>Ga0190271_10001122_pt1 | contig 14847 bp, 31 predicted proteins | sample Popmic356T_FD_133747 | JGI IMG/M metagenome (GOLD analysis project Ga0190271, IMG submission 133747) | Populus adjacent soil microbial communities from riparian zone of Weber River, Utah, USA - 356 T | ecosystem: Environmental > Terrestrial > Soil > Riparian zone | place: USA: Utah | collected...
GCGGTCGAGCGCCAGCGGATCGAGGTCGGCGGCCTTCGGTCGAGGTCGAGCGGTCGAGCGCCAGCGGGCTTCAGCGGGCTTCAGCGGGCGCCAGCGGGCGCTACAGGGCGCTTCGAAGCCAAGCCGGCACGAAGCCGTCGACCTGCAAGCCCTGACCGGCCTGAAGGCGCTGAAGAGCTCGACCTGCACATGTGCGCTGATCGGGTAGCAGGTGCGAGCAAAAGCCGCTTAGACCAAAACGCCGCCGGGCGCCTTCAGCGGGCGCCAGCGGGTCGAGGTCGAGCGGTCGAGTCGAGGCGCCTTCGACGGGCGCCAGCGGGCCCGTCAGGGCCTGCAATCGAGCTTCACTCGGCCCAAGCCGGGCGGTTCGCGACGAGCTTGGCGTCGAACGCGTCCCGGGGCTCGCTGCAACGCGCACCGTTCGCGAGTTCGAGGTGAAGAGCCGCGAGAGCGCGCTCACTCGGAACGATGCCATTCGGGCGGTTACGGTAGTCGTAACCAGTGGTTACGAAGCCGCGGTCGATCATGACCGAGAGCGCGCTCGGGTCGATGTTCGCGAGCTTCGTCGCGCCCATGTCGCCGTAATAGTTCTGGAAAATCATCTGAAGTTCGCGGAAGACGAACGTCGCGACGAGGCCCATGGTAAAGGTTTCGACGGTGTTCGCGGTCATGTTCGAGTCGTTGTTCATACCCATATCTTACGGTCGTTTCGCTTCAACGCTTGAACTTTTTCGCGACTATTTCGTAAGAGCCCGAAACGGCTTCAGATTCTGTCGTGGGCGCGGGCGCCAGCGGGTCGAGGCCCGGGCGCCCTTCGGCTGTTCAGTCAATCTCGTTGGCAACGATCTTGACGGCGGTCGTGCCATCGGTGCGGGTCCAACCCATGCACGCGGTATAACGAGCGATTTCGACGCCGCTCAGCGTTTCAAGAACCTCGTCGTCGCTGAAGTCGTCGGTGCCGCGGAAGACGGCGACGCCGTTGAAGTCGCTCAGGTTGCCATACGTCACGCTTACATTGTATTTGGTCATGTTCGTTTGCTCCGGTCGTTGCGTTGCTGTTACCTAACTATACGGCCGGTTAGCTTCAACGCTTGAACTTTTTCTGAACTATTTTGTAAGAGCCCGAAACCGCTCGGGATCGACCTTCGGCGGGCGCCAGCGGGTCGAGGTCGGCACCCTTCGGCGGGCGCCAGCGGCGCCCGAGCGGCCTTCAGCGAGGACCTTCGACGGTGCGGAAGTTCACCTTGTAGGCGCTGAAAGCAACTTCGCACGCCGCGGTGTAGTACAGGTGCGCCGTCTTCGCGACCGGCTCGCCGTCTGCAAGCTCAGACATCAGAGCTTCGACCTTACGGTTGAAGTCGGCCGGCTTGTCACTGTGGCCCTTCAGGCAAGCGCCCATCAGGGCGCGGTAGGCGTTACGAATCTCGGCGACATTTACAGCGTAGTTCATACTAGACAATACGGTCGCTTCGCTTCAACCTGTAGCCTTTTTTGCAACTATTTTCTAAGAGCGCGAAAGAGCTCAGGATCGGGCCTTTCGGCGGGCGCCTTCGAGGCCCTGTCGGCGGGCGCCAGCGGGTCGGTCGGTCGAGGTCGGCGCCCTTCGGCGGGCGCCAGCGGGTCGAGGTCGGCGGGCGCCTTCGAGGCCCTTCGGCGGGCGCCAGCGGCGCCCGAGCGGCCTTCAGCCGGCCTTCAGCTCTCGACCGACCGCGATGACAGCGGCGCGCAGGCCCGAAGGCATGTCGGCAAGCACCCGACGTGCCCATACGGTGTCAGCGACGATCAGCATGTCGGCGGCCGCGCGGCGCACTTGTTGGCGCGCCCAACCCGGATTACTCGTCAGCACACGGTCGCCCGCTTCGATCAAGCTGTCGACCGTCACAGCGGCGCGGAATCGCGCGGCATTTCGCACTGATACCGATTGCGCGCTCACGGTGCCGGATCCGGCGCAGGCGAAACACTTGCCGTTTTCAACGTGGCCAAGCCAGAAGAGCTTGCCCTTCCCATCACACTTGCCACACACGACGTTGATGATTTTCGACTCGTTGTTCATACCCAACAATACGGCCGGTTCGCTTCAACGCTTGAACTTTTTCTAGCCTATTTCATAAGAGCCCGAAACCGCTCACGAAGCACGCTTTTCGAGATTCGCGATCCGCTCTTCGAGCCCGTCAATCCGCGCCCGATCGGTCGCCCGCATATCGGCCGTCGCCTGCGCAATGTCGACCGCGACTTCCACGACCTTCTCTTGCAACTCTCTAAACGCGCTCGCGACCTCAGTCTTGAACTCGTTGACAACCCCGAGCAATTCGGCGCTGTGCACGGCCATGTCTTTGCGAATTTCTGTCTTGAATTCGGCCATATCTTCACGCATTTCCGTCTTGAACTCGTTGACAACCCCGAGCAATTCGGCGCTATGCGCGGCCATATCTTCACGCATTCGCGCCAAGTGGCGCACAGTCAGACTCTCGACCTGTGCAGGTTTCGATCGCTTCTTCTTCGTTGCCATGTCCTACCCTACCTCATTCAGTGGTCGCCTGCAGGGCCCGCACGGTAACCGGGCGCTGTGATGCGAATCTCGCCGTTCTGAACCGTCACGGTCGCCTGTGTCGCCGTGAAAAACGCGACCGCCTCGACCACAAGCGCGGTCGTGATGCCGAGCTGTGCGCATAGGCGGTTCCACAAGCCGATTTCGGCGTGAATGCTGATGGGCGCTTTCCAATCGCGCGAATCACAGACAACGTCGAACGCTGTCTTCAAGAGGTCACGTTTCGCGTTCAAGGTGGCGAGGTCGGTCGTCATGTTACGTATCTCCGAGAAAGTTGTTTCGAATCGTCAGAATCCAGCAAACGCGCATTGCATCTGGCACCTGTGCGGGCCGCCGCTGCCTTTCGTTTGCTGTTACCTAACTATACGGCCGATTCGCTTCAACGCTTGAACTTTTTCGCAACTATTTTCTAAGAGCCCGAAAGAGCTCAGGATCGGGGCCGTCGGCGGGCGCCAGCGGGTCGGCGGTCGAGCGCCAGCGGTCGAGGTCGAAGGCCCTTCGGCGGGCGCCAGCGGGTCGAGGTCGGCGCCCTTCGACGGGCGCCTTCGAGGCTAGCGGCCCCGAGTCGGCGGCCCTTCGGCGGGCGCCAGCGGTCAGGCGCCAGCGGTTTCGACGGCCTCGCGCTCGACACCGACGTCGTCGACGCCCAAGAGCGTCTTCGCGCAATCGCGACCGACCCACATGCCAATCAGCCGCTCGTGACCGGCCTTTCGGTCGGTCATTTCCATCGCGACGAACGTGCGCGAAGGAATGAACTTGCCGCACACTTCGCAGTGACAGGCGCCGCCGAACCGACTTACGTTCAGGTTGATGCCCTTCGACCACTTGACGCGATAGGCGGTCGTCATGACGGGCGCGCCATTCTTGTCGAACACGAGTTCGCCCTTCTTGTTTCGCGCCTGCGTCTCGAATGACTCGATTTCGGCCGGCTTGATCGTGCCCAAGTCAACGTCAAGATTGCACTCTTTCAGAGTCGCCGTGACTCTCGGGCTCGCGCCGATCGGCGTAACAACCGGGCGCGGTCGAGCGTTGTTCAGCGCGTGAAACTCATTGCTCTTCAGCTCACACAAGAAGGCCCAAGCTTGCATGATTTCGAGCGTCAGGCCCCTCACGCTTTCGACGCCGCGCACGTTGCTGAAGTCGCCCGTGTAGCCGGAACCGTACCGAATGCACATTTCTTGTTCGCAGGGGTAGGGAAGCCAACCGCTCAGTTTCCGCACCTGCGCCAGCGTCAGAAGGCCAGCGTAGAACGCCGAATTCGCCGTCGCATACCCGCGCTTAGTCCAGCTTCCTTGTGCGACGCTGGCATCCCAGATGCGCACGCTTTCTTCGAACTTGGCTAGCTTGGCGCCCTTCAAGAAGCCCTTGATGATCCCGATTGCTGATTCTTTCGTCACGTTGTTCATACCCATATACTACGGTCGTTTCGCTTCAACGCAAGAGCTTTTTTATTATTATTTTAGCCGTCTGTGTGCTTCCAGCGCACGCCCCGAATGCTAGCTATCTGCGCCCCGGATTCCAAGCCGCTCAGGCCCGGAGAATCGGGCCAACTTTCGGCGGGCGCCAGCGGGGTCGAGGTCGGCGCCTTTCGAAGGGCGCCAGCGGGCTTCAGCGCGCGATCGCCGCGGCAAACTCGGCCTGCGCCGCCACGATACGGTTCGTCATTTCGGCGCAAGTGATGATCCCGTCAGCGTACAGCTCGACAAGCTTCGCTTGCGAGGCAAGAAGCGCCGCGGTCATTTCGGTTCCCGTGATGCGCCCGTCGGCATACTGCGCCACAATCGTCGTCGTTGTCGTTACGTTGTTCATACCAAACAATACGGCCGGTTCGCTTCAACCTGTAGCATTTTTCTGAACTATTTTCTAAGCGCCTGAAAGAGCTCAGGATCGAGGGCCTTCGGCGGGCGCCAGCGGTCGAGGTCGAGGTCGAGGTCGAGCGGCCTTCGGCGGGGCGCCAGCGAGTCAAGGTCGGCGCCCTTCGGCGGGCGCCTTCGAGGCCAGCGGGCGGGCCCGAGTCGACGGCCCTTCGGCGGGCGCCAGCGGCGCCCGGGCGGCCTTCAGCCGGCTTCGACAACCTGATACAGCGACGCGATCCGCTCGACCATTTCCTTCGCCGTTCCGCTCGCAACGAAACGCGAATCGAGCCCCATCGTGTGCGCCTCGAAGCGCTTCGAGGTCTCGTAGTAGGCGAGTTCGACGGTACCGAGGCGCGTCTCGCACATCAGGATCGAACCTTCTTTGCGTGCGCGGCGCAGGTCTGACTTCGCCATTTTGCACAGCTCAGCCCACACTGCGCCGGATTGCACGGCAAGCTTGTCACTCGGGTCGACACACACGCCGCCATTCGCGAGCCGCACTTCAATCATTCCGTAGTCGGTCAGAGCCGACACCGTGCCCGGAAAGCCGTTGCACACTACACTGTCGCCCACTTCGTATTTCATCGTTGTCATGTGTATATCCTAGCAGCGGTTCGCTTCAACGCAACAACTTTTTATTACTCGCGCTCGACTTCCATCGTCGCAAGATCGTATTGCGCGCGGAACTCCACGGAACAGCTCGGATAACGATCAGCGACAACCTTGCGAACAGCTCGCTGTGACCAACTCGAACTTTCCCGATAAACGATCCGCCGCTCGCCTGTGAATGCGTCGATCATGCTCACGAGCCACTTGCCGCGCTTGGTCGAAGGCTTTCCCTTTTGCTTGCCAGATCCGCCGCACTTGAAGCACACGCCGCCGACCACACTGCGATGGTGCGGAAGTTCTCCTTTGCCTTCACAGCGCGAGCACGGGTAAAGCGTCGTTGTCGTTGTCATGTGTATATCCTAGCAGCGGTTCGCTTCAACGCAACAACTTTTCGCAAGATCGAGCGCTCGGGCCCCGAAGAGCCCGAAATCGCTTTCATTCGGCGGCGGGCGCATTGTTGACCGAGACACCGAGCGCGCTTCGTTGTTCCGCCCACACCGGAACGTCGACCACAAGGCGCCCGTCGAAGGCGTCGCGAGGCTCATGGCAACGGCCGCCGCTGGCAAGTTCGAGGTACATACAGGCGTGCGCCCGATCGCTCGGAAGCCAACCACAGAAGCGCCCGTCGTAACCGTAGTCGGCCACGATGAAGCCGCGATCCGCGAGGATCTGTAGGGCGCGAACGCTGATGTGCGACGGGTCGGTCGCGCCCATGTCGCCCTTGCAGTTCTGAAAAATCGCCTGAAGTTCAAGGAAGACGTCGCCCGTAAGCGTGCCCATCAGGAAGGTTTCGACGATGACGTTTTCGAAGTTGTTCATACCCATATACTACGGCTCTTTCGCTTCAACGCTTGAACTTTTTCTCGACTATTTCACAAGGGCCCGAAACCGCTTCAGATCGGCGCCCTTCCGGCGGGCGCCAGCGGGGCGAGGTCGGCGCGCTTCGGCGGGCGCCCTGTCGGCGGGCCAGCGACTAGCTATGTAGGCGCGGCTCGTCGCCGACGAGCTGAAACCCACTAACGACGTCAACTTGTTGTTGTAGGGTCGGCTGAAACAACATCCGACCGTCGTCTTCGAGCTTCAAGGATCCCCCTGCCCGATGCCCGGGGCGAACCTTGCTCGACTGTACGAAAATGTACCAAGAGCTACCGATCTTTTGCGGCGCTTCGGTCACCGTCAGAAGGCGCGTCTTATAGAGTCTCGTCTCGATCTGAACCTGCATACCGGGGCAGAGTCGGAAGAAAACCGTGTTGTTCGTCGCGTTGTTCATACCTAACAATACGGCCGGTTAGCTTCAACGCTTGAACTTTTTCACCACTATTTTCTAAACGCCCGAAAGAGCTCAGGATCGGGGCCGGCGGCGGGCGCCAGCGGGCCGAGGTCGGCGCCCTTCGAAGGGCGCCAGCGGGTCGGCGGTCGAGCGCCAGCGGGTCGAGGTCGGCGAGCGCTTCGACGAGCCCTGTCGGCGCCCTTCGGCGGGCGCCAGCGGGTCGGCGGTCGAGCGCCAGCGGGTCAAGGTCGGCGGGCGCTTCGACGGGCGCCAGCGGGCGCTACAGAGCGCCGCGGGGGCCCTGTTCAACTTCGAACGTTCCGACGCACTTGCCGTCAGCGTCGAGCAATTCGCGGCGGGTGTACCAATAGCCGTCGCCGTTGACCGGGCAACGTACCGTTTTCATGAAGTATTCGCCGACTGTGGCGGGTTCAAGGCCCGCGGTCGCAAGGATCGCGAGTTCAGCGGCGGTCGGCTCTCGGTCGAGGCGAGTCGCGCTATTGGCAACCCCGCGACGACACAGGAAAAACACCTCGATCGACTTGTTCTTGTTCTTGGTCATGTTCCTTGCCTTTCCCGGGGCGCTTCACTTGCTAAGCGTGCGGAAGTTCACGCTATATACGTAGTAGGCGACTTCACAGGCCGCGCGGTAGTAGAATTCCGCCGTCATCTCGTAGGGTTCGCCGTCTGCAAGCTCGTGCATCAAGCCTTCGACCTTACGGTTGAAGTCGGCCGGCTTGTCGCTGTGGCCCTTCAGGCAAGCGCCCATCAGGGCGCGGTATGCGTTGCGAGTCTCGGTCACCGTGTTGTTCGTCGCGTTGTTCATACCCAACAATACGGCCGGTTCGCTTCAACCTGTAGCCTTTTTCGCAACTATTTTCTAAGAGCCCGAAAGAGCTCAGAATCGGGCCTTTCGGCGGGCGCCTTCGAGGCCCTGTCGGCGGGCGCCAGCGGGCCCTTCGGCTCAGACCTCTTGCGCCCAACGATCGGCGGCTCTGTTTACCCACTCGTTCGCTTCGATGTCGGTAATTTCGCCAGCGGCGACCAAGTCACACATCTCCGACTGAAGCTCACGAAGCATCTGTGCATAGCGAGCCGAGAGCCGTTCAACCATCGTTGTCGTTGCGTTGTTCATACCTAACAATACGGCCGGTTCGCTTCAACCTGTAGCCTTTTTCTGGACTATTTTCTAAGAGCCCGAAAGAGCTCAGAATCGGGCCCTTCGGCGGGCGCGCGTTCAGCGCCAGCCGTCGACGGCCTTCATCGCGTCTTCGGCGGCGAACACCTCGCGCCAGCGACGATTCAGCGTCGATCGCGACAGGTTACGGTCTTCGGCGTCACGGGCCCGAGCGACCGCGGCTTCGTAGGTTTCGCGCGGTGTCTTATTCGTTGCGACGTTCATACCCATATACTACGGCCGTTTCGCTTCAACCTGTAGGCTTTTTTCTTATTATTTTTGGGTATGTTTCCAGCGCACGCCCCGTATGCTAGCTATCTTCGCCGCCGATCCGGGCAACCCGGGCCCGGAGAATCGTGCCAACTGTCGGCGGCCTTCCGGCGGGGGCGCCAGCGGCGCCCCGGGGCGACCTTCATCACTCGACTTCCGCACCGTCGATCAACACCGGGCGCGCCTTGCAGCCGTCGAGATAGCGCCGGCCATGCTTCGAAACGATGTCGCGCGCCGCGTTCGCTTCGCTGGCAAAGCGCCACGCCCGATCCTTCAGGGTCGCGAGCTTCGACCATGTGCCGTCTTCGTTCAGCGTTTCGATTGTCCAGTTCTTGTTCATACCCAACAATACGGCCGGTTCACTTCAACCTGAAGCCTTTTTCTGGACTATTTTCTAAGAGCCCGAAAGAGCTCAGAATCGAGGGCTCGAACGGTCGTCGTCGAGACGGGCCTCAGATGTCAGAATGAAAATCTTCACGGAAAGTCGGTTCGCCGCCCGACTCGCTGGCGTCTCTGCATTTTCGCGAACAGTAGTGCCCGAGAGAACCGGCACAATAGCGCCCTTCTGCCATAACCACGCCACACGCATTTTCACACTCGTCAGCGTCGGTCGTCCACGTCATACGGCGGTAACACTGAAAATCTGTAAGAATCATCTTTCTTCCGCTCCGATTTGTTTGTGTTGCTGTTACCTAAGTATACGGCCGTTTCACTTCAACGCTTGAACTTTTTCTCGACTATTTCACAAGCCCCCGAAAAGAGCTCGGGATCGGCGACCTTCGGCGGGCGCCCGAGTCGAGCTCAGGGCGCCTTCGGCGGGCGCTTGTGCGCCTGTTTCAGCCCGCCTTCGCGGTCATGCTGGCAAGCATGTCGGCGTAAGTCTTGCGCCCGTAGGCGCGTTCGCAGAAGTCAGCGAAGAAGGGCAAGACACAGCCGGCCTTGACCGAGTCGCGAAGCACGCGCTCGAAGATGCTACTCGGAAGCGTGCTGACTTCCGACTCGATCGCACACACCGCCGCTTGCGCACCCGCCACGTCACCCGCGTTCAGGTAACCGAACACTTCGCCCATCGCCTCGACTACATTCGCCATACTCGTCACTTCTTTCGTTCGTTGCGTTGAAGAATCAGCAAGCCGCTTTACATCTGACCCTGAGCGGGTCGCCGTCGCCTTGCTTGCTGTTACCTAACAATACGGCTCTTTTGCTTCAACGCTTGAGCTTTTTCGTGACTATTTTCTAAGGGCGCGAAAGAGCTCAGGATCGCGCTCTTCGGCGGGCGCCTTCCGAATCAGGCCGGGCCGCCCACGAACGCAACGGTCGCACCGTCGGTCACAGTGCCCAACACGCGCCCGGCTGCCTTCCAGCTGTCGGAGCGCCGCACGACGCCTTCAGCGTCGACGAACGCGAGCGCCGACCGGCTGCCCGACTTGGTCGCCCAAAAGATCCGGGCGTACTTGCGCCCGAGCTCGAAGCCGAAGTTGTTATACAGCGGACGGCGCCCGCTCTCAACCGCGAGCACTTCGGCGCGCGCATTCAGCGCGGCAACGAACGCCTGCGCCTGTATTTCAATCGTCGAAATCTGTGTCGTCATGATCCTATTTCCTGCCTGTCGCGTCGAAAGGGCGCATTGCATCTGGCACCTGTGCGGGCCGCCGCTGCCTTTCCCTTTCGACTTGTTACCTAAGTATACGGCCGTTTCGCTTCAACGCTTGAACTTTTTCTCGACTATTTCGTAAGAACCCGAAACAGCTTCACTTCACGCCGCAAGCGGCCGCAATGATCGGCGCGCACAGCCGGGCATACTCTTCGCGCGCACCGTGACGGTTACCCATGCGCACCCCGTTGACCTCGCACTGATCCCAACCGCTGACGCCTTCGGACTCATGCGACACGACCTTCATCGTCACATAGACCCCGTCACCGCCGGGCAGGTATAGGCCGAAGCCGTTCAAGAACTTCTCGGTCATGATGGCGCCGCAATGGTAGGAAAAGGTCGAGAGCACATGCTCGCGAATCTGTTCCTGTGTCGGGGCCTGTTTTCCTGCCTCGTGCGCGCGCTCAGCTCGCCTACAACGACGGCCATCAGGCATATCGTGATCAAAGAGCGGATTCGTCTTCTCTCGACCAGTAGACCACCCCTCTATACTGCAATGAGGGCACTTCCAGCGGCGATTCTGAATCTTGGTTTCGGTCGGCTTCGACATCTTCGTTCTTCCTTGTGTTCTTGCTGACAAAGCACAGATTAGCAGGCACCCGCTTCAACGCAACAACTTTTTGCCTAGCGCGCGAAAAACTGCATGAACTCGGGCTTGTTGCTGTGCCACGCCGCAAGGTCGTTGATCGCGACCGCGGCTTCGTCGGCATCGGCCTTGCGCCACTGTTCAGCGACTACGTCAGGCCCGAGCACCTTGCAGGGCATCGAAACCCATACCGTCGTCGTGCCGCGCTTGGTCTGCGTCAGCACATACTGGCGCCCGCTCGGAGTGTGCCGAAAGCGTTGCCACATGTGCGCGCGAAACGTCTTCGTGTGAACCATCAATGTCTTCGCCATTGTCATACCCATATACTACGGCCGTTTCGCTTCAACCTGTAGTCTTTTTTCTTATTATTTTTGGGTATGTTTCCAGCGCACGCCCCGTATGCTAGCTATCTGGCCATCAGATCCGGGCAACCCGGGCCCGGAGAATCGTGCCAACTTCAGCCGAGCCCGGCGCACTCGTCACAGCCGCACTTCACACCCCGAGCTCGAAGCCGGCGACCCGCGGCCAAGGCTTCAAGGTAGGCGCCGTGACCGATTCGCGCTTCGAGGCGGGCCCGTAGCGCCTCGCCCAAGTCTTCGTGATAGGCGGCGACCCGGATCCGCGCCAGCGCCCTAGCGCGCCGACTCGTGCGCTTGAACGTGGATTCCTTGCGAGCCCGGGCCCGGGCTGACTTGGCGGCATGCTCAGCGACGCGCCGCGCCAGCGCTTGCAGGTCGGCGAAATCGGAAAACTCAGTTGACAGGATGTCGAGCGGGCGCTTCGGAGTCATGCCCATACGACGCACCCCGGGTCCACTATCTGACCTTCGGATCGTCCATGTCTCGCCGATCGCGGAAGCCCGTGAAGCTCGCGATCCGAGGCTTGTCCTTGACGCCGTGCTCTTGATACCTGTATCGCACGACGCGACCGATCAGAACGTCGCGACAGCGCCACCATAGCGCGCGCTGATCGGCCGTGAAGCCCGTTCCGATCCGGAACTCGACGCCCGTCTTCAGGTCGCGCACAACGAGCTTACCAAGCACGCCGCCGCCGACCTTGCCTTCTTTCAGCGTGCGGCGCTTGGTCTGCCCGAGCTCACCGACGAAGGCTTCGTTGTGGTTGTGCTGAAGCTCTAAGACGTCGACGACTTCAGCTTCGCTGTCGAGAAACCGCTTCAGCTTCAACAAGTAGCCTTCGCGCTCGGTCGCTCGACCGAACTTGTAGGGGCCATCAAGCGATCGCAGCATGACGCCTTCGTGACCGGCTTCGAGCATGTCGGCTTCGTAGGCCATGAGCTCGTCAGCGCTCTCGATCCGCTTCTGACGACAGGCCATGACGGGTCGCCAATTTTCCGGGCACGTTCGTTGCACTGAGCGGATCAGATCGGCGGTATCTTGTGCGCGCGCCTCGAACGTCTTCAGCGAAACCGACGGGCTTGGCACACAGTCGAACACCGCGAAGAACCAATCGCCCGGCGGTTCGTCGCGATGCGACATGACGGCGCTCGACACGGCCTGAAACGTCGCAGGATAGGGAAGCATCAACTCGCCGTCGAAGCCTTCGCTCAGCGGCCCGAGCTCTTCGAGCGCGCTCCGAATCTGCATGTTCGGGACCGGCTTCAGCGCTCGCGTCAACGCGTGCCCGCCCCGAATGACACAGCGGATCCCGTCGAGCTTCGGACTCGCCAACACGGGGTAACGAAGCTCGTTTGCGTCGGTCAGAGTCGCGGCAAGCATCGGTCGAAAACGTGTCGTCGTCGTCATCGTTCGAGCCCTTCACTGTCGACCATGAACACGCGCATGTGTTGACCCGCTGGCACGAGCCCTTCCCCTTCGGCCGCGGCCTTCAGGCCAAGCAATACGAGCCGCGTAGGCGTGTATCCCAGCGATCCGAGTTCTTGATACAGCTCGAACGCCACAGGGCCAAGCCTCACCGCGACGCGCAACAACGTTCCGAGCTGTAATCTCTTCTTGCGCACGTCGACCCCAAAACAGTAGGGCGGAACGCCGTCACACGTTCCGCCCTACCCACTCACGCCAGCGACCACGAACCGCGAGGACAGTAAGAGGTCGCCGCTCGCAAGACCTCGCTTCAGGTCGGGGTCGCGACGGGTCGCGGCCCCTTGTATGCACGAGGTGTGAACCCGTGTGCGGTGTTTGCGATCGTAGCCGCCACGCCGATCGGCTCTTGCGCCGCAAGCGCCGCGTTGAACGTATCAAACCACATCAGAGCTGACTTCGCGCGCACCTCCTGAGCCTGTTCGTGCTCTTCGCGGTCGTCGTCGTCATCGTCGTGATCATGGTCGCCGTTGTCACAGTCGTCGTGCTTGGCGGTGTCGACCTTGTTCGCAGTCATCGCGTTTCCCCTTTCGTCGTCGCACGTCAGTATTTATAACCGGCCTGAACGAGAAGCTTCCCGAGCTTCGACGTCTCACCGGGCAGGTGTTCACCGAGCGCAAGCTTGATGCCGAAAATCACTTCAGGCTCGACCTTCGAAGACAGCTCTTCATCGCCGACGAGCTTCAGCAAGACACGCTTGGTCGGCCCGATCCGCTTCCCGGCTTCCTTCTTCGCCGACGAGGTCGACGCCTTCTTCTTGCCGTTCGCCTTCGCGTGATTCACGAGCTTGTCGAGCTTCGCGATCTGTTCTTCCTTTTCGAGGCCGTGTAGTTCAGACGCCGCTGAAGCGCTGATTTCACCCGCCGACACAGCTTTCTTCACCCGCGGGGTCAATTCGGCGACCTTGATCCAGTTCTTGATCGCCGCCGTCGTCACGCCAAACGCGAGCGCCGCGGCCTTGATGTCGTTGCCGTTGCGCGCGAGTAGGCGAATGCACTTCTCGGCCTTGACGATCGTATCATCGTCGCGACGTATCTCGTTTAGGCTGATCGCCACGCCCGAAACGTGCACCTCGTCGCCCGACTCGACCGTCGCAGGAACGTACAAAAGCGGCTCGCCTTGCTTCTTCAGCCGCTTATTCGCTTCGCGGGCATGCATCACCCGCCGCCGCCCGTCGACGACCTCGTATCGGGCTTCGGGGCCCTTCCGAAGAGTGATCGTTTCCTTCACACCGAAGGCCATGATGTTTAGGATCATCGGCTCTTCGAGCGGAAGCCGGATCCGTTCATCCCACAATTCGTGCTCGGGGCCGTCTTTCGTGTCGACGCCGATGACGAATGGCTCGTTTGGGTCGAATTGAAGCAAATTGCCGCGCTTCACCGGCATTAGTGTCTGTGCCATAGGTTGTTCCAACTCCTGACTTTCGTCATCGTCCATCGTGCTCGGTAAGTAACCGGCACGGGTTGGATCGATGAAGCAAAGCGGAGTCGCGCGCCAGTTTTTTTCGAACGAGCCCGAAAGTTTCTTTCGGGCCCGACGGCGCTCACAACGACAGATACAGGGCGGTTCCTTCGGAAATCACAGAGCGAAGTAGGTCGACCGACACCGACTCGACCTCGGAAAGCTTCTTGACGCCGCCGGTCAACGCACCCGTCTTCGCGTTGAAGCCGATTTTTGTAACGCGGTCGAAACGCACCGTGTAGAGGTCGTCGCTCGTGAGCGTCACCGTCACGTGTGTCACCTTCTTGCCATTGGCGCCCACCTTGAACTGAAGGTGATCGGCGCCGCCGAGAAGGTTCTTCGCGCCCATCATAACGAACGCCTTGTGACCAATCTGCGCTGAAATCTGCTCTGCTACGCTCGACATCTTCTGAACTCCCGTTGCTGACAGAGTACAGATTAGCAGGCGACCGCTTCAACGCAACAACTTTTTAGACACTATTTTGTACCACGTGTGGGTTCCAGTGTCACTGTAACTACAAGACTCAGGGCCCCTAAGACCAGAATAGCGCGCGCCGCGCTTCAACGCAACAACTTTTTCGTCATTCGTCTTCGGGCGCCCATTGCGACCCGAGAATCAGCCCGAACCGCCACACACTCGCGCCCCACAGCCGAAAATGCGCGATCGGCATGTGATGCCGATTCGGTGCGAGGTGTACGACGTGCCCGACGTACACTGCACAGCCGAACCTGCGCCACATCATGCTTCAGCCCCGCGCGGAACCGTGCCCGCATACAGCGCCCGCAATTCGAGCGCCTTGAACACCGCATGGTTGACGTCTTCGCACAGGTAGGCGTCAAGGACCATCCACAGGTCGAACGGATCGAGCTTATGGGCGCGCGCCTTCCACACGATTTCGGTCGCCAGCGCGATCGTCATGCCTTCGGTGTGCGGCGACCAAAGCAGGCCCGCCGCCGCCAAAGCATCTTTCAGACGCGCGCCTTCGTGCATGGCCATCGCAGCCGCGCCTAAAACGCCACGCATCACCCGACGTGTCATACCCGCGAGCTTGAAAACCATGCAAGCGAGTTAGCGCCGGTCGACCGGCGCCGCGGCCCTACGCCGCACAGTCGCAGCGCTCGACCTCGAAGGCGGGCCCTACGTCGAGCCCCAAGGCGCCAGCAACGGCCGCCGCGTAGGCTTGGGGCTCTACAGCTCCGAGCACACGGCAAGCCCGCACGATGGCGCGTAGCGACGCCGTCAGGTCGGTCGCGCCGCCAGACACGACGAGCTCGATTTGACACTTGGCGTCATACCAAGCGCGATCGAGTTCGGCTTCGTGCCTACACGGCCTCGCATGTAGGTCGAACGACTCCACAAGGGCGCGAATCAGATTGTCGATCTTGCGCTCCATTGGTTCGGCTCATTGCGCGAAACCTAATCCCTTGAAGCGACCCGCGCAAGCCCCCGACGTTCTATTCCCAAACGATCGAGGTCGCGCCCAACCGTTGCGCGGCCTCGACGAGCCCGTCGAGGCGCACGAGCGCCGCGTCGAGGTCGGCCCGAGAATAGCCGCGCACGACCGAGCGGCCCGACGC
>Ga0190271_10001123_pt1 | contig 14843 bp, 15 predicted proteins | sample Popmic356T_FD_133747 | JGI IMG/M metagenome (GOLD analysis project Ga0190271, IMG submission 133747) | Populus adjacent soil microbial communities from riparian zone of Weber River, Utah, USA - 356 T | ecosystem: Environmental > Terrestrial > Soil > Riparian zone | place: USA: Utah | collected...
CGATGAGGTCGGTCACGGGCGGGGAGCATATCCGGCAGGCGGAGAGGGACCCGATCCCCGAGGGTGTCCTTATGGGGGTATTCGGACAATGGGGGCTTGTGGGACCGGGTCGGTCCTCTCCGTGGAGCGCAACCTAGCGCGGCGCGCGCCCGACGCGTCGTCTCTTCCCGCAATCGTTTGGGCTATATGCCGGCGAGCATTTCCCAGAAGGAGGGCCACGTCTTGGCCACGACGTCGGGATCGGTGATCTCGATTCCGGGCACGCGGAGACCGGCCACTGCGAAGGACATCGCCACCCTGTGGTCGCCATAGGTCTGCACCCGGGCCGGACGCAGGAGTCCGGGAGTGATATGCAGCTCGTCGCCGTCGACCGCCACATCGGCTCCAAGACGGGTCATCTCGGTCGCCAAAGCCGCCAGCCGGTCCGATTCCTTGTGCCTCAGTGATCCGAGGCCGCGGAGCCGGCTCGGCCCGTCGGCGAAGAGGGCGGCCACCGCCACCGCCAAGGAGCCGTCGGGCGATCCGGAGAGATCGACGTCGACCGGGTGGAGCCCATCGGAGGTGCCTTCTACCGTGGTCTCATTGCCGGTTTGTCTCACCACACAACCCATCTGTTCGAGCACACGGGCGATCTCGAGATCGGGTTGAAGAGATTCGGAACCGAGCCCCTCGATGGTCACGCGGCCACCGGTGATGGCGGCAGCGACCATCGGGTACACCGCCGCCGACGCATCGGGCTCGATGATGACGTCGGTCCCTGTGTACCCCCGCGCCTCGACCCGGTACTGCGGCCCGACCGATTCCACGACGGCGTCGAATGCTCCCATCATCCCCACGGTGATCTCGACATAGCGCTGTGAGCCCTCGAGGCCGTCCGGAATGACGACCAAATCATCTTGGGCCAGCGGAGCGACCAGAAGCAAGGCACTGGCGAACTGGCTGGTCTCATGGGAGTCGACCGTCACCGAACCTCCCGGTAGTGCTCCGCCTCCATCGACGGTCACGGGAAGGTGGCCGTCGACTGAGGTCGCCTCGACCCCGAGAGTGTTGAGAGCATCGACGAGCCCGCCCATGGGCCGCTCGGGGAGACGTTCCTTCCCGACAACGGTGGTGCTGCCTTCGACGAGTGAGGCGATGGCGATCACCGAGCGTGCCGTGAGACCGGAAGCGCCGACATCCACCGGGATGTTCGACGCCCCTAGGTGCCCGCCCGATCCGCTCACCCGCCACGAATCGCCCGAATCGGCGATCTCCACCCCGAGGAGCCCCAAGGCGTAGCGGGCAGCCCGGGTGTCATCGGACTCGAGCGCCCCCCGCAGCAGCGACTCACCCTCGGCCAGCGCAGAGATCACCAAGGCGCGGATCGTCTGCGATTTCGATCCGGGGGGGCGCACCGATGCATCGATCGGCCCAGTGGCCGGCTCGATGGCCTTGAAGACGGTCATGGGCGCTCCTCTGTGCCCGAGGCCAGTAGATCCCGTATCTCGGTCGCAGACAACCTCCGAAACTGCCCTGGCTTGAGGGACCGGTCTGCAATGGGCCCGATCGCCGTCCTGACCAGAGATATCACCTCATACCCCAAGAACTCGAACATGCGGCGCACCTCGCGGTTGCGACCCTCCCCCATGGTCAATTCGACCAGTGTCTCCGCCCCTTGCCGACCCACGACCTGGGCCGACACCGCCCGAGCCGGGCCGTCCTCGAGGTCGATGCCCTCCGTCAGAAGCCTGATCTCGCCCTTGCCCGGGTGCCCCTTGACCAGAGCGACATACTTCTTGACGATCCCATAGCGGGGATGGGTGACCCGGTTGGCCAGATCCCCATCGTTGGTGAGAAGGATCAGACCCTCGGATTCATAATCGAGACGGCCCACCGGGTAGAGCCGGCGCCCGGCAGTCACCAGATCGACCACCGTCCGCCTTCCCTGCGGGTCTGAAGCCGATGAGATCACCCCGACCGGCTTGTAGAGGAGATAGGTCTCCAGATCCGGGTTGATCGGGATAGGGACGCCATCGATGGTCACCTGTTGTCTGGCCACGTCCACCCTGTCACCGAGCACCGCCCCCACGCCGTCGACAGCGACCCTCCCCTTGCGAATGGATTCTTCGGCGGCGCGACGCGACATGAGCCCTGCTTCTGCGATTGCTTTCTGGACGCGGATCGGATCCGCCACCGCTCACGCCGTCCCGGGGCGAAGGGTCTCCTCAAGGGATTCGACGGTGTCCGCCGGCGGAATGTGATCCGCAAGCGGCGGCAGCCCGGCCAATGACTCGAGACCCATCTTCTCCAGAAAGAGATCAGTGGTGACATATACCGCGGGGTTGCCCGGAATGTTGAGACGCTCTCTTTCCTCGACCAGGCCAAGTCGCTCCAGGGTCCTCACTGCAGAATCGGAGTCGACCCCCCTGATCTCGTTGACCTGGCTTCGCGCAACGGGTTGGCGATAGGCGATGACGGACAGGGTCTCGAGAGCAGCAGGCGAGAGTTTGCGAGCCGTGGCCGACGCCGAGAAACGCTCGAGGAACGGATAAGCCTCCGGGTGGGTGTAGAGCCTCCACCCACCGGCCACCTGACGCAGTATCAGACCGCTCTCACGGCCTTCCAGTTCCCGGCCCAACTCGTCGAGCAGCTCTTCGACTCTCGTCTTGGGCAGCTCGAGGACCTCGGCCAACTCGCCGACGGGCACTGGCGCCTCGGTGACGAAGAGCACGGCCTCCACGGCTGCGATCTCCCTCATGACGCCCACTCCGAATTGAGATCCACCTCTCCAGTGCCCCGATCACGGACCACGATCTCAGACAACCAATCATCCTGCGAGACCTCGATGAGGCCCCAGCGGGCCAACTCCAACAGAGCCAGGAAATACGCAGCCACCTCGACAGCGCGGGTGCACTCGGCGGTCAGCTCCCCGAAGGTGGACATCGTCTCATCGGTCACCCGTGCCCTGATCTCCTGGATCGCCGCCTCGACAGAGGGGAGGTCGAGGTCCAGATGGTCGAGGTCGGGCTCGGCTCCTTCCCGGGCAAAGACCCTGTAGGCCAGAGCGGCCAGACCATCGACGTCGATCGGCACGACCAGCTCCGAGGGTCGAGGAGCGATTTGTTGGTCGAGCCCACCCGTCCGTGGGACGAACCGGTTCGCCTCCTGAAGCCTTCGTTGCAGCACAGCCGCGACATCCTTGAATGTCACACACACGAGAAGACGCGAGAGGAGCCGATCACGCTCCTCGATGAGAGCGAGTTCCTCGTCCAGATCGAAGACGCCCCTGGTTGGGAGGAGCGACTGGGCTTTGAGCTGGATCAGCGTCGCCGCGATGAGCAGGAACTCCGAGGTGACTTCGAGATCCAGGTCCTTCATATCGTCGATGAAGGTCACGTACTCCCCCACCACTTCGGTGAGGCCCACCGCCGTGACCTCCACCTGGTGTTTTGTGATGAGCTGGAGTAGGAGGTCCAAGGGCCCCTCGAAGACGGTGGTCTTGACGTGAAAGGTCATCAGCCGCCTCAGGTTATTCGGCGCCGGGTTTGGCGCCGGTCTTTGGCGGTTGGTCAGCGAGTTGCAGCAGGTTCCAGGTGGCGGTTGGGATACCGAATGGCCGTGCGCCGTGGTGGTGACGCGCGAAGTCGACGATCACCTGCTCGCAGCCCAGGCTCTCCAACTCCCGGGCTGCTGTCTCGCCGTGGTCCCGATAGAGGCGCCAGCGTGTCGTCATGGGAAGTCCGAGCCGGATCGCAATCGAGGCAAAGGTCCTACCGAGGACACCGAGGCGAGCGTGTCTCTTGCCCACATCGTGGAGCAGGGCGCTCCGGATGACGTCCATCTCGCCTCCTCCCGCGATCGCCACGAGAGCGGCATGGAAGCCGTGACGCTGGTCCGGATCCGGCTGTGAGAAGAACGCCCAGGCCTGGCCACTGTCCAGCCAACCCTCCACGGCCCCGCGTTCGGCCGCGTCCAAGGGGGTGGAGAACAGGACGTCGACGAATCGACGGCTCAGATGGCCCAGCGAGCCCGGCATTTTTCTATTGGCCGGCCGCCTTGGCCTTGCATTCGACGCAACGCACCGACTCGGGCCGCGCCTCGAGACGCGCTGCGGGTATCGCTTTGCCGCAGTCCTCACATATCCCGTACGTGCCGGCGTCGATCTTGCCGAGAGCCTGATCTACGTTGGCCAGTTGAGCCTTCAGCGAATCGACCACACCGAGGACCTCGGTGCGCTCGGCGGTCACGGCCGCAGCATCGGCGAAGCTCCCGCCGAAGTCGATGTCGGCACGGAGATCGCCTGTTTCGGCCGCCCCGAGCTCGTCCAGTTGATGGACGAGATGGGCTCGCTCCTTGCGCAGGGCCTTCTCGGCACCGGCGATGTCCAACGTGGTCATTTGCTCCTCGGGTGGGCCTGGACGTAGATCTCCACAAGATGGGTAGGACTTACCTTCGTGTAGATCTGGGTTGTCGAAATCGTAGCGTGACCGAGGATTTCTTGTACCGTCCGTAGGTCCGCCCCCGCCTCCACCATGTGTGTCGCCGCCGAATGTCTGAGCACGTGAGGCGAGACTTTCTCTGTCTGGATGCCGGCCTTTCTGGCGTTGTTCCGGACGACGTCGAAGATGCCCTGACGGCTGAGACGCCGGCCTCTCAGATTGAGAAAGAGCGGATCCCCCCGCTGGGACATCTTCATGAGATTCAGCCGGTCAGGGAGCCATCGGGAGATCGCTGTCACTGCCTTGCCACCGATTGGCACGAGTCTCTGCTTGGCGCCCTTGCCGGTGACAATGACGACCTTGTCCTCGAGGTCGACATGTCCGAGGTCCACTCCCACGGCCTCGGAGACCCGCGCCCCGGTGGCGTACAGGAACTCGAGCAACGCTGAGTCACGGCGACCCTTGATCGTTCTGATGTCCGGTGCCTCGATCAGATGGAAGGCCTGGTCGATTGTGAGGGCTTTGGGAAATGGCTCAGGACGACGTGGCGATTCGAGAAGAAGGGTGGGATCAGTCTGCCTGAGACCCTCCATCACGAGAAAGCGATGCAAGCCCCGGATCGCGGCGAGTTTTCGCCCGACTGTGGATGACGCCAGGTTCAGGCTGCGGAGATGGGAGACGTAACCCTCCACGGAGGTCTGGTCGGGCTCCGCGCCCGCGAGGAATTCGAGATACTGGCTGAGATCCCGTCTGTAGGCGTCGATGGTGTTGATTGAAAGGCCGCGCTCCACGTCGAGGGCGAGAAGGTACTCCTCGACCCCTTCCGGCAATGTGGGGCTCAAACGGAGGCGAGTGCCTCTGGCGGCGGCACATATGCGACGCCCAAGCTCTCCGCTACGGCAGGGTGGCACACCGATTTCCCGACCACGTTGATCCCGGCCACCAACTCCGGGTGTCGGTCGACGGCCCCGGAAACGCCGTCGTTGGCCAAGGTGACCGCGTATCTCAGCGTCGCGTTCGTCAGGGCGTACGTCGAGGTGTGGGGAACTGCTCCCGGAATGTTGCCGACGGCGTAGTGGACTACGTCGTGAACCGCGTAGACCGGGTCGGTGTGAGTTGTTTCCCGGGAAGTGGCGAAGCACCCGCCTTGATCGATGGCGACATCGACGAGCACCGAGCCCCGTTTCATCGCCCGGACCATGTCTTCAGTGACCAACTTGGGAGCGGACGCCCCTGGCACCAGGACAGTGCCGATGACGAGGTCCGCGTCGAGCACCTCCTCTTCCAGTGTCAGCCGGTTCGAGTGCAAGGTCCTGACCCGGCCCAGGTAGAGCGAGTCCAGGGTGCGCAGCTTGCTGATATCGGTGTCGAGCACGACCACGTCGGCCTGCATCCCCACCGCGATGACGGCTGCATTGGAGCCGGCAATCCCACCGCCGATCACTACGACCTTGCCCGACCTGACGCCGGTGACGCCGCCCAGTAGCACGCCCCTTCCCCCTTCGGCCTTCCCGAGGAAGTAGGCGCCCACCTGGGTGGCCATGCGTCCTGCAATCTCGGACATCGGGGCGAGGAGGGGCAGCGAACGATCCGGCAGCTGCACGGTCTCGTAGGCGATGGCAACGACGTCTCGGGCCAACAGGCCGGCGGCCATCTTCGGATAGGCCGCCAGGTGGAGGTAGGTGAACAGAATCTGACCCGGTCGGAACATCTCGATCTCGGAGTCCTGAGGCTCCTTGACCTTGAGGATCATCTCCGCCCCTCCGAAGACCTCTCCGGCGTTGGGAACGATGGTGGCCCCCTGGGCCTCGAACTCATCGTCGACGATGGAAGATCCCTCGCCGGCGCCCTTCTCGATGAGAACGGTGTGGCCGCGCTCGGTCAGCTCACGGGTGCCGACAGGGGTAATGGCCACGCGGTGCTCTTCGGTCTTGATTTCCTTGGGGACACCGACGATCAAGACACGTCCTCCCTGACGTTTGGCACCATCACAGGCAGGCTATCGGCCCAAGGCGGGCCGTGCCTCACTCGATAGTCAGGTCCACTGGCTCTGGAAGCACAACCATCTGATTGCCACGCGCCGCCGCGGCCCGAACCAGCCCCACGAACAGTGGGTGAGGCGTGTCGGGACGGGAACGAAACTCGGGATGGGCCTGAGTTCCGACGAAGTACGGGTGGTCGACGAGCTCGATGTACTCGACGAGGTTGTCGTCCGGCGACACTCCGGACAATCTCATCCCTGCCTTCTCTAGGTCCTTGCGGTAGCGGTTGTTGACCTCCCACCGGTGTCGGTGCCGCTCGTAAACCAACTCCTGGCCGTACAGCTCTCGGGTCTTCGAGCCCTCGGCGAGTTTGGCGGCATAGAGTCCGAGACGCATCGTCCCACCCTTTTCCTCGACGTCCTCCTGGCTGGCCATCAGGTCGATCACTGGGTGGGGTGTCGTGGAATCAAACTCGGTGCTGTTGGCATCGGTCAGACCGAGGACATTGCGCCCGAACTCGATCACCGAGCACTGCAATCCCAGACAGAGACCGAGCAATGGGACCCGATTCTCCCGCGCGTGGCGGATGGCCTGGACCTTGCCTTCGACACCCCGGTACCCGAAGCCGCCGGGGATGACGATGCCGTCGAGGTCCTCGAGATAGGAGTCCGAAAGCAGCCCGGTGAGCTCGTCGCTGGGGACCCAGACCAGATCGAGTCCCAGACCCTGGCCCGCGGCTGCATGACGCAAGGCCTCGGCTACGGAGAGATACGCGTCGGGCAAGCCGACGTACTTCCCGACTATTCCGATCCGCACCGTCTCAGTGGCAGACAGGGCCTTGTCTACCATCGAGCGCCAACTGTCGAGGTTCGGCGGGCCGGTTACCAGGCCGAGCCGATCACAGACAACTGCATCGAGCCCGCCGTCGTGGAGGATGAGCGGCACCTCATAGATGTCACGCGCATCAGGCGCCGCAATGACCGCCCGAGGCTGGACGTCGCAGAAGAGGCTGATCTTCTTCCTGACGCCTTCATCGATCTCCCGGTCTGACCGGACGATGATCACATCCGGGGTGATCCCCTTACTTCGCAGCTCGGCAACGGAATGCTGTGTCGGCTTGGTCTTCAGCTCTTCCGAGGTGGCGATGTACGGCACGAGGGTGACGTGGACGAACATGACGTTCTCCCGCCCGATGTCGTTCCCGAACTGGCGGATCGCCTCCAGGAAGGGAAGGCTCTCGATGTCACCGACGGTTCCCCCCACCTCAGTGATCACGACATCGACGTCCTGTTCGCCGACCCGGCGTATGCGGTCTTTGATCTCATTGGTGATGTGTGGGATCACCTGGACCGTGTCCCCCAGATAGTCCCCACGACGCTCTTTCTGGATGACGGACAGATAGACCGACCCGGAGGTGACATTCGAAGTCCGCTTCAGGTTCTCTCCGGTGAACCTCTCGTAGTGACCGAGGTCCAGATCCGTCTCTCCCCCGTCGTCGGTCACGAACACCTCGCCGTGCTGGAACGGGTTCATGGTGCCCGGGTCGACGTTGATGTAAGGGTCGAGCTTCTGATTCACGACGCGGAGACCCCGCGACTTGAGCAGACGCCCCAGGGAGGAGGCGGCGATCCCCTTGCCCAGACTGGAGACGACACCGCCCGTGACGAACACGAACTTGGTGGGAATCGGCGGGCCGTCGGCTTCCTCAGAGGGGTGCTGCGTGGTGGTTTCTGAGGTGAAAAGTGGCCCGTCCATGACGGGATGCCAATGTAGCACCGATCAGGCTCCGGGCCAGCATCATCGAGAGCGGGCGTCCTCGAGAAGCTCGGCGGCCGTCTCGCGACCATGATCACTCTCCGGAAGACCGGCCAACATCCGGGAGAGCTCGGTCACCCGATCTTCCCCATCGACCCTTCTCACGGATGCCTTGGGCCCGTCACGCTCGATGACGAAGTGGTCCTCGGCATGTGCCGCGACCTGTGGGAGATGGGTGACGCAAAGCACCTGGCAGGACCGGGCCAGGTCGGCGAGCTTGCGACCGAGGGCGAGAGCGGTTGCCCCTCCGACACCGGAGTCGATCTCGTCGAAAACCATGGTCCCGGCGCCGCCTTCGGCACGCGTGGCCAGTCGAAGGGCGAGCATCAATCGCGACAGCTCCCCTCCGGAGGCGACGTCCTGGATGCGCCCTGAGGCGAGCCGATCGTCCGAGGCGAACAAGATCTCTAGCCTGTCGATGCCGGATGGGCCGGGCTCAACGGTCTCGGTCGTGATGCTTACCGACGCCGCAGGAAGTCCCAGGGCGCCGAGATGAATGCGGGCATCCTCCTCGATCTTCCTGGCCACGTGACGCCGGACGGCGCTCAGATCGGCACCGATCCGGGCCAGCTCGGCTTCGGAGCGTTGCAGGAGCTCGTCGATCGTCGATGCCTTCTCGATCAGCTGCTCCAGCTCCGATGCACGGAGGGAGGCATCGGCGCCGAACTCGAGGACGTCGTCCAGAGTCCGGCCGTACTTTCGCTTCAGCTCGCCGAGAGCCGTGAGCCGCTGCTCGACGACCTCGAGGGCCGCTGGGTCCTCGAACGCGCCATCGGCCGCCGCGTGCAAGTCCCGAAGCAGGTCGTGGGCGACCGCGTCCAAGCCCTCTGCCGCTGTCATCGACTCCGCCATCTCCGGGTCCAAGACAGCCAGCTTTCTCACTCTGGATACGACCTCACCTGAGCTCTCGACCAGCCGCTCCAGCTCATCGGTTGCAGCAGCCATGTTCTCCCGAAGCGCCTCCGCGTTCTTCAGCCGCGCTGCCATCGCCTCGAAGCGGAGGTCGTCCCCCGTCACGAGCCCGGCAGTCGCGATCTCATTCGCCTGATAGCGAAGGAGATCCAGCTCTCGCTCTAGGGCCGGCCGATCCCCACCGAGGCGCCGCTGGTCCTCGACCGCGGATCGATATCGGGCCCAGGCCTCGTTGTAGCGGTCCCGCGTCTTCAGCCCCGGCCCGACGAGCATGTCGTCGACGAGACCGAGGACGGTCTGACTCCGCTGCAGGAGGAGCCGATCGTGTTGGCCGACTATCTCGAGCAAGACGCCGATTCGGTCCTCGAGGACGGCCGAGGCGGCGATGGCCCCGTCGATGTAAGCCCGGCTCCTGGCCTCGCGGGGGATCACACGCGTGACGCCGATCTCGCCTTCGACACCACCAAAGAGACCCTCGGCAACGGCCTCGTGACCGAAGGGGCCCACTGCACTCACCTTCGCCTTCTCTCCGGTCAGGAGTCGTAGGGCGCCGAGGAGCATGGTCTTACCCGCCCCGGTCTCACCGGTGATGACACTGAAGCCCGGCCCTGGGTCGATGGAAGCATCCTCGAGGACGCCGAGGTTGGCCACCCGCAGGTGGTGGATCATCGGTCGAGACCGAACTTATCGGTGATCAGCCTGGAGAATGGCCTTGGGCGGAATCTGGCGAACCGCACCGGGCGCTCACCCTGCTCGATCTCAACAGTCCGCCCCGCGCCGAGATGGCCCATATCGATCTTGTCCACGCTGACCTTCACCGGGCGGTCCTTGCCCACGACGATCGACAGCCGACTACTCGCCGGGATGACCAGAGTGCGGTCAAAGAGGGAGTGGGCGGCAACCGGGGTGAGGATCAAAGCACTGAGGACCGGGTCGACCAGGGGGCCTCGGGCCGAGAACGAGTAGGCGGTCGACCCGGTTGGCGTGGCCACGATGAGTCCATCCGCGCGATAGGTCAGGAAATGCTCGTCGTCGACCGCAACATCGAGGTGAATGAGGCGCTGACTGTCCACCTTCTCCACTACGACGTCGTTGACACCGGTGGCCGAGACTCCGTCCACCGTCGCCTTGACCGTCATCCGTTCCGAGACCTCGTAGTCGCCGCCCAGCAGACGCGTGATCACTTCGTCCAGGTCGTCGGGCTCGGCCTCTGCCAGGAAACCCATGGTGCCGAGGTTGAACCCGAGTACTGGAACATCGTTGGCGAGGGCTCGCTGGGCGGCGGCGAGAACAGTCCCATCGCCTCCCACCGCCAGGACGAGGTCTGGTCCCTCCCCATCGTCCTCGACCACCTTGCCCCCTGCCGAGGCGATGGCCATCCTCAGCTTCTCGGCGAAGACACGCGCATTCTCCGGCCCATGTCGTACCTCGAGGGCGAACTTCATTCAGGCACCTCCAGGGCGATCCCTTTGTCGCCTTTGCGTAGCCAGAGTAGGTACTCGACGTTGCCGTCACGTCCTTCGATCGGTGACCGAATGATGCCGCAGGCTCCCAATCCGGCTTCCTCGAGGCAATTGATCACGTCGCGAACGGCACGTTCACGCACTTCGTGGTCGCGGACCACCCCGCCGTGGCCAACACTGCCTTTGCCCGCCTCGAATTGAGGTTTCACCAACAGGATGAGATCCGCCCCAATGGCGGCCGCCTCTTCGAGTTTGGTCGCGATGGCGCACAGCGAGATAAAGGAGACGTCCGCGACGATGATCGGATAGGGGACGTCGAGCCGGCTCAGGTCGACCGTGCGGAAGTTGGTCCGCTCCAGTGACACGACTCTCGGGTCTATCCGGAGACGCTCATGGAGCTGGGCCCGCCCGACATCGAGGGCGGTCACTGATCGCGCACCCCGATCGAGAGCCACTTCGGTGAACCCACCGGTCGAGGCCCCGACATCGAGGACGACTTTGTCCGTCGGGTCTACCGGGAAGGCATCGAGAGCGGCGAGCAATTTGAGTGCCCCGCGAGAAACCCATCTTCTCTCGTCGGTCACCAATGAGATCGGCGTGTCGGCAGAGACGAGAGAAGCCGGCTTGGGCGTGGGCATGCCGCCGACCAGGACCTTCGACTCCGTGATCAGCCGCTGTGCCTCGTTGCGACTGCCGGCGAGCTCACGTCGGACGATCTCGGCGTCGAGACGCCTTCTGGTCAGGACGGCTCCGATTCCTCGAGCAACGAGCTGAGGAGGTTGGCCAGCTCGGCGGCGGGCTCGGGCACGTCGGCAGGGTCGAGCTCTTCCAGACGGGCCAGAGCTGCCTCCAACTTCTCGATCTGCTCCGGGTTGATGTCCATGATCGGATTATCGCCCAATCGAGTTGGCGACCACCAGATCTTCGATTCTCATGGTGCGCCCTCATCGACGCGAAGGACCGCCAGAAGCACCCTCATCAGGAGGATGACAGCCAAGGCGAGGCCGATCCAGCCGAGCACCTCATACAGGTCGATGCCGATGGCGGCGAACGCTGGTCCACCTTCGGTCCGGAGCAGCAAGACCGAGACAAGGCCAACTCCGATGCTGAGAAGTGCCAGCACGACCCGGTTGACCAGCCGTTCGAGCACGCGGACCTCGTGGGCGTCGGTGAACAGTCTCAGCCGGGTCGTGAGACGGCCGTGCTCTAGAAGGGTCGCGATCCGGTCCATATGACGAGGGGCACGACTGAGCAATGGACCGAGTTGAGCCCATTCCTGCTGAACCAATTCGGATACCGATCCCGGCAACATTCGGTCCCGAAACTCGGCGCCTCCGACGTCAGCTATCACATCGATCAGGGGGTAGCCGGGTGACAGTTGCTCGACCGTCCCGGCGAGAGTCGCCAGGGCACGGAACATCGTGGTGGTCGATCGGGGAAGCTTCATCCGGAGCTTGTTCGTCAGCGCGAGCAGATCGGTGAGAGCGTCCGGGGACGGCAGCCCGGAGCTGACATCGGCGGCGAGAAACTGGGCGAGGGCCCTTTCGATCTCATCCGGATCCCGGGTCGGGCTGACTGCGCCGATCGAGACCATTGCCTCGTAGAGCAACGAAGGCTGCTGCAACTTGATGGCGAGCAACATCTGAAACACCGAAGCGCGCTCGAAACTGTCCAGACGCCCTGCGATCCCGAAATCGATGAGACCGAGATCGCCGTTTTCGAGGAGTAAGACATTGCCGGGATGAGGGTCGCCATGGAATCTCTCCCCCTTCAGCATGGCCTGTACTTGAGAGACACAAAGGGCGTCGGCAAGCGACCGTCCTGCAGCAGCCTCCATCTGGGACACCTGGGACGACAGTGGGACGCCAGCCAGTCGCTCCATCACCAGGATTCGCTCAGACGTCAGGGAAGTGATGATCTGGGGGGCGACGATTCGGGGTTGACGGGCGATAGCCGAACCGGCCTCGATGGCGTGGCGGGCCTCGACGTGAAAATCCAACTCTCCGTGGAGTACGTCGGAGAACTCGTCGACGAGTGAGGTGACCTGATAATGCTCCCCCCAGGTGGTACGTCTCTCGGCCGTCCTGGCCAACCACCGGGCGATTGCCAGATCCCGTTCCACCTGTTCTGGCAGACCGGGCCGCCTGACCTTCACCACCACGGCACGCCCATCCTGGAGCCTCGCCGCGTGTGCCTGGGCGATTGAGGCGGATCCCAATGGATCCCAATCGACCTCCAGGAACACCTCTTCGATCCCTCGACCGGTTTCCTCTCGAATCACTTGTGCCACTTGATCTTCGGGCAGGGGGGCAGCGGAGGAGTGAAGACGGCCGAGCTCGGCCAGGGCTGCCGGAGGCAGCAGATCCGGCCGCGTTACCAGAAGCTGGCCCAGCTTGATGAACACGCCTCCCGATTCCTCGAGCGCGACGCGAACCCGGCGAGCCAGTTCCTCGGGGCTGCGCGTCGACACCTCACCGCGGCGCAGGCCGACCAACGGGGCGAGACCGTTGCGAGCGATTATGCGGGTCACCTGCCAACCGCGGCGGATGATCCCGGCTCGCCGACGTAAGGCCTTGAACGGATGGGGCACATGCACTCCCCGCCGTGCGCTGGGCCGGGCGAAGAGAAGCTCAAGGACGACTATCGCCCCCATGGTGCCGATCAATGCGAAGGGGAGGGAGAGGGCGAGGATCTGTCCCCCTTCGATCTCCGGATCCTGGGTGAAGTCGCGGACCAGGAGCAGGATGGCCACGGCCATGCCGAAAACGACTCCGACGAAAATGGCGAGGAGGGTTCTCCGCCATGTCAGCTCGCGGGCTCCCACCAAGCCTCGGGCCACCCAGGCGAAGAGCAGCACGAAGCCGATGGTCAACAAGAAATCGCCCATGCTCGAAGGCTACGGGATGCGGGCTGGAGCCGTTTGTCCTCCCGTGGCCAGCACGAGCTCGACTGCCGCCGCCAGGTCGGGGACGACATGGTCCGCGCCGAGAGGCTCATCCGGAGTGGTCACACCGGTGAGGACGAGGATCGACGTCCAATCGGGCTCGGCGTCGGCCAGGGCGACGTCGGTGTCGACCCGGTCACCGACGACCCACGCCGCTCCGATCCCCCTCGCCCGTAGCAACTCCCTCATCGGCCGGTGCGGCTTCCCCGCGATCTCGGGAGTGACCCCCGTAGTGGCTTGCACTGCGGCCACCATCGCTCCCCCGCCGGGAAGCAGGCCGCCTGCAACCGGATATGTCGGGTCGGTGTTGGTTGCAATGAAGCGCGCCCCGGCCCGAACCGCGTCCGCCGCTCTGGTCAATCGCGGGTAGCTGAAATCCCAGTCGAGTCCGACCAGGACGGCTCTTGCCTCCGTCGGTTCGTCAGTCACGTCCATCCCCGCCTGAACGAGTGCCGTAGTTATCCCATCAGAGCCCAGCACCATCACCGGATGCTCTTCATCGCCGAGCATTCCCACTGCAGCCTCGGCGGAGGTGACCACGGAGCCCGGAGCGATGGGCACACCGGTCATGGCCGTAATCCGCTCGGCGACGGTGACCGGGGTCTTGGTGCTGTTGTTGGTGGCGAAATACAGGTCGACCCCCGCGGTGACCAGACGTTGCAGGGCAATGTCCGAGCCCGGGAGGAGCTCATCGCCGCGGTAGACGACCCCGTCGATGTCGCAAATGACAGTCATGACGCGGTGAAGAACCGCTCCAAGATCCGTTCGTAGAGCAAGGCCGTCCGCTCGACAGACTCTGCCGAAATCCTCTCGTCGTGGCCATGGAAGAGCGACAGCATCTCGGAGAAGCCCATGCGTCCGTCGAAGAGACCCACGCCGTAACAGATCGTGCCCCTCGCCCGCCAGAAGCGGCCGTCGGTCGCCGCTGTCATCAACGTCGGCGCCAGATTTCGATGACCGTCCAATTCCTCGACAGCGTCCCCGATGGCATCCCAGAGGGCGTTGCCAGCCGGCGAGACTGTCGGTTCGCTATCCATCACAGGGATGATCTCGATGTGACCGGACGCGCTCCCCATGGACTTTCGGAGATGGGCATCGACGAACTCACGATCCATTCCCGGGAGACCGCGTATGTCGAGCTCGGCATGGGCCTTGTCGGCTATCACGTTGGTCTTGGTCCCTGCCTTGATCACATTGGACGAGATGGTGAGATGGGTGGCGGCGTGGATGTAGCGGGCCAGCGCCGGGTCGTCCACAGCTATCCGGTCGATCTCGTCGTCCAAATGGTCGATGTCGGTGAGCCGCTGGA
>Ga0190271_10001124_pt1 | contig 14836 bp, 11 predicted proteins | sample Popmic356T_FD_133747 | JGI IMG/M metagenome (GOLD analysis project Ga0190271, IMG submission 133747) | Populus adjacent soil microbial communities from riparian zone of Weber River, Utah, USA - 356 T | ecosystem: Environmental > Terrestrial > Soil > Riparian zone | place: USA: Utah | collected...
GGCCGTGGGCGCCGCGGTCGCTGGCACGGTCGCCGTCGGTATAGGCATCGGCATCTATCAGTCACGAGAACACAGCGCGGCAACGGCACGCGCTCTCGAACTGTCGGCGGATGCCATCGCCGAGCGGGCAATCCCGCGCTCGACTCCTACCCGCGATGTGACCGCGTACCGTGAATACCTGCAGGCGCGTTCCCTGATGTTGCGGCCCACCGAGGAAAACCTGCACGAAATCATTCGGCTCACCGAGAGCGCCACCACGCGCGATCCGCACTTCGCGCAGGCTTTCTCCCTGCTCGCCGGGTCGAACGTGCTGTTCCTGGACACCGGGATTTCGCGCCCGGATGCACTCACCCGCGGGGAGCCCGCCGCACGGCAGGCGCTCGCACTCAACCCGCAATTGCCAGGCGCGTACGCGACGCTGGGGAGTATCGCCGCGCACCGCGGACAGTGGATCCTGGCCGAGGAGGAATTCAGGCGCGCATTCGCGATCGACGATCTGTCCGGGCGCGTTCACGCGCGCCACGCGCAAACGGTATTCATGTCTTCAGGCCGGCTGGAAGCCGCGCACCAGGAGTTTCAGGCGGAGCTTCGTCTCACCCCCGCGCATGCGCGCGGCGCGATGCAGGTGGCGACGGCGCTCGGAATGCTGCCTGGCCACGACGCGGAAGCGCTGAAATTCGTCGACATCGCCCTGAGTCTCGGCTGGCCGGCGGATGCAGAGGACGTCAGAAATCTTTACTGGCACACGGCTCTTCGTGCAGGTCGGCACTCGGAGGCCGTGGAATACGGAACGCTCGCGATGCCGGATGCCATGCGCCAGGCCGGCGGTGGCGAGGCCGTGCGCCTGCTCGTCGAAGCGCTGAAGTCTCCGGCGCAACGCGAGAAGGCATTGCTTGCACTCGATGTACTGGCCGGCCGATTGCACGGCGCCGGGACAGCCTCGTTCGCCACACTCATGTTCGGCATCAACGGTTACGCGATGCTGGGCGATCTCGACCGCGCGTTCGCCGCGAGCGAGCAATGGCTGCAGTTGTCCGCGCGCAGCGGGCTTTCGGGCATCCCGCACAACTCCGGTTTCTGGTTGCCGGAGATGAGCGTGTTTCGCGCGGACCGGCGCTTCGAAGCGCTGGCCACACGCATGGGTCTCGTTGCGTACTGGCGCAAGTTCGGCGCTCCCGATCATTGCGAACTGCGCGCGAAGCTGGTCTGCAGCGTGCGCTTGCCGCCGGCTGGTTAGTCCAGCGCCACGGCCAGGAACATGCGCGCCTTTTCCCAGTCGCGCGTCACGGAGCGCCGGCTCAGACCCAGCGCATCGGCCACCTGCTCTTCTGTCATGCCCGCGAAATAGCGCATCTCGACCACGCGGACCAGTCGCTCGTCGATCGCGGCCAGTTCCTGGAGCGCTTCGTCGATCCGCATGACTTCGGTTTCGCGCGGATCGGCGACACCGCCGGCGACGTCGTCCAGGCCGATATGCACGGCATCACCGCCGCGCCGATCGGCCGCTCGCCTGCGAACGAAGTCGACGACCACCGAGCGCATGACCCGCGCCGCATAGGCCATGAACTGCATCCGGTCTTCCGCATCCAGCGAGCCGGCCTTGAAGAGGCGCAGGTAAGCCTCGTGGACGAGGCCCGTGGTGTCGAGCAATGTCAGGTGGCCACTTCGACGCAGGCGCGCATGGGCCATCTGGCGCAGTTCCGGATAGAGCAGGCTGAAGAGCTCGTCGACCGCCCCGGCCTCACCCCGGCGAACGGCAGCGAGCAGCGCGGCGACTTGAACACCTTGCGTGCCGCCTTCGACCAGAGTTTCAGCCACAGGGTCCATCGAGGCCATTGTGGCAGTGACCGGCGCCCATGGGTTCGCGGAAACTCACGCGCGTGGTTGGTTTGTGGAAAACTACCGCTCCGCTGAACGTCGGGGGGATCATGAAGTCATTTCTGTTGGATTTCGCAGTCCTCATGGGACTGGCGACCCCCCACGTCGCACAGTCCGAGACCGCGGTGACGTTCGAAAGATTCGAATACGTGGGCCGCGACCCGACCTATGACCTGCCTGACACCCAGCCGCGCGGCTATCGCAATCCCATCCTTGCCGGTTATTACCCCGATCCCAGCGTCACGCGCGTGGACGACACTTACTACCTGGTCAACTCCACGTTTGCACACTGGCCCGGCATCCCCATTCATGCCAGTGCGGACCTCGTGCACTGGAAGCTCATCGGCCATGCGCTCAGCGATCCGTCCAAGGTCCGCTTCGACGGCCTCGGTATCTCGCGCGGCGTCTTCGCACCGTCCATTCATTTCCACAAGGGCATCTATTACGTCATCAACACGCTCGTGGACGCGGGCGGCAATTTTTTCGTCACCGCGAAGAATCCCGCCGGGCCATGGTCAGACCCCGTCTGGCTCGGGGAAATCGACGGCATCGATCCCTCGTTCTTCTTCGACGACAACGGCAAGGCGTACATCGTCAACAACGGTCCACCCGAAAGCGCCCCACTCTACGACGGCCATCGCGCGATCTGGATCCAGGAGTTCGATCTCGCCGCTAACAAGCTCGTCGGCCCGCGCAAGGTCATCGTGAATGGCGGAGTCGATCTGGCGAAGAAGCCCATCTGGATAGAAGGGCCGCACCTCTATCGCATCAACGGCTGGTACTACCTGATGTGCGCGGAAGGCGGCACCGAAGCCGGCCACTCCGAAGTCATCTTCCGCAGCAAATCACTCTCGGGGCCGTTCGAACCGGGCCCGAACAACCCGATTCTCACGCAACGTGATCTGCCCAGGGATCGCGCGAACCCGGTGACCAACGCCGGACACGCCGACCTCATCGAGATGAAGGATGGAAGCTGGTGGGCGGTATTCCTCGCATCGCGTCCCTACTCCGGCTTCCGCTACAACACCGGGCGCGAGACCTTTCTGTTGCCCGTCACCTGGAAAGACGGCTGGCCGATGATCCTCGAGCCGGGCAAGCCCGTCCCTTACGTGAGCATTGGGCCCGCGACGATGCCGCGCGGAAAGGTCTCGCCCGTGCGCGACCCGTTGTCGGGAAATTTCACGCGCACCGAGGAATTCGCTGGCGTGCTCGGCCCGGAATGGATCCAGGTGCACGTACCGAAGACGAAATGGTACGAATTGCGCGACGGTGCACTGCGCATCACCCCCTTGCCTGTCGGGCTCGGCGACAAGCGCAATCCTTCGTTCCTCGCGCGCCGGCAGTCGCACCTGAATTTCGACGCAAGCACTGATCTCACGCTGCCTCGGGCGCCAGGTATCTCTGCCGGTCTTGCCGTGTTCCAAAACGAGACCCACTGGTATTTCCTCGGCACACGACACGATGCCGGTGGCTCGCAGGTCTTCCTCGAACGAAGCGCGGGGAAAAATCAGCAGTTCTTCGGCGCACCTCTTGCGACGACAACCAGGTCCTTGCGACTGCGCATCAGCGCGACCGGCGCCAGTTATTCTTTCTTCTATGACGCCGGCCAGGGATGGAAGGCGCTGCGTGAAAACGACGATGGCTCGATATTGAGCACCGAAGTCGCCGGCGGATTCGTCGGCACGGTGTTAGGCCCCTTCGCAAGACAGGAATGAACATGGCATTGAAATATTTCGCGCTCGGCGCGCTGCTCGCGTTCTCGATCCCGGTACACGCACAGACTCCAGTGGTGAACCCGGATGCGGACAAGGAAGACTGGATCGTGCTGTTCAACGGCAAGGATCTGAAGGGTTGGACGCCGAAGATCGCGAAGCACGAACTCGGCGACAACTTCGGCAACACCTTCCGGGTCGACGGCGGGCTGCTCAAGGTCCGTTACGACAAGTACAAGACCTTCGATGCACAGTTCGGACACCTCTTCTACAAGGATCCGTACTCCTATTACAGGCTGGTGGTCGAGTACCGCTTCGTCGGCGAGCAGGCACCCGGCAATCCCGGCGCCTGGGCGCTCCGCAACAGCGGTGCGATGCTGCACTCACCCGATCCGCGCACCATGCCGCGCGACCAGACCTTCCCCATCTCCATCGAGGCGCAGTTCCTGGGCGGCCGAAGCGACGGGAAGCCGCGGCCCACGGCCAACATGTGCAGCCCGGGGACGGAAGTGGTCTACCAGGGGACTATCTACAAGGACCATTGTCTGAGCTCCTCGTCGCCCACGTTCGACGGCGAGCAGTGGGTGCGCGCCGAGATGGTGGTGCACGGCTCGGGAACCATCACGCACTACGCCAACGGCCAGAAGGTGCTCGAATACTCCATGCCACAGTACGGCGGTGGCGTGGTCGACAACTTCGACGCCACGACGAAGCTCGACGGCAGGCTCATCGAAGGCGGATACATCTCGCTGCAGAGCGAGTCGCATCCCATCGACTTCCGCAAGGTGGAGTTGCTGAATCTTGCCGGCTGCACCGACAAGGCCGCCACGAACTACAAGAGTTACTACGTCAAGCCGGTGCCCGAGGACTGCAAGTTCGCCGAAGGAGCCAAGCCCGCGATGCGCCGCCCGGGCGAATACCCGGTGAGCGCCGAAGCGCTGCCGCAGGAAGGAATCCCGAAAGGCCGGCTCGAAGGGCCGTTCGAATTTCGCAGCAAGATCATCGAAGGAACGGTCCGCCGCTACTGGATCTTCGTGCCCGCGCAGTACAACCCGAAGAAGCCCGCCAACGTGCTGGTGTTCCAGGACGGGCAGCGCGCCACGAATCCGAACGGGCCGCTGCGCCTGCCGCAGGTCATGGAGAACCTCATCGGCAAAGGCAAGATGCCGGTGACCATCGGCATCTTCATTACCCCGGGAAATCTCAGCGAAACCTATCCGGCGGATCTCGAGATGCGCAATCCGAATCACCGCAAGGAGGAGTACGACGCGCTGAACGACACCTACGCACGCTTGCTCATCGACGAGATGCTTCCGGAAGTTGCGAAGACGTACAACCTCACCAACGATCCCGAGAAGCGCGCCATCGGTGGCACGTCGAGCGGCGCGATCTGCGCGTTCACCGTGGCCTGGCAGCGGCCGGACATGTTCCGCCGGGTCATCAGCATGATCGGCAGCTACACGTCCATCGGTTACTCGCCGGCGGCCGACGGCAAGCCGATGGTCGCGGGCGGCGATCTGTATCCCACGCTGATCCGCAAGAACCCGATCAAGCCCATCCGCATCTATCTACAGGATGGCGAGAAGGACTTGTCCAACGAACACGGCAACTGGTACCTCGCGAATCTCGAGATGCTGTCGGCGTTCGAATACGCGAATGCAAAGGCCGACAAGGAAGGCACCCTGGGCACGCGGTACGAGGTGAAGCACAACTGGGGCGACGGCGGCCACTCCGACGCGCACGGCGGCGCCCTGCTTCCGGACATCCTCACCTGGATCTGGACCAACGATTAGCGGGACATGGAAGTGTGGGGACAGACTTAAGTCTGTCCCCACTCGCCTAGAGTGGGGACAGACTCGAGTCTGTCCCCACTCGCCTAGCTGGCAAATGGGGACGCGCCTCGAGGAATCGCGCATGACCGGCAACCTCCAGACCTTCACGCACCAGTCGCCCATCGGGCACTGGAGCGTGAGCGTGTGGAAGCCGGACCCGCGGCTTTCCGAGATGGTCGCGAGCATGTGGTTCGGCGAAGGCAAGACGGCGTATCAACGCGATCGCATCCTGCCCTCGGGGCAGAGTCAGCTGTTGATAAACCTCGGCCCGCCGCAGTACCGCATCGAGCCGGGCCCGCCCGAGGTGCGAGTACCCTTCGTCGATGTCTGGTATTCCGGGCTGCACCAGGGGCCTATCGACACCGAGGCTCCCCACGGAAACGCGTTGTTAGGCGTCGCGTTCTCCGCGCACGGCACGTTCCCCTGGCTGGGGGAACGCATGGATGACTTGAGCGATCGCATCATCGCGCTCGCGGATGCGCTGGGCGACGGCGCATTGGCGCTGCGCGAGCGACTGCTGAACACCTCGTCGCTCGAGGCACGCTTCAGGTGTGTCGAACGTTGGCTGCTGGCCCGGCTGAAGCCGCGCACCATCGTGCATCCGGCAGTGCGCTGGGCCGTGGATCGCATTGCCGCCACGGGCGGTCGCATTCCCATCGAAGAACTCGCGACGCAAACGGGCTTCACACGCAAACACCTCGGCAACCTGTTCCAACAGCAGGTGGGCCTCAGCCCGAAGTCACTGGCACGCATTCATCGGTTCCGCGGCGCCCTCGCCCTGCTGAACACGGGCGACGGACAGGTGCCGTGGGCCGCGCTCGCGGAAGCATGCGGCTACTACGACCAGTCGCACCTCATCAACGAGTTCCGCCGCTTCACCGGCTTCTCGCCGGTCGAACTGGCCCGCCGCGACCGCCCGGACTCCCAGAGCGTCGTCCTCCGATAGGTGCCAGGCACCGTTTTCTAGAAAACGGTGTCAGGCACCGATTCCTAGGAAACGGTGCCTGACACCATTTCCACTTCCCATTTTTCCAAGACGCGGCGGTCACCAGCGCGCAGAATCGCGCCACAACAAACAAGGGAGGCGTCATGCCCGAAATCAACTGGATCGCGGTCGTCGTGGCTGCTGTTGCGTGTTTCCTGTTAGGCGGACTGTGGTATTCGCCGGTGCTGTTCGGCAAAGCCTGGCAGCGCGAGACCGGCCTCACCGACGAGCAGCTCAAGAACGGCAACATGGTCAAGATCTTCGGTCTCTCGCTCGTGCTGTCGCTCCTGGCCGCGTGGAATTTCGCGAATTTTCTCGGACCGCGCCCGTCGATTGCGTTTGGCGCCGGCGTCGGCTTCTCGGCCGGCCTGCTGTGGGTCGCGAGCAGCTTCGGCATCAACTACCTGTTCGAACGCAGGAGCCTGAAGCTGTTCCTCATCAACGGCGGATATCACACGTTTCAATTCACCATCATCGGCCTCGCCCTCGCCCTGCTGCCCTGCGCGGAATGCGCGCAAATGCCCTGCCCGCAATGAAGGTCGAGCGCAAAGCCGATCACGCGGTCAGCGATGCCTCGTGCAAGGGCGCGACCGGCAAGACGCTTGCCGAGTGGTTCAATGCGCTCGACAAACAAGGCGGCATCGATCTTGGACGCCGCACACTCGGCCAGTGGCTCATGAAGGAACAGAAGGTGGATCCCTGGTGGAGCGCCACCATCGTCAGCGAATACGAAATCGCGCGCGGCGATTTCGCCAAAGACGGTAAACCCAAGTGCTATTCCATCTGCCCGACGAAGAGCATCAAGGCCAGCGCGAAAGACTGCTTCGCCGCGTTCGCGACTGCCAGGGCGCTCGATACCTGGTTCGGCCCGAAGCATGACGTCGACCTGCGCGAGGGCGGCCACTGGCGCAACGCGGATGGCAACCGCGCCACCATCAAGAAGGTGAACGCCGGCAAGAACATCCGCCTGTTAGCCGAAGACGAAGGCCTCACGCTGCCGACACCCGTCGAGATCAAGTTCGAAGGCAAGGACAACAAGTGCACGGTGATGGTCAGCATCGAGCGGTTGCAGACTCGCGCCGAGACCGACGGTTATCGCCGCGCCTGGAGCGAAGCGCTCGATCGCCTCAAGGCAGAACTCGAGGCCGACTAACTTTGCGCGTGATACGTTGCGCGCCATGCTGTTGAAACGCTTCGGCAAGCGGCACGTCATGCTCGTCGCACTCGCCGGTTTCCTGTTCCTCACGGGCCTGCTTCTCGCGACCGAGCGCGGCTCGGTCATCGTCAACTACATTCGCGTGAAGCTGGGCGGCGGATACTCGACCGCTGAGCGGCTCGAGATGCATGGCGCCGACGTCGAAGACCGGCTGCAGCCCGCGTTCGCAGCGGCCCATTTGCCCTACCCGCCCCGGGAAATCGCGTTCATTGCCATCAAGCAGAAACGCGAACTGCAGCTCTATGCGCGGCCGTCACCCGACACCGTGTGGACACACGTGCGCACCTATCCCGTGCTGGCACAAAGCGGTCACCTCGGTCCCAAGCTGCGCGAGGGCGACAGGCAGGTTCCCGAAGGCATCTACCGCGCCGAATTCCTGAACCCGAACAGCCTGTATCACCTGTCCATCCGGCTCAACTATCCAAACGAGGTCGACAAGGCGGCGGCGCGTGCCGACGGCCGCACGAATCTCGGCTCGGACATCATGATCCACGGTTCGCAATATTCGATTGGCTGTATCGCCTTGGGCAATGAAGCCGCGGAAGACCTGTTCATACTCTCGGCCGTCGTGGGCAAGGAGCAGGTCAACGTCGTGATCTCGCCCGTGGATTTTCGAGTTCCCGGTACGAAGACACCCGCCGATGATCGGCCCTGGGTCCAGTCGCTCTACAGAACGCTCGCGCAAGAACTCGGTAACTTTCCGCTGAAGTGATAGGGTCTCCGGCCTATGCCCACACTCATGATCCTCGTCGCCGGACCTTACCGCTCCGGCACGAATGACGATCCCGTGCTCATCCAGAAAAACGTCGACGCCATGACCGACGCGTCGCTCGCGCTGTTCCGCGCCGGCCACCTGCCGGTGATGGGTGAGTGGTTTGCCTTGCCGCTCATCGAACATGCCGGCTCGAGTGGCATCGGCGATCCGGTGTTCAACGAGATCTTCCATCCGATCTCCCGGCGGCTCGTCGCGAAGTGCGACGGCGTGCTGCGTATCGGCGGCGCTTCGGCGGGCGCGGACGAGATGGTCGCGATCGCGCGCGAACACGGCAAATCGGTCTACAGGACGATGGGCGAGATCCCCAGCGCCGACTGATCCTTAGCCCGCCTGCGGCTCCGGCCGCGAGCTGCGGGAGCGCAGGAGCATCCAGCGCGTGAAGCGCGGCAGATGCCGCGCGATGAAAACGATGACCTTCGCGTGCGCGGTGACGATGACTTCCTTCTTGCCGCGCACGATGCCGCTGACCATAACGCGCGCGGCTTTGTCGGTTTTCATTCGCAGCCAGGCCGGAATGGGATCCCGGGCACCGGCGTGCAATCCACCCTGGTTGTCGACACGCCGGATATCCGAGTCCACGAAACCGGGTGAAATCAGCGTGCAACCGATATTCAGCGCACGAAGCTCGCCGTGCAGGGACTCGGCCAGCGCGCGTACGGCGAACTTGCTCATGGTGTACGGCGAACTTCCCGGGCCGGACAGATAGCCGGCCACGCTGCCCATGATGACAAATCGCCCGTGGGTTCCGCGCAGGCACTCCGCGCTTTCATGAAGCGTCCGCACGACGCCGAACACATTGGTCTCGAACTGGCGCCGGTAGTCCTCGATTGCCAGCTTATGTGCTTTGCCGACGACTCCAAACCCGGCGTTGGCAATGACGATGGCCGGTCTCACGCCGCCCGCTGCGAGCTCGGCCACGACCCGGGCGACGTCACCATCCACCGTGACATCGCCGCGATGCGCGGTGGCCCGCCCGCCGGCGGCCCGCAATTCCGTCGCCAGCGCTTCGAGCTGTTCGAGCCGGCGCGCGACCAGCGCCACGGCAAATCCCCGGCGAACGAACTCGCGTGCAAGGCCCGCGCCAATACCCGAAGAAGCGCCCGTAATCAGTACGGTCCGGGAGGGTTCTGGCGTCGTGGCTTTCATGCGGCGCAGGTTCTAACACGCCGCAGCGTTGACGCGTTAGTGCACCCGTGGTGAAGTGCAGCCAGAATTAAAAGAGGCCGAGGCCCACTTGACCGACGAAGAAGAGCTCTACGGTGAAGTAAAACCGGACGTGCGCGCGCTCGCTCAACCTCTGCTCGAGCTGTCGGAGAAGGCGCTGCGCGAGCGTGGAAGCTTTCTGCCGCATGCCGCCGCGCTCTCCGAAGGCAAGGTCAGGCTCGTCGGCGCGATGTGCAACACCGCCAACGGCGTCGCCAGTTCCACGCAGATCCTGCCGTTGCTGCGCCAGGGCTTGAAGGCCATGGCGCACGAGCGCTCCGTCACGGCGATTGGCGTTGCGGAACACGTGACCATGACTTCGGATGGCCAGGCGCCGTCGCAGGCCATCAAGGTGCTGCTGGAACATCATCGCGGGCTGACGATGGCCGTCTACCTGCCCTATGCGCAGGATACGTCGGGCGACATCACGTTCGGCTCGACCACGTCCATGTTCGTGCCGCCCGAAATCAACGCCTGGGACGAAGACTGAGCTGCCGGGGATTTCTCCCCGGCAGCTCACGCCATACGCTGGTAATTAGAGCGTCCCTGCCCTTACCAGGTATACAGACTCGCCCACGGGAACGTTCCCGCGGTGATCGAGAAGTAGAAGAACCCATCCGCCGACCGTGTGACCGGCAGCTGGCCGCAGGTGCGTGCCACGCCTCCGACCGTCACCGTGCGTCCATCGAAGTTCGAGCAACCCCAGCCATTCACATTGGCGCTGGTGCGATAGCAGGCCGCGCCGGTGGTGTTGAAGTTGCCCGTGTTGTTGGTGAAGGTGACGGGGTTCGCGCACATCGTGCCGGTTCCGGTCGTATTGAACGTCGCCGTCACGGTACGCGCCGCGGTCATCGCCAGCGTGCAGGTGCCCGTGCCCGTGCACGCCCCGCTCCAGCCCGCGAACGTCGAGCCGGTCGTAGCCGCAGCGGTGAGGGTCACGCTGGTACCGCTGGCGAAGGTCGCGCTGCAGGTGGTTCCGCAGTTGATGCCCGCGGGTGCCGACGTCACGGTCCCTGCCCCGGTGCCCGCCTTGGTGACCGTTGCCACGAAGCCGCTCACCGTGGTGTTGAACGTAGCGGTCACATTGCGGGCCACGGTCATCGAGGTGACGCAGGCTCCGGTACCGGTGCACGCGCCGCTCCAGCCGGCGAAGGTGGAACCCGTGGCCGCCACGGCGGTGAGCGTCACCGAGGTGCCGCTTGTGTAGTTAGCGCTGCACGTGGTTCCGCAGTTGATGCCCGTGGGTGATGACGTGACGGTGCCGGTGCCCGTACCGGCCCTCGTCACGGTCAACGCGAACGTGGTGGCCGTGTTGAACGTGGCAGTCACGGCACGCGCCGCGGTCATCGACACCGTGCAGGCGCCCGTGCCGGTGCACGCGCCACTCCAGCCGGCGAAGGCCGACCCGGCGGCCGGCGCAGCCGCGAGCGTCACCGAAGTGCCGCTTGCGAAGTTGGCGCTGCACGTCGTGCCGCAGCTGATTCCAGCCGGCGTCGAGGTGACGGTTCCCGTTCCGGTACCCGCCCGCGTGACGGTCAGGCCGAACGTCGCCGTGGAACTGTTGAACGTGGCCGTCACCGCGCGCGCCTGTGTCATCGACACCGTGCAGGCCGCTGTGCCGGTGCATGCGCCAGCCCAGCCCGCGAACGTCGAGCCGGTAGCCGCCGCCGGCGTGAGCGTGACGGACGCGCCGCTGTTGAAGTTCGCGCTGCACGTCGTTCCGCAGTTGATGCCGGCCGGTGATGAAGTGACGGTGCCGGTACCGGTGCCGTTCTTCGTGACCGCAAGATTGAACGAAGTGACCGGACCCGCCACGAACGGCGAAATCAGGTTGCCGCCGATCACCGTCAGCGGAATGCCCGGGCCTTCCCAGGCCACGGCGAAGTGATCGCCGCCGGTCGCTTCCTTGTGCAGCACTTCGATGTAGTACTTCTGACCGGCGGTCAGGTTGATGCCCGCCGATCTCTGCGTGCCGAACTTGTTCCACTGGCGCGGATCCGTCCACTCCGCCACGAAGGCGATGCGCGTGGCGTTGGCCGGATTGTCGCTGGTGCTCAGCAACAGATCGCCGGCGTCGTCGCTGGCGAACGAGAAGGTGTACTGGCCCGTGATGAGCGGGTGGATATACCCGCGGATACGCGCGCCGTAGTTGTCGGCGATGTTGGTCGCCCCTTCCAGGGTCGCGAGCATTTCACTGCCCGTCGGGCTCGCCGGATAAGCGGCGTTGCTCGTCAAACTACTGATGGTGGTGCCGGTGACGTTCAGCCAGTACTCACGCAGGATCTGGCCGGTGCCGCCGGTTCCCTGCGCAATGAAATTGGCCGTCACCGTCGTGTTGGCGAGCATCCGGATGGTGATGGGGTTGGTCGGTCCGCTCGCGCCACCGGTCCAGCCCGCGAACTGGAAGCCGGCTGCCGGAGTGGCCGTGAGCGTCACGGACGTGCCTCCCTGCAGGGGATTGCCCGTCGGGGTGCGGCTCACGGTGCCTGAGCCATTCACGGCCGTAGTGATCGTATAAGTCCGGGTCGGATCACCGACGCCGGAGCCCAGCAGGACGGCATCGAGCACGGCCTGGTCGACGATCGCGCCGGTGGTGCGGTTGAAGATCGCGAACGCGTCGTTGGTGCCGGGCTGCGCGCCGTTGTCCCAATAGAACGTCTTGACGCCGTTGGCAGCCGCGGCCCGGTTGATGTACTCGTTCCAGTACGCACGAGCCTCGAGGTTCTTGCCCGGGCGGGTGCCCACGCCGTACTCGCCGAGGATCACCGGGATGCCCTGGTCGACCCACTCCGCCCGCACCTGTGCGAACGTGCTGTCGACGTAGCTCTCATACGCCCAGTTGCAATTGGCGCCGGAGTCCGGGAAGCGAGATCCCCAGACATTGCAGGCGCCATTCGGATTCAACGTGAAGTCGTACGGGTCGTAGTAGTGAACTTCGACCATCAAACGGCTCGCGATGGTGTCCGTCGGCATGTTGAGGAAATTGAGGCCGTGCTGAATGTTCGTGTTGTACGTCTGCACGACGAGCGTGCGCGACGCGTTGTTGCCGCCGGTGGCGCGCACCGCGTTCACGAACGTCTGGTTGTACGACTGCTGCACGGTGTTGTGCTCGGCGGTCGGAGTGCCGAAGTCCGCGTGCACCTCGTTCGTTCCCGCGAACAACAGGTGGTGGTCGTAGGTCCGGAACAGGGTGGCGATCTGCGTCCAGAAAGCCTGCTGCTTCGCGTTCACCGCGGCCTGGAACGCGAACGTCGGATGATCCTGCAGCCAGCCGTTATCCCAGTGGATATTGATGATGACGAACATGTCCTGGCTGATCGCGTAGTCGACCACCTGTTTGACACGCGCCAGCCAGTCGGCGGGGATCGTCGTCGTGCCCGCGGGCGTATGGCAGTCATACGAAACCGGGATGCGAATGGAATTGAATCCGGCGGCCTTCACGGCGTTGATGAGCGTCTGGCTAGTCGCCGGATTGCCCCATGCAGTTTCACTGCAGATGGCTTCGAGCGTATTGCCGAGGTTCCAGCCGACGGTCATCTGGCTGGCAACTGCTGGTGCGGTCGGAAGGGTTTGAGCGAACGTGGAAATGGACGTGAAAAGCAGCGCGCAGAATGCGGCCGCAATCCGCCATTTCGCAGCGGAAGGTCTGCGAAGCGACATAAATAAGAATCCCCCTGTTGATCAATCCATCGATCATCCGGTCGACCCAGCTTCCCGGACTAGGTCCACCGAACCTGCGCGTGTTTATGCCCTGACGCAGTTACTAATGCAATCTCGTTTTACGGGAAAAACTTACCAGGCGGCCCCGCACGGCCTTGTTGCTTTGCGATTTGGCGTATTCTTGGCCGCCGTTACCGCTAACGTGACCTAACAACATCGTGCGATATCTTTTTTACACTGCGATTGTCTGGCTCGCTGTCACTACGAATGTCCTCGCGGCGGTATCGATAGCCGACAGCGAACGCTCGCCCCAGAGTGCATACGCGGCGCGGAAGTTAGGCGAGGCGCTCCCGGCTTCTTCCGGCTATTCGGTGAAGTTGAAAATTTTGCCGAAGGCGCTGGAGCCTGAAAGCTTCACGATCGTTCCGCGCGGCAAGACCATCGAGATCACCGGTGGCGACGCCCGCGGACTCATCTATGGAGCACTCACGCTGCGCGAGCAGCTGCTGAACGGGACTCCATTGGAAAGAATCGCGGCAGCGCGGGAAAAACCCTCGCTGCCCTTTCGAGGCATCAAGTTCAACACGCCCTGGGACACCTACCGGCCGAGCTCGGCGCTCGACCAACACTACTCCACCGCTCGCGATCTGAAATTCTGGGAAGCCTGGCTCGACATGATGGTCGAGAACCGCTTCAACACCTTCACGCTGTGGACCATGCATCCGTTCACGTACATGGTACGGCCGAAGAACTTTCCCGAAGCCAGCAAGTGGTCGGATGCCGAGTTCGCCGAGTGGCAGCATCTGTACCGCGAGATCTTCCGCATGGCCAAAGAGCGCGGGCTCGACACCTACGTGGTGTTCTGGAGCATCTTCGTGAGCGAAGAATTCTCGAAGGCGCACCACGTCGCCACGAAGAACTTCTATCCGCACTACTACGTCGACGGTGACACCTCCGACGTCACGAAGCGCTATCTGCGCGAGAGCGTGACGCAGATGCTCGAGGAATATCCGGATCTCGACGGCATCGGCGTATCACATGGCGAAGGCATGGCGGGCATGACGCCGCTCGCGCGGCAGCAGTTCGTCGACGAGGTGTATATCGCCGGCGCGCTGAAAGCGAAGCGCACGCAACCCGTGAAGCTCATCCATCGCGTGCCGTTCTCCTCCGGACTTTCTTCCGGTCCGGGAGTCAGCGCCGACGTCGAAAAGATCACGCGCACGGCCATGGAGAAGCTCGGCAACCGTTTCTCGGGTCCGATCTGGGCGGAGATGAAGTTCAACTGGTCGCACGGACACTCCACTCCCAGGCTGGTGAAGGTGCACGGCGGCGCGCTGGGCGACACCTACTTCAGGCCGTCGCCGTCGAACTACAAGATCGTCTGGCAGGTGCGCAACGAAGACTTCTTCGCGCTGCGCTGGGGCGTGCCGGATTTCATCCGCCAGCACATCGCGCAGAACGGAACGCAGGACTACGTCGGCGGCTACTTCGTCGGCTCGGAAACCTATATCCCCGCGTTGGACTACTTCACCGCGGTGAACAAGCCCGTCGACTGGAAATGGGCGTTCCAGCGCC
>Ga0190271_10001125_pt1 | contig 14827 bp, 19 predicted proteins | sample Popmic356T_FD_133747 | JGI IMG/M metagenome (GOLD analysis project Ga0190271, IMG submission 133747) | Populus adjacent soil microbial communities from riparian zone of Weber River, Utah, USA - 356 T | ecosystem: Environmental > Terrestrial > Soil > Riparian zone | place: USA: Utah | collected...
AGCGCATGCCGGTCGCACCGATGATGGTGCGCTCGAGAATCGCTTCCTCCTCGTTGTAGGTGCAGATGAAGATGTCGATAAGAGGCGCGGATGTAGCAGTCCAGCGGATGTTCGCATCGACTTCCGCGGTGCGTTGCGTCGTGCGCGACAGGAACATGAGCGACAGCGCACCCGCCACGAGCGCCGCTGTTTCGGCAAGGATGAAGATGGCGCCGGCCGCGAAGTCGGCGGTGAAGCCTGGCGGAGGGACCGTTTCGGACACTCGCCACCACCAGTAGTGCAGCAGCAACAGGATCGAGACGACGGCGACGGAAGCTCGCGCTGTCGTGCTGTTGCGCTGCAACCACGGAATGGTTGCAAGGCACAGACCGAAGGAGATCAAGCCGGGGCTGAGGGCGTCGATCACGATGGCTCGGCGGACCTTGGCGAATTTTCGAAGATCACCCGGCCGGTCCGCCCCACCTTGCAATCGCGGGGGCCGGAGTCAGGCTGCGGCATCGACACGGTCACGCGGTACGGCTCCTTGCTCAGCATGTCGGGGCTAATGGCGAGGTTGGCCACCGCACCCGCTGCACCAGTGAGATTGACCACTGCCCCGTTGACCTCGGGCCCACCGTCGGCAGGCCTGAAAAGTGCGGGCATGCCGATCTGCAGGCTGTTGTAGACCCGTTCGGTGACGTTGGCGGTGACGACGGTGGTCGTACAGTCAAGGATACGCGCAAGCGGCTGGCCCGCCCGCACATCCTCGCCGGCGGCCGTCATGATCTCCCAAATGCGGCCGGTCACCGGTACCTTGAGCACGGCTTCCGACTGATTGGCGAAACGAAACTCCTCAACCATGATCTCGCTCGTTAGCGAGCTGATCTCGGCTTCGACGTTCTCGAGGTCGGCCGTCAGCGTGTCGACGCGCTGTCGCATTTCCTCCTGCCGCTGCACTGAACTCGGCCGATCATTGTAGCTGTCGCCCAGGAATGTACCATCGCGCGCGGCCTGGATCTCGATCTGGGTTGCATCCAGCCGCCGCTGCGTCGCGATCACGTTGCGCTCGGCGATTGTCTGCTCGCGCGAGAGCCGCGCCAGCTCGACAGTTGAAACGCTGCCCGAGCGCACGAGCGAGGACGATCGTTCAACCGCAGCCGTCGCCTCTTCGAGGCGGGCCTTCGCGACGTCGATGGTGGCTTCCGTCTCGGCGAGCCGTGCTTCGAGTTGTCGGGTTCGTCCGTCCCTGAACAGCGACGCCTGCCGTGCGAGGTCCTGCTGCGCAGCCCGTGCCGATTGCAGCTTCGCCGTCACGCTCGGACGTTCGTTCTCGAGGCGCGCGCGCTGGCGGCGCAGATCGTCGAGACGCACGCGATCGCCACGCGAGTTGACGATCCGAAGGACGATAGTGCCGCGCTCGACCACACCGCGTTCGGCAGCGAGATTGGTGGCGCTGACGACTTGGCCGTCTATTGGCGTGCGCAGCGTCACGACGCGCGAATTGACGACCGCCTCCACGCTCGACGTCTGCCAGAGCGCCCGCAACGGCAGCCATCCAAATACGGCAATAATCGCAAGGCCGGCGACCGCCTTGAAAATCCGTTTGGGGGTCCGGCTGCGCGGCGGTTCCGACGCGCGCCGCTCCGCCTCTTCCTCGCGCTGGTTCAGCCGCTGCTCAAGCGTCCGGCGCAGACTCAGCGCATCCTGCGCGCCAGCCTTTGGACCCGCGAGCTCCTCCTGTTCCGCACCTTTTTCCGGGAGCGACCGATCAATTCTGACCCTGTTGTCCATGCAACTCCCTGCCCGGCACCGGGTACTCAATCCGGAGAGAACTGTCCGGGTTTCCAGTGATGCCCAGACTATCGACGCGCTGGTTGGTCGGGAGTTAATCGAGAAATTCAAATGCCGACGACCGGCTGACCCGCCTGCCGCTGATCGGCGGCTTCAAGAACACCCGTTCGGCCACAGGGCCGGACGGGCAATGCAGCTTTGCTGCAAAAAGCGACGGCGCTACGGTCGCTGCGAGCGCATCGCGCTGGCGGTCTTTGCGGCTCGCACGAGTTGCAAGAACTCGGATCGATAGCCGTACGCGTCGTCGCCGCGTGCGGCGGTCGCGATCTTCAGCACGTCGTCGAAACCGAACTTGCCGGTGTGCTTGCCGCCCCGCAGGATTTCACCGAATGCGGCAACGCCGGTTGCGAAGCGGGCATCGAGCGGCGCGTCCTCGAACCGGGCGTGCTCGGCCGCGCGATCGACCGACGTGCTGATCAGCACGCTCTGATCGGATTTCGGCAGCTTGTAGCGGATCTTGATGAACGCGTACTCGCCCGTTGCCGAAGCATTGGCGGCTGCCGGCGCCTGCTGCCCGTAGCGCAGGTCGTCGACAACGAGCGGCCCGCCGACCGGCACGATGTCGTACAGCGCCGTGACGGACTGGCCCGAGCCGACGTCACCGGCGTCGACCTTGTCGTTGGTGAAATCATCGCGATTGAGCAGCCGCGTCTCGTAGCCGATCAGGCGATACTCGGAGACCGTCGCCGGGTTGAACTCGACCTGTATCTTCACGTCCTTGCCGATCGGGAACAGCGTCGAACTCGCCTCCTCGACCAGCACCTTGCGCGCTTCGTTGATAGTGTCGATGTGGACGGCGACGCCATTGCCGTTCTGCGCCAGCGCCTGGGCCAGCGCGTCGTTGTGGTTGCCCATGCCGAAACCAAGCACCGACAGGAAGATGCCCTTTCCGCGCTGACGCTCGATGAAACCCTTCAGCTCTTCCGTGCTGGTGATGCCGACATTGAAGTCGCCATCCGTCGCCAGCATCACGCGATTGACGCCATTGGTGTCGAAGTTCTGCTCGGCAAGCACATAAGCCTGGCGGATACCCTCGGCTCCGGCCGTGCTGCCGCCTGCCTCGAGCCGCTCGATCGTCGCCAGGATCTTCGACTTCTCGGAGGCGGCTGTCGGCTCCAGCGCGGTACCGGCATTGCCCGCATAGGTCACGATCGCCACGCGATCGTCGGGTTGCAGCTGGGTGAGCAGTATCGCCAGCGAATGCTTGACCAGCGGCAGACGGTTCGGCGCATCCATCGACCCCGAGGTGTCGATCAAAAACACGAGATTGGCACGCGGCCGGTTGGCCTGCTGCAGCGCATAGCCCTTGATGCCGATACGGACGATCTTGCGGCCCTCCGACCACGGGTTCGGAAACACAGCCACGTTGGTGCGGAATGGCTCGCTCGCGGTCGCGGGCGCCTCGTACGCATAGGGGAAGTAGTTGATCAGTTCTTCGGTCCGCACCGCCGCCGGTTGCGGCAGCACATTGCGATTGAGCGAGGCACGCATAAACGAATAGGACGCGGTATCGACGTCGATGGAGAACGTCGACACGGGCGCGTCGCGCACGATCTTGAACGGGTTTTCAGGCGCATTCGCAAACTTGTCGCGGCCGACCGGCTCGACAACGACCGGGCCACGCTCACGCTGCGCACCGCCGCCGAATTCGCCTGCCGCCAACTGTCGTGCCGGCGCCGCCTGCTGCGCGCGAGCAAGACCGCTATCGGAACGGCTCGCGGATCGCACCGGAGCAGGTGATTGCGGGGCGAGTTTCCGCATCATTTCATTCGCGGCCGGAGGCGGCGGCGCGGCAGGCATGTACGAGGGCGCAAGGACCCCGAGCCGATCCTTGATCTCTGGCCGCGCTGGAGGCGACGTCGAAGGAGACGCGGCAGGAGCGGAGGTCGCGGCAACGGAAGGCGTAGCCGCAACAGGTGGAACAGCAATGGCCGCCGCAGGAGCCGGAGTGTCGTTGCGCTGCTCGACAGGCACCTGACTTTGAATCTGGCTTTCAGCCTCCTTCTTCGCCTCAGGTACAGGCGCCTGGATAACCTCGTTGCTGGCCATTTGCCGTTCGAGCGGAGCGGCAGCGCGTTGCGGCTCCGGCCAATGACCGAGATGGAGAGCCGTGCCCGATCCGGCAAGGATGCAGGCCAGACTGGCCGCTATGAGATATCGCGTGCGATTCATGACAGGCCTCTCGCGCGACGGCTGCACTGGCGCGGCAGTTCGCTCGATGAGACGGATTTCACCCGGCAATCCTTGGGGCTCGCCAAGATTTTCATTATCGAACCGTGAAAGCGCCTGCTGCAACGCGTGTTCGCGCGCATCCGGCGCAGGCGTCGGCGCTTCGGGCAGCCGCATGATGTCGTCGTGATCAGCACTCATCGCCAGTATCCTTCGCGAGACCCGCCTGTCGTCTCACCTCGAGCATGCGGCCAGATACGGTCGACTCGGCAACGCCGAGAACCAGGGCCGCTTCCGCATGCGTCAGACCTTCACCTGCAACCAGCACGACCGTCTCGCGCAACGGCGCTTCGAGCCGCGCCAGCTCGCTGGCGAGCCAGCTGCGGCGAAACAGATCACGCCCGTCCGGTTGCGCCGCTGTCCCTGCAAGGACGGTCAGATGGCCTTTCAGACGCGTCACCGACGAACTGCGCCGATGGTGATCGTGGCAGGCGTTGCGCACGATGCCGATGAGCCAGGTCGTGAACTTCGCCTCTCGTCTGAAGGAGCCGATACGCTCGACGAGTGCACAGCAAACGTCCTGACAAATGTCCTGCGCATCGGCCTGCGATCCGCTCATGCGCCACGCCACGCGGTGCATGAGGTCGTAATGCCGCCGCAGCAGGCTCTCGAACGCGGCACGGTCGCCGCGCGAGGCCCGGCTCACGAGCTCTTCGTCCGCAACCTCACCCGGAGCGGACCCGGAAACCTCGGCAGGCACCAGCTGCACGGCTATCCCCATCCGTCTACCTCATGGCCGTGAGGCTGCAGCAGGCGCGGCGCGAACCCGGAGTTTTGCCAATTCCATCAACACCTCTGCCTCAAATCCGGCACTCCCGCCGGCCAATCGTGGGGGGTGCTTTGACAGGTTAGACGGGCCAAAGGAGCAAATCCTTGGCGGGTTTGACATAATATTTGCGTCCAGCCAGCCCAACAGGCCCGATTGCCCCGCCGTCCGCGGAATACCTGATCGCCCCGGGGTGTTGTACGGTGAACCCCACGGCAGAAAACATCGGGAGAGGCGCACATGGAACGCAAGAAGGCATCGGACTTTCCGCAAGAGCTCCTGAACCTGTTCGACGGGTATGTGCACGGCCGGATGGACCGCCGCGCTTTCCTCGACGGCGCGCAGAAATTTGCAGTTGGCGGCGTGACCGCGGCGGCGCTGCTGGAAATGCTCAGGCCGAACTACGCCTGGGCCAATCAGGTGCCGGCGAATGACGCGCGGATCAAGACATCCTTCGAGACCGTGGCCTCACCGCAGGGCAACGGCAGCATCAAGGGCTATCTCGCGCGGCCCGCAAACGACGCCAAGCTGCCGGTGGTGCTGGTCATCCACGAGAACCGTGGTCTCAACCCCTACATCCAGGACGTGGCACGGCGCCTGGCAGTCGCCAACTTCATTGCGTTTGCACCCGACGCATTGACGACGAAGGGCGGCTATCCCGGCGACGAGGAAAAGGCGGTGGCGCTGTTCCGCGAACTCGATCGCAACAAGATGATCGAAGACATGTTTGCCGCGGCCACGTGGCTGAAGGCGCGCCCCGACAGCACCGGCAAGCTCGGCGCCACCGGCTTCTGCTTCGGCGGCGGCGTCGTCAATGCGCTCGCCGTGCGGATGGGCATGGACCTCGCGGCCGGTGTCCCGTTCTACGGCGCAAATCCGAGCGCCGATGACGCAAAGAAGATCAAGACGCCGATCAACGCGCAATTTGGCGAACTCGACACCCGTATCAACGAAGGTTGGCCGGCCTACGAGGCGGCGCTGAAGGCTTCCGGAACGCCTTACGAAGGTCACATCTACAAAGCCGCCAATCACGGCTTCCACAACGATACGACGCCACGCTACGACGAAACGGCGGCAAAGCAGGCGTGGGAGCGCACGCTCGCCTGGTTCAACAAATATCTCCGCGAACAGCCGCGCAGCTGACGCGGGAGGTGCAGCGCATTTGATGCAAAGTTGGCGGCGGATATTTCCGCCGCCTTAGGCCTGCGCGCAGCGGGTCCTGAACATGTTTCCTTCACCGTATACACAAGACGGCAGAGGGAGAGCATCATGCCGCAAGGGAAAAACTACGCGCTGGTTGTCGAAGACGACATCGGCCAACGCGAGATGGTCGTCGTGCTGCTCGAAAACGCCGGTTTCGAGGTGTTGCAGAGCGATACTGCTGAAGCGGCAATGATCATCCTGCAGCAGGCAGGCCGCGACCTGTCATTGCTGGTATCAGACGTCCGCCTGAACGGCGACATGCCGGGGTCGCAGCTTGCGAGATTAGCTCACCAGCTGTTTCCGAACATCAAGGTGATCATCACCTCCGGCAAGGAATGGCCGGTGTTGCCGGAAGGCGCGACGTTCCTGCGCAAGCCGTGGAGCCCGCTGGAACTCATACGCGAGGCGAAGGTCGCGCTCGCCTGAGTCGACCGCCGGGAACCTCACCTACTTTGCCGTTCGTCCTTCTTAACGGTACGCGTTGAACCTGCGCCCGGTTCCCCTGACAGCTCATCAGCTGGGAAAAGGAGGCTCGCATGAAGTTCCTGCTGATTTCCGCAATCGTCGCCGCCGCCGTGACTGCTTCTGCCGCCACCATGCTGCGATCTCACACACCGCCCGCCGCTGGTGCCACAGCGGGCACGATGTCGCTGCAAGACATCCACGCTGCGGCCAACGTCAACAAGCTGGCGGTCGAGAATTTCGAGGATCGGTTCGAGACCTGGTCCGCCGCGAAGCCCTGATCACGTCCCCGTCTTCGCCGCACCCTCGCCGATCTTGTCCTGGGTATTGGTGTCGAAGTCGCGGGCGTCGTGGCGCTCGTGCAACTGCGTCGCGGGATTGCCGGAGACGCGGTTGACCATGCGCCCGCGCATTACCGCAGGACGCTTGGCGATCGCGTCGGTCCAGCGATTCACGTTCTTGTATTCGTGCACGGCCAGGAATTCGCCCGAGCCATAGAGCAGGCCCTTCGCCAGTCCGCCGTACCAGGGCCACACAGCCATGTCGGCGATCGTGTATGCGCTGCCTGCGAGATACTCGTTGTCGGCGAGCCTGCGGTCGAGCACGTCGAGCTGGCGCTTCACCTCCATGGCGAAGCGGTCGATGGCGTACTCGTTCTTCATCGGCGCGTAAGCGTAGAAGTGGCCAAACCCGCCGCCGAGGTAGGGCGCACTACCCATCTGCCAGAACAGCCATGACAGGCATTCGGCGCGTCCTTCCGCGTCGGTCGGAATGAAGGCGCCGAACTTCTCGGCCAAGTGCAGCAGGATCGCGCCGGACTCGAACACACGGATCGGTTTCGGCCCGCTGCGATCCATCAGCGCCGGAATCTTGGAATTCGGATTCACTGCAACGAAGCCGCTGCCGAACTGATTGCCGTCGATGCGGATCAGCCAGGCGTCGTACTCCGCGCCCTTGTGGCCTGCCGCCAGCAGCTCCTCGAACATCACCGTGACCTTCTGGCCGTTCGGCGTCGCGAGCGAGTAGAGCTGGAAGGGATGCTTGCCGACCGGCAGCTCCTTGTCATGCGTTGGACCCGCGATCGGCCGGTTGATGTTGGCGAAGCGGCCTCCGCTCCCCTTCTTCCAGGTCCATACCTTCGGCGGCTCGTAGGGGATTTCGTCAGCCATTTTTTCTTGTCTCCGGGGCGGCTAGTGTCCCGAATCCGCAGTTCGCACCACCAAGGCCAGGCTTTTGCGAACTTCGGATTCGATAAGGGCGCCAGCAAATTTATGATTCCAGTGTGGTTTGTGGTTCAGAAGTTCGCTTGATGGACTCGCGGCAAGGGTGAAGCGACCACCACACTAGCGGGTCCCCCAGCAAGCAACAAAACCCGCCGGTTGGCAAATCGCAAAGCCGTTTGCACGCATGGCGGGCAGCCCCTGAAAGGATTGTCTCCCGCGCGCCAATCTGCAAGCATATCCGGCCAACACAAAGCACGGCTTCGCCCTGTTCGTTTCAGTGCGAAGACCACGGGAGGATGTACACGATGTTTTCGCATATCATGGTCGGGACCAACGACCTGGACAAAGCCAAGTCGTTCTATGACGCCCTGCTCGGCACGCTCGGTGTGTCGCCGGGGCGGGTCGATCGCCACCGCGTCTTCTATCGCACCCCGACCGGCACCTTCGGCGTCAGCAAGCCGATCGACGGCAAGGCAGCCTGCCATGCAAATGGCGGCACGATCGGCTTCCTGGCCCCGTCGTCCGAGGCCGCCGCGGCCTGGCATGCGGCCGGCGTCGCCAACGGCGGCACGAGCATCGAAGACCCGCCAGGCGTGCGCGAGGGCAGCAAGGTTTTCCTCGCTTACCTGCGAGACCCGGACGGCAACAAACTCTGCGCATTGCACCGGATACCGTAATCGCGAACGCCAGCGGCTGACCGCAGGGACCGCCGCGACACGCAACGACATCAAAGGTCCGTGAACGGGCGCGTGCAACGCTGTACGCGCCTGAAGCAGTTTGCAGCTGTGTCGCCCGCGCAATGGACACGATCCGGCAGCAGCGATAGCAGATGGCGTTCCGCAGCAATGGTGATTCGTCAGCCCTTCATGCGTGTCGCCACCCATCACGTGGTCAAGTCGATCAGCCAGCGAGCGCTGCTGCGTCACTGGCGCGAGATCGCGCACGGAGACAGCCTTCCCGCCTTTGCTCACTTCGCCCCACCCTCGCGCGCGCACGACCCGCGCAATCTGATGTTCTGGGGCGTCGAGGGCGACGCCGGGACGAGGACCTTCAGGACCCTGCATCAAGGCACCTACCTGATCGAGTCGTTCGGCAGCAATCCGCCGCCGCAGCAGCTGCTGCAAGCCGTGGTGCCACCTTCGTTGCAGCAGATGACGCTCGCGGGACTGAACGCATGCGCCGATCAGCGCAGTCCGCTTTACATGATCATCAGCACCACGGACGATCTCGGCAACACGATCGATTGTGAAAGACTGCTGCTTCCGTTCAGCGCAGCGACCGGCGAGGTCCGGCAGATCGTCGCCTCGCTGGAATTGATCAGCGTCGATGGACGCTTCAGGCGCGACACTGTGCTGGCCCGCTTTGCCGCCGAAGGGAAGGTGACGTTCGCGGCGCGGATCGCCAGCGACCCGACCACGGCCATCTCTGTGCCTTGAAGCGCGCGCGCAGCCGGTCGTCTGCGACTGGCGACGTTTCAGGTCCTCGGCAAAGCGAAATCAACGCAACTCGCCCTTGCCACATGCCGGGCGCATCAGCGCGCGCGCCAGAAGCCCCGCTTCACCAGATACGCAAACGCTTTCATGCCCGCCTGGGTGACAGACATCCTCTTCTTCCGTTTGGCCATATTGGTCCCCGCCGCGAATCGCAGTGACAATTTGTGACGAGGTTCGTCTCTGTTACAAGGCGGAACCGCGGCTGTTACGCGACGGATCGTGCGTCTCAAGACTTGCCACAAGTGTTAACGGAGGGGGCAATCGCATGACTCGCTGGGTGGCTATTTTCGAAGACGATCCGGCAAGAGCCAACGTGCGCCTCGAACAGCGTGACGCGCACTTCGCGTACCTCGCACGCAACGCTGCGAAGATCCGCATCGGCGGCGGACTGCAGCGCGACCCCGGCGAGCCGTGGATCGGCGGGCTCTGGGTAATCGAAACCGACAGTCGCGAGGAGGCTGTCAGGCTTTGCGAGGACGATCCTTTCTTTCGGCAGGGTCTGCGCAAGAGCTATCGCATCATGTCGTGGGGCCGCGCGCCCTGCTATGGCGCGGTGACGATCTAGGTAAGTTCTCCCGCGCCCCGGTATTCGCGGCCTTGCCCCCATGCGATGTTCGGCATCCGTGACACCGCTCCCGCGGCTTGACTGGGGTTTCAGATGTACTAAATAGGATGGATCAGTTCGGGCCCCTCTGGCAGCTTTCAACCTGCGATGTCGGACTGCATGACGATCCGAGGAATGGCCCGTGACCCTGCCGTCTTGCAGCAAAGATTGCTGCGCAATCGCCGATGACAAACGCCTGATCCCGCACGCGAAGTGGCGTGCGCGCGCGTGCGTGCTCGTTGCGGCCGCAACCGTGCTCATGCTGGCGGCATCACCGGCCGCGGCACAAGCCGCAGCAGCCGGCAAACCGGTGTTCGTGTTCGGCATCCCGGTCGATTTCATCCTGTTCGCAGTGACGCTGATCGGTGTCGCACTCTTCCACCACAAGACCCTGCAGGTCGCGCTCACGGGACTGGCGGCGATCGTCCTCTACAAGTTCTACTTCACCGGTTTCAAATACGGCGCCGGCCCGGGCGGATTCGCGCTGCACATGCAGCACGAGGCGGTGATGCTGTCGAACCTGTTCCTGCTGCTGACAGGCTTTGCGCTGTTGTCGCGGCATTTCGAAAATAGCCGCGTACCGGACGAAATGCCGGCATTCCTGCCCGACGACTGGAAGGGCGGGCTGATGCTGCTGGCCATCGTTTTCGTGCTCTCCGCCTTTCTCGACAATATCGCCGCGGCGTTGATCGGCGGCGCGATGGCGCGACACGTCTTCCGCGGCAAGGTGCACATCGGCTACCTCGCCGGGATCGTCGCCGCTTCCAACGCCGGCGGCTCCGGCAGCGTGGTCGGCGACACCACCACCACCATGATGTGGATCGACGGTATCAGTCCGCTGTCGGTGGTCCAGGCCTACGTGGCCGCGGCCGCAGGCTTTCTGGTCTTCGGCATTCCGGCTGCCCTGCAGCAACATCGCCACTCACCAATCGTCAAAGGACCGCCGCGCGACCTTGCAATCGACTGGCCCTCGCTCGGTATCGTCGCCGCGATTCTGATCGTTGCGATCTGCGCCAACGTCACCGCCAACCTGTGCTTTCCGGCATTGCTCGACGTCGTACCGGTCATCGGGCTTGCGGTATGGGCCGTCCTTCTCGCGACCGCACCCGTCCGCAGGCCCGACTGGGCGATCATGCCGGAAACCTTCAAGGGTACGATCTTCCTGCTGGCGCTCGTGACCTGCGCGTCGCTGATGCCAGTGGAGGAACTGCCGCGCGCCTCGTGGCAGACCGCGCTCGGCCTCGGCTTCCTCTCGTCCGTGTTCGACAACATTCCCTTGACCGCACTCGCCATCAAGCAGGGCGGCTACGACTGGGGCTATCTCGCCTACGCAGTCGGCTTCGGCGGCTCGATGATCTGGTTCGGATCGTCCGCTGGCGTTGCGCTGTCGAACATGTATCCGGAAGCAAAATCCGTCGGCAACTGGCTCCGCCACGGCTGGCACGTCGCCCTCGCCTATGTGTTCGGCTTCTTCGTCATGCTGGCGATCCTCGGCTGGCAGCCGGACGCGCCGCACAAGAAGCAGACGGAGCTTCCGCCCGCTACCATCGATGAAGCGCGATCGCTGAGGCGCGCTATCGCTCACGCTCGGGATATGTGGACATGATCGACGCAATCACAGGAATTCTCCCCGCCGGGGCGCTCGCCGCACTGGCGCAAGTTATCATGATCGACCTGGTGCTGGCCGGCGACAACGCGATCGTCATCGGTCTTGCCGCGGCGGGCTTGCCTGCGGCGCAACGGACCAGGGCAATCCTGATCGGCATCATCGCCGCGACCGTCCTGCGCATCGTCTTTGCCGCGGCGACCACACAACTCCTGCAGATCGTCGGCCTGCTGCTGGCCGGCGGAATTCTGCTGCTCTGGGTAAGCTGGAAAATGTGGCGTGAGTTGCGCGCCGGCCACGCTGAAGCCAACGACGCCGCGATCGGGGCGCTCGACGGTACCGATGAATCTCCGCCGCGCAAGACGCTCGGACAGGCGGCCTGGCAGATCGTTGTCGCCGACGTGTCAATGTCGCTCGACAACGTGCTCGCGGTCGCCGGCGCTGCGCGCGACCATCCCTGGGTGCTGGTATTCGGCCTCGGTCTGTCGATCCTGCTGATGGGTGTCGCGGCGTCGTTCATCGCCCACCTTTTGCAACGCCACCGCTGGGTCGCCTATGTCGGCCTCGTGGTCATCATCTATGTCGCGTTCGACATGGTCTGGCGCGGCTGGAGCGAGGTGGCACCGCACATCCCGAACCTGCCCGAACTCGCGCAGTAATCCGCAGGTCAGCCGCCTGCGGAAACTGCGCGGCGCGCAGGCAGCCCATGGTTCAATCTGCGCTCTTCAGCCGCCGCATGGTGAATTCGATCGCATCGCCGGGCAGCACCTGCCAGCTCTCGATGGTGGTCATGTAGGCGGCCGAGGGAAACTTCCGGAACTGCTCTTTGGCCTTCGCCCGCGCCTCCTCGCGCGGGAGGCGGAAGGTTTCGCGGTGGAATCCGTCATCGCCGCGCCGTTGGGCACGGGACGCCATCCGGTTCGCCAGGTTACGCGGCGTACTCATGCGGCAAATGTGGCGCACCCCCGGGTGTCGATCAAGGGCGGCGCGGACGCAAACGGAACTTCACCTGCGCCACCCGGTTCTCCCTAGTACCGCGAAGGAGAACCTCATGGCGACAAGTCCCCCGGATCATGACCTCGACGAATTGCGCCGCGAACTCAAGAGCGGCCGACACGATCCAAATGTCGCTCCTCAGCCGCAGGAGTTGCGCAAGCATCCAACCGAAGGCGAGAAGATGCAGTTCGGCCACACCCCATCGGACATCGTTCCGGAGGATCGCAGCATTCTTCCCGACAACGGCAAGCCGGTGCCGGAAAGCCTGAAGCGGGATACCTCGCAGCACGGCGTGCTCGATCCGCTGGAAGCTGGCCATCCACTGCCGGAGGGGCTGACGCGCAAGCGAACTGCGCCATTGAACAAAAGCAACGGCCGGAGGGGCCAAGGCTAGCAAGATCGCAGCCGCGGCGATTATTCGATGACTTCGGCGATCTTGTTCCTCGTATCGACCACCACCACCTTGTCGCCGCTCAAGAAAAACCTGTGCGATTTCGTGGCCGAGATCTTCTCCGCAACGACCGGCGGAAACGTCTGCAGGCTGACGCTCGCGGGCGCCTCATCGCCGACCTTGTAGTCGGCGGCGGCTGTCCTCGGGAAGCTCGACTCCTTCAACACGATCTCCTTGATCGTGTGGGTGTCCTCCGCCGTCAGTTTGATGGTTGCGGTCTGCGCGAAGGCAGCAGCGCCGATACAGCAAAGCGTGATAACGCCGAGTGCGGCTTGTCTCATGGGATACCTCACCTGCGAACTACCAGACGCTCGGGCCAATTCGCACGCTGCCGGGAGGCGCGGACGCTCGCGCGTTCGCGCGTGCCGAGCGCGGCGGCGGTGCAAAATTGTAGCTGTCGAGCAACGCGTTCCGATTGTGCTCCTTCCAGCAGCGGCCGAATTGGTCACAAATCATTCGCGTCTTCGCCCAGCCGTCATCGACCGTCTTGCGCGTCAATGTCAGCGGCGACGCAGTCGCGCTGCCTGCGAAGAAGCCGGCAGCGAGACACGCCAGGATGATCGTCTTCATGATTTCCTCCGTCATCTCGCGGACTAACCGCCGCTCCGGGCGGATCGTTCCGGAAAGCGCCCAGGCGCAAGTTGCACAAATGCGTGTCCCGCCTTGCGGTTCGGGAACGGAAGGACCGCAGGCGACGTTGTCCGGACATCACGCGAAATCGGTTCGTACGCTGGCCGGATCGGCTCCGCCGTTGGCCGCGAGGTTTCTGGGGTTCCCGCCCCGGAAACGCCCGCTTCGTGACAATCCTCACATATCCGCGGGCGCCGCGGAGTTAGGGTGCCTCCAGCTACGGAGGCCATGCCATGCGCAAACTCATTCTCGTCACCGCAATCGTCCTGCTCTCGACGTCGGCACACGCCGGACCCTCGCGTGGCCTCGTGCTGGCCTCGACCGCCACCGCGCCCGCGGCAACACCAGCTACACCAGCAGCCCAGGCTGCACCCGCAGCGCCAGCCGGGAACCAAACACAAGCCCCGGCAAAGCCGGATAAAGGCCAGGTGATTTTCGAACAGCTGGTCAAGCACGGCCTCATCAAGCTTCCGAACCAGACCGCACCCGCTGCACCATCCGGCCCGGCCGCCGTTGCACCGGTGACTGCACCGGTTGCAGTGCCCGCGGCGGCGGCTCCGGCAACTCCCGTGACTGCGGCGCCTGCGGTCGCAGCACCTGTACAGGTCACTCAACCCCAGACCGTGCAGAGCGCACCTGCGCCGCAACCCGCAAGCACGCCAGTGGCGGCGGCTCCCGCTGCCGCTGCCCCACTGACCACGGCCGCGGCGCCTGTCGTGACCGTGCCCAAAGTGAAGTCTGAGAATCCCAAGACAATGAGCCACACGGAAACGCGAATTCGCGCCGAGTTGCGCCGTCACGGCATCCGCTGATGCTGCTGCGTCGGTCGCGCACTTCGCGCGAGCAGGCGATGGCAGTCGCCGCTGTGTGCCAGGCGTGCACGCGACCAAGATCGATTGGTCCCTGACGCATCGCAGTGACGATGCAGTTCGCAACGCGAAGCTTGCGGACCGCGCCGCAGCGACGATTTTTGGTCGGGTTTTTCAGGTCGTGCCAGAGCGTCGTGGACACGCGCTCGAATCAAGCTCAGACTGATTCGCGCTTGTTGGGGGATGGCAATGACAGTCGCAACGGGCTTCAGTGTTCTTTTCGTCGTCGCAATACCAATCGCGATCGTGGCCGTAAGCTTGGGGCTGATCGGGCTCACACTGGTCAAGGACAGTTTCCAGCGACGCAAAAACCCCGCCTGAGGCGGGGTTTTGTCGTTTGAGGTGGCGTGGTACGGCTTAGCGGCCGAGCGAACCCATCATGCCCTGCAGACCGCTGGTATCTCCGTTCATCAGACCCTTGATCTGGTCCTGCGTGCCGCCCTGGCGCGACTGCTGCTGACCCTG
>Ga0190271_10001126_pt1 | contig 14818 bp, 14 predicted proteins | sample Popmic356T_FD_133747 | JGI IMG/M metagenome (GOLD analysis project Ga0190271, IMG submission 133747) | Populus adjacent soil microbial communities from riparian zone of Weber River, Utah, USA - 356 T | ecosystem: Environmental > Terrestrial > Soil > Riparian zone | place: USA: Utah | collected...
AACTTCCTTTCATTGCTGATATAAACAGAATTCTTATTCTCGAAACTGAAAAAGCCGGTTCCCACCCCGATGCCAATAAAAAACATACTTCTTCTTTTGCTAATCGAATCGAGATAATCATCGAAATCTTCCATCAGTGAATCCAGTACCGCCGTTGTATCGGCGTTCATAAATAAAGAATCGAGTAAGCTTTTCTGTGCCCTGGCCGGCGAGAGTGCGGATAGAGTTAAAAGGAAAACCATTAAAAAGCTGATCCAATTTTTCTTCATGTAGGTAGCTTAGCGTTTCTTCAGGGCACGAACGTGCCTTTAAAACGACCTTTAGAAGGGCAAAATTGTGGAAAGTTTAATGAGAATACCAGTTTATCGTTTATCGTTTATCGTTTTTTGGTGCAATCCCCAAACTAATAGTAACCTGTAATTAATCAGGCTGTTACACCCGCGACAACGATAAACCCTTCGGCCGCCGTAGGCTTGCCGAAGGCGAAGCAAAAACAATAAACTATAAACATCTCAGGTTAGCTCCAGAACGGTAATCTCCGGCAATATTCCCACCCTGCCGGGATAGCCAATAAATCCGAAACCGCGGTTGACATACAGTTTCTGCCCGCCAGACTCGTAAAGTCCAGCCCATTGTTTATAAACGTATTGTACCGGACTCCACTTGAAGCCGGGTAAGTCTACCCCAAACTGCATCCCATGTGTATGACCCGCAAGCATCAGATCGATGTCCTTGTAAACAGAGAGAATTTCCCCATCCCAATGGCTGGGATCATGGCTCAATAAAATTTTAAACGGGTATTTTTCAGTGCCCGTGTAGGCATCGATCATTTTACCATATTTAGGAAATCTTCCTTTGGAACTCCAGTTTTCAATTCCCAATAGCGCGATTTGCTCCCCTCCTTTTTCCAACACCACGTGTTCATTCATCAATAGTCGCCAGCCCAATTCACCATGAACCTGCTTTAATTTTTCAAGATTGGCCGTTTTAGCCTCACGATTATCCCATCTCACATAATCGCCATAATCGTGATTACCAAGGATCGAATACACTCCCAAAGGAGCTTTCAATTGATTAAAAACATCCATATAATCTTTCATCTCGGTAGAGCGGTCGTTCACCAGGTCGCCGGTAAACAGGATCAAATCGGGATTTTCTTTAATTATTTTATCGATTCCCTTTTGTACAGCCTGCTTATCCATAAAACTACCGGAATGTATATCGGAGATATGTATGATTTTAAGTCCCCTGAAGGCCTTAGGCAGGTTATCATAAGTCAGTTTCAAACGATTAACATGGTAACGGTATTTATTATTGAACCCATACATCAATGTTCCGAATAACCCTCCTCCTGCTGCTAATCCTAACCAGCTCAAAAAAGTTGAACGGGTAATTCCTTCAGCAGATTCGGTAATTGGAACGGAAGGATTGCTGAATAACTTACCGAGAATCCACATACAACCTCGCCGGATATCATCAACCAGCAGAAATAGGGAAGCCACCAACTGGGAAAAAAATAAGCCTACTATAATCGCGAAAATATAAGTGCGGACAGACCTGGGCCAGTTTTCATAATTGATGTAAGGAAGCAGGATAAGAACAGTGAGAGATAATCCAGCCAGAACCCAATAAACAATAAAAATGGTGAGTCTGATTTTCGGTGAAGAACCAGCTACATGTTTAATAGCCTGAAAAATATAGAGGTCCAATACTGCCATGATTCCGACCATTATCCATAAAAAACCCGGATTGCGCATAGAAGAATTTTTGAATTACCAAATATCAAATGAAGACTTTAATACTTTATTAAAAATGATGTGACCGGTAAATTTAGCCCGAAGCCGTACATTTGCCGCTTGGTGAAACAGCTTTTAGCTTTTAGCTATTAGCCGTTAGCATTACTCCGAAATTGCAATATTCAATATCGATTTCGGTTAATTATGTTTAACAGAGGCAGCTAAGAGCTAATTGCTAACAGCTAAAAGCTAAAAGTGTTTAACATGCAACTCACTTATTACGGCCATTCTTGTTTTTCAGTCGTTGTCGAAGGTAAAACAATCCTCTTTGATCCTTTCATTACTAATAATGAACTGACAAAGGGTATTGTATCGGCCGATAAAATACCTGCCGACTACATATTATTAAGTCATGGCCATGCCGACCACATTGAAGATTGTGTAGAAATTGCGTTACGTACGGGTGCCAAAGTGGTTTGCAATTGGGAAATTCATGAATGGCTGAACAAACAGGGTGTTTCCAATACTCACCCGATGAACACAGGCGGTAAGTGGAATTTCGTCGGTTTTACGGTAAAGTGTACAGTAGCGCAACATTCTTCCAGCCTGCCGGATGGATCCTATGGCGGCAACCCGATGGGCTTCATAATCAGCAGCGAGTCAGGGAATTTTTATTACAGCGGCGATACGGCGCTCACATTGGATATGCAATTGGTGTCCCGATGGGCAAAACTAAATTTTGCGGTTTTGCCTTTAGGCGACAACTTTACCATGGACGCTGCTGATGCCGTGGAATGTGCAGAACTGATCGCCTGCAAAACGATCGTAGGCGTGCATTACGACACGTTTGGATATATCAAGATAGATCATAAAAAAGCTGAAAAACTATTTGCAGATGCGGGCAAAACCCTGCACCTTGTAAAAATTGGCGACTCAGTATCGGTTTAGTCCAAAATGCAATCAATTAGTATTTAATAGTCCACTTAAAATAATTCGCTTAGTAGCGGAGCAATGCCATGGCAAGAGTAATTGGAATAGCTAATCAGAAAGGGGGAGTGGGAAAAACAACCACCGCTATTAACCTGGCCGCAAGCCTGGCAGTGCTGGAATTCCGTACCCTGCTGGTGGATGCGGATCCGCAGGCAAACAGTACCACTGGTGTTGGATTCGATCTTCATAATATACAGCAAAGTCTTTATGACTGCATGGTAAATTCCATTCCCGCGAAAGATGTAGTGTTGAAATCTGAGATTCCGTTCCTGGATGTGGTTCCTTCACATATTGACCTGGTAGGTGCTGAAATTGAAATGATCAACTATCCCAATCGGGAAACAGTACTCAAAAATATATTGGCGCCTATCAAAGATGAATATGAATTCGTGATCATCGACTGCTCGCCTTCCCTGGGATTAATTACGGTGAATGCGCTGGTTGCCTCCGATTCAGTAATCGTTCCGGTACAAACCGAGTTTTTCGCTTTGGAAGGATTGGGAAAATTGCTGAACACCATCAAGATCGTTCAAAGCCGATTAAATACGGAATTACAGATTGAAGGAATATTGATGACGATGTACGATGGTCGTCTCCGCCTGTGTAACCAGGTAGTGAGTGAAGTCCGCAAGCATTTCGATGAAATGGTATTCAGTACCATAATTCATCGCAATACGCGCATCAGTGAAGCACCGAGTGTAGGCAAGCCGGTGATCTTGTACGATGCGCAAAGCAAGGGATCGATGAATTACCTCAATCTCGCGAAAGAAGTATTGCAGAAAAACGATATGACTAAAATAAAACAGGAAGAAAGAATACTTGAAATATCAGATGATGAAGAATAGGAGGCTTAACGGTTTAATGGTTTAAGGGTTCTTGAAATTCCAGCAAACTTTTCAATAAAAAGAACCATTAACTTCTTAAACCATGAAACCTTAAACTTTTCTGCTGACAGGCTATTAAACTTTTAACACCCATGACCAATCCCAAACAAAATAAAGATGCGCTTGGCAAAGGCATCCGCTCTCTTTTACAAAGTATTGATTCGGATCTCAAGACCAATACCGGAACATTGAAAACATCCGTTGTGGAAGCAGTTACTTCCATGCAGCGTATTTCTGTAGATGAAATTGAAACCAATCCCAAACAGCCCCGTCGTGATTTTGACCAGCAATCGCTGAATGAACTGGCCACCTCTATCAAAGTACACGACATAGTACAGCCAGTAACTGTTTCGCAATTACCCAATGGAAAATTCCGGCTTATTTCCGGCGAACGTCGCTGGCGTGCGGCTAAGTTGGCCGGATTGGTGGATATTCCCGCATATATACGTCAGGCAAATGATCAGCAGTTGCTGGAACTTGCTTTATTGGAAAATCTGCAACGGGAAGATCTAAACGCGATGGAAATAGCGCTGAGTTATAAACGAATGATGGATGAGCTGAATCATACTCAGGAACAAGTAGCGGAACGCATGGGAAAGGAACGCAGCACCGTTGCTAACTATGTGCGATTGTTAAAGCTTCCTCCTGATATACAAGTAGCGGTACGAAAAGGAGAGATCAGCATGGGACATGCCCGCGCATTGATCAATGTAGACACTATCGACAAGCAATTATATATCTTTCAGGAAACCGTAGAGCGTAAACTATCGGTTCGTCAAACGGAAGAGTTGGTACGAAAGCTGTATAAAGTGGCCAACCCTGTTAAAAGTTCGGTAAAAGCCCAGTTGCCACCAGCCTACAAAAAAATTGAAGATAACTTAGCATCGCATTTCACCACCAAAGTAAAACTCAATCATAATAAAAAAGGAAACGGAACGATTACGATTGAGTATTACTCCATCAGTGATCTGAATAAAATTTTAGATCAGGTAGGTGTTTCTGCCAATTAAGATGCAGGTATGATGAGAGCTTTACTCACTATTTTATTTTTTCAACTGCTAACAGTTACTGTTTGTGCACAAACAAAGGATACAACTATCGTTGACAGCAGTTCCATTGAGAAAGCCTCAGCAAAAAAAGCGTTGTCCGATTCATTAAAATCAAAACACAGTCCCCGCAAAGCCACCATACGTTCGTTGATTCTTCCTGGATGGGGACAAGCCTACAATAAAAAATACTGGAAAATTCCGATCGTTTATACAGCTATCGGCATACCCATAGGAACCTTTATCTATAATAAAAAATGGTATAAGGAAACCAGCAAGGCCCTGGAGATGCTATCATCAACACCTCCGGATACCATTAATTATAAAAACCGGGTAGATGAACAACTCTATTACTTTTTTGAAAACCCCGGATCCACGCAGTCTTTGATAAATGCACGTAACAGTTACCGTAAAAATATGGATTACTCGATCCTTTTCGTCCTGGTATTCTGGGGACTGAATGTGGTGGATGCTACCGTAGATGGTCATTTACGAGATTTTGATGTAAGCGATAACCTTAGTATGCGTCTTAAGCCCATCATTCTTTCCGGCAGTACCACTGCGGGACTCAGTGTTGTTTTTACAATTGGAAGTAAACCGGCAAAAAACATATCTTCACGATAGTTTTTTTTAGTTTATCGTTTTTAGTTTATCGCCTGCCGGCAGGCAGGTTGTTGCAATTCTAAATTGCATCAAAAAACCGATCAGTTTCTTAGTGCATCTTCGAATAGCGAAACGAAAAACGACAAACCATAAACAACAAACTTTCTACAATGAACATCGCCCTCATCGGATACGGCAAAATGGGTAAAACAATTGAAGAAATTGCTTTACAACGTGGACACTCCATTGTACTTATTATTGATATCACCAATCAATCGGATCTCACCAAAGAAAATCTTTCTAAAGCCGATGTAGCCATCGAATTCACTGGTCCGGAAAGCGCTTATCACAATGTACTTACCTGCATGAAGGCGGGTGTTCCAATGGTAGTGGGATCAACAGGCTGGTTAAATCACCTGGAAGAAGCGAAAAATGCCTGTATGGAAAATAAAACCGCTTTACTGGTGTCAAGTAATTTCAGTGTTGGAGTAAATATTTTCTTTGAGATCAATAAACGACTTGCTGAATTGATGAATTCGCATACTAATTATAATGTGAGTATGGAAGAGATTCATCATACCACCAAAAAAGACGCTCCCAGCGGAACGGCCATAACCCTCGCCGAACAAATTTTAGAAAAGAACAGCAGCAAAACAAAATGGGTGAACGAATCGGAATCCAAACCAGAAGAGCTTTCCATTATCAGTAAAAGAATAGATCCCGCACCCGGTATTCATACCATAGTTTATAGCAGCGATATCGACGACATTGAAATAAAACATACTGCTCATAACCGTAAAGGATTTGCCGCCGGAGCCGTATTGGCCGCAGAGTTCCTGGCAGGGAAAAAAGGAATTTATAGTATGAGTGATGTACTCGGACTTTAACCCCACTCCAATGGTAAAAACATTCCGCAGTTATACAATGGCTGTACTCTTTTGCCTGCCCGTGATTTCATGGGCGCAAGCCGACAGTCTTCAGCAAATAACAGAATCTAAAAACAGCAGCCCGCAACAGAAGCTGGATGCTTATGTTTGGCTGGTAGAATATTACAGTATTAAAGATTTTGATAAAGCCATTTTACTGAATGAAAAAGCTAAAGCGCTTGTAAAAGAAACCCGGGATTCTGTGGCTTATGCTAACCTGGTTCGAATCACCGGTGTCGCTTATTATTTCAAAGGTCAATATGAAAAAGCTGCTTCGCTATTTTACGAAGCCATCACGCTGTTGGAAAAATTCGGAGAGAAGAAACATTTGGCTTTTGCATTGAATGATATTGCTAAACTCTATCGAAAAACCCGCGATCTTGACAAAGCCCTTCAGTATTACGACCGGGCACAACAATTATTTACCGATCTCCGCGATTCGTCCGGCATTCAAATGATACTTAATGAATCTGGAGTCATATTTGAATACAAAAAAGATTATAAAGAAGCAATCCGGCGTTATGAAGCTTCGCTTGAAATAGCACGTGCACTTAACGATGAAGTGGGAATTGGATATGCACTGAGTTTTATCGCCGGAGTATATGTAATACAGAAAAATTATACGGAGGCCGAAAAATACCTTCAACAAGTTCTTGTGATCCGTGAAAAATTGAAAGATACTTTCACGCTCGCGCTCACTCATACTGATCTGGGTGTTTTATATTCGGCGAAAGGTGATTACCAGAAAGCCATTCAAAGTTTAACGATCAGCAACCAGGTTGCCGAACAACTGAAATATCCCGAATTGCAATCCAGCAATTACCAGGAACTATCAACTATTGCCAGCAACAACGGTAATTTCCAGGCAGCGCTGGATTATTATAAAAAGCATACCACTATCCGCGATTCATTATTCAGCGTAGAAAAAACAAAACAGGTTACAGAATTAAACACCAAATACGAAACTGCTAAAAAAGAACAACAGATATTATTGCAGCGTTCAGAACTAAGTCGTAAGAATCTCGCGATAGCTGCCATCAGTATCCTCGTAGTTTTGGCAGCACTTCTCTCCTATTCTTTGTATCGACGCCATCGTCTCAAACAGAAAGCCGTCATGCAAGCCGAAATAATGAGGCAGCAGGAGTTATCCACCCGAGCGGTATTAGAAGCTGAGGAAAGAGAACGTCAGCGTATTGCCAAGGACCTTCACGATGGTGTTGGGCAGATTATGAGCGCGGCTAAAATGAATTTATCGGCTTTTGAAAATGAACTTACATTCAATGACCCCGAACAGAGACGAAAGTTCGAGAGGATCATTACATTAGTAGATGAATCTTGCAAGGAAGTACGTTCCGTTTCACACAATATGATGCCCAACGCGCTGCTGAAAGCCGGACTTGCTTCGGCAATCAGAGAATTCACTGATAAAATTGATGATAAAATAATCAAGATAGATTTGTATAGCGAGGGATTGAATGAACGGATGGATACCAACCTGGAAACGGTTCTATATCGTGTAATACAGGAATGCGTGAACAACGTGATAAAACATGCCAATGCCAATCATCTTGATATTTCTCTTATTAAAGATTCCGATGGAATCAGCGCTACGGTAGAAGATAATGGAAAGGGATTCGATATGGAGGACAGTAGTAAGTTCGATGGACTCGGATTAAAGAATATCCGTACAAGGGTTGAATACCTGAAAGGAACAGTTGAGTATGATTCTAAACCGGGTAAAGGAACGTTGGTGGCGATACATGTTCCTGCGTAATGAGTAGCCGGGAGTCAGGAGTCAGGAGTCGGGAGTGGCTGCGCGATTATTAAGGAAGTATCTATTACTTAGAGATTGGCCCTCGCTACTCACGACTCACCACTCACGATTCACGACTCACCACTCACGATTTTTCTGTATTTTAACAGTAGTCTTTTGCCAGGGGTTATTAAATACCCGTCTGAAACACAACACTAACAGATGACAAAAATCAAATTAGCTATTGTTGACGATCATCAAATTGTAATTGATGGATTATTATCATTGCTGAGCGGTCATCCCGCATTTGAAATTACTTGTACCACTACCGATCCTTTAAAACTAATCGATCTTTTAAACCCGGAGCCGGTTGATATTTTGCTGACCGATATAATGATGCCGGGATTAAACGGTGCCGAACTGGCAAGATTGGTAAAGAAAAAATTTCCCACGATCAAAATACTAGCGCTTTCGATGAGTGGGGAAGGAGATATCGTGAACGCGATGATTGAAGATGCAGATATCAGTGGTTATGTATTAAAGAATATCGGTAAACAGGAATTGTTGAAGGCGTTGGAAAAGATTGCCGGAGGTGGTATCTATTTCAGCGAAGAAGTATTGCAGGAAATGACCCGTTCCAGTAAACGTAAAAAAGAAAATGTTGAAACGCATCTCACAGAACGTGAATTGGAAATTATCAAACTGATCGAGAAAGAATTTAGCAATAAACAAATCGCTGAAACTCTTTTCATCAGCGAGCGAACTGTAGAAACACATCGTAAAAATATTTTTCGGAAGACCGAAACGAATGGAGTTATTGGATTGATTAAGTACGCATATGAACATCGGCTGATCTGATGCTATATGGTCTGACGGTCTCCGTCTGACCATATAGCATCAGTAACGTAATTTAAATTATGGTCAGACGGAGATCGTCAGACCATAATTTAAAAACTTCGCATCTCTAACCGAACAAAAATCTTTCTGCATGAAAATCCTCTGCGTTGGAGAAGCATTGATCGACTTGATCTGCACCGATAAGGGTATGTCGCTTTCGGACGGTGATCATTTCTTGAAGAAAGCGGGAGGTGCACCAACCAATGTAGCGGCTGCTATTGCCGCGCTTGGGGGAGACGCGGAACTTGTGGCTAAAGTGGGAGCCGATCCTTTCGGTAATCATCTTATTGAAGTTATGCAAGGTTTCAAGGTAAGTACCAGATGGGTACTGCGGGATCCCAATTATTTTACTACGTTCGCCTTTGTATCATTAATGGAAAATGGCGAACGCGATTTTTATTTTAACCGTGGGGCCGATGGACAACTGAATCGTGAAGAAGTGGATCATATTGAACTGGATGAATTCGCCATTATCCATTTTGGGTCGGCCACCGGTTTTTTACCAGGACCATTGCAAGCTGCTTACCAGCTATTATTACAAAAAGCACTGACTAAAAAAATCTTTATCAGCTTTGATCCTAATTATCGTCACCTCTTGTTCCGCAACGATACGCAAACATTTATCGATCAGTCGTGGAATTTTTTGACTCATTGCCATTTTTTTAAATTGAGTGATGAAGAAGCAATGCTGCTGACTGGCAGAAGCACAGTAAACGGTGCCGCTGCTGATTTGCTGGAGAAAACAAATTGCATATTCGCAATTACATTGGGAAAAGAAGGTACTTTATTGGGAATCGACCAATCAACACTGCTCATTCCAAGTATACCGGTTCAACCGGTAGATACCACCGGAGCCGGAGATGCTTTTGTAGGCGCAGTGTTGTACCAATTAAGCCAGCATTCGCATGAATCAATTCAATCTTTTACAACGGAACAGTGGAAAAAAATCATCACCAATGGGAATAAGGCAGGCGCCCGCACATGTGAATGGATGGGCGCCATGGAAGCATTCAAACATTTAAGCAATGATATTTTCCGATAAAATATTCCTTGTATTACTGTTCAAAACAGGAAACAAAATAGAGATCACTGCTTTAATTCATTTTTTCAAACCTGGAATATACCTTTGCCCCGCCTTGCCAATCGAGATAAATAGTAAATCCCCCAGTTGAATATTCACCAAGTTTATATTTTATAGGATTATAATCATAATCTAAAAAGTCGAGGTAAACGCTATTCTCATCAGACGATACGCTATAATTTCTATTCAAAACAGGATCACTTAGTCCGGGTTTTTTTTGCTGGTTCTGGGTAATAACCACCCCGCCCTCATTATCAAAATAATTATCGTCATCGAGCAGGTACGGTTTTATATATATCCTGAGATCCGTTTCGCTCTTCACTTCCGTATCAGTTGTTACATAGTCAATAGGTTTGTCACTGTAAAAATCAACGAGACGGAAATGTTTTAAATCAAGAATCGCCTTAAATTCTTTTGCTTTAGTTTCGTTAAGCGCCTTAGTGTCACCGTTTTTGGTACATGAGTACATTGCCGAGAAGGATAGTGCAATTAGCACAAATTGTAGACTTTGTTTCATAAAGTTTAAATAAAGATGAATAATAATTATTCTAAGGGCAGAGTCGACCAAATGGACGGAGTAGGACAAGAAGGGATATGGAAAATTACGTCCAGCGTTTATAACTTGCAAGTAGTTTGCCATTTTTTTTTACGCACATAAATTATACTCTTATTGCAAACGATCAGGTTAATAATAAAAGGAAAAGTGCAGGGAGTCTATTATCGGCAAAGCACCCGGGAAAAAGCTCAACAACTTGGGGTAACTGGTACCGTAAAAAACCTTGCTGATGAAACCGTAGAAATACTAGCCAGCGGAACGCCGGAACAATTACAGCAATTAAAAGATTGGTGTCGTCAGGGTCCACCACGTTCTTTAGTTACCGATATCGTCGAAGAAGTTCTACCTCACAAGGAATTTTATGAATTCAAAATTGAGAGAAGATAGCTGCATGATCTTTTTAATCTCTACACAGTTTTGATCGATCCAAACCGAGCCCGCCTCGCCGTAATAGAATCGATCAATTGTTCTCTATCAATCGACGGAATATTAAGTGAAGCAGCGAAAAGCGAGCAGCTCGATGCGAGCAACTTCTTTTTATATTTTGCACCTGCCTGCCGGCAGGCAGGTTCTTTATTTTACATTTATGTGTTACCTTGGCTAATAAAGCACTCAAAAAAAATTATTATATGAAGAAGTCATTGTTTTTAGTCTCCGCAATCGTTTGCAGTGTAATGAGCCTTGCTCAAACAACAACCCCTCAAGGAACAAATCTGAACCGCAATGGTGGTGATCCGAAACTTACCGAATACTGGGCACCCGAACCCAAACTGGTAAGTCCGGGAAAAACCTCCTCTGATGCGCCCTCTGATGCGATTGTGTTGTTTGATGGAAGCAATTTTGACAAATGGAAAAGCAGCAGAAGTGGTGACATAAAGTGGAAACTCGAAAATGGCGCAATGGTAGTACAGGGCGGTACTGGAAATATACAAACCAAAGATGGTTTTGGGGATTGTCAATTACATATCGAATGGCGTACTCCCGCCGAAGTAAAAGGCGACGGGCAGGGTCGGGGCAATAGCGGTATTTTTTTTATGGGGCGATATGAATTACAGGTACTTGATAACTATAATAATAAAACATACGTGAATGGACAGGCCGCCAGTATCTACAAACAATTGCCACCACTTGTAAATGCTTGTCGTCCTCCCGGTGAATGGCAGACTTACGATATAATTTTTACAGCTCCTCGTTTTTATGATAATGGTACCGTGAAAACACAGGCACGAATTACCGTTTTGCACAATGGCGTATTGGTACAAAACGACGGTGTTTTATTAGGCGGCACCCAATATATTGGAGTAGCTAACTACGAAAAACATAACGAGAAGGAGCCGATCATTTTACAAGACCACGGTAATCCAACAGCCTTCCGGAATATTTGGATAAGACCTTTATAATTTTTAATAAATAAATCCAGCGAAACTATATTGAACCCTTCGATGAATGATTCCGTCGAAGGGTTCATTTCATTATAGTTTAAAACTTCTGTAGTAACCTACCGTGTTTTATGGAAACAGAAAAATCTTTCAGAACTCATAACGGATTATGTGTTATTCTACCGGATAAAATTATACTTACTAAGGATGGCGAAAGAAGCGATTTTTCCAATAGTGCTGAGCAAGAAACCAAACTGGCCCCCCTTATAATTTATTCTATTATCGCGTTGGCCTTTTTTGGATTTGCCTTAAAAGGTTTTTTAGAAAATAATATATACGCCGCATTATTCCTTTCTGTATTTGGAGTGGCGTCCCTGGCCCGATTAGTAATGAATATTAATAAGTCAAATTCGCGTTTTATTGAAAGGGATAATATTGTTGAAGTAGAATTCAGAAGAGTGTACACCTCGTACTCACATGCTTACTTTGTTATTCACTACAAAAATAAGAGTGGGTCAATAAAACAAAGACATATCCAATTGCCAGGCACCCTCATAACAGGAAAGGAAGAGATTGAAAATGCCTATTTGATTATGGAATCGGAATTCCTGGATCTTAAAATTTCCAGTTGATTGTATAGCTGGAGCAAAACCTTCAATAACTTAATCTGTACACTTATCTTAATGGCCGAAACAAGCGAAGATATCTAACCACTTTAAACAGCATTTACTTCTTCTCTCTAATTCAGACTAAATAATCCTTAATATGTCAAGCACATCTATATTGGCTTCTAAAGGAAACAGCATTTTTTCAGGATGCCTGCTGGCATTGCTATTGATAGTTTCTCTTTCAAGCTGCCAGGAGGAAAATAATTACCCAGTCCTTGACCAAAACAAGTTAGCGAATGAATATTTCCAGGAAGATGCTCAATGGTATATCAATAATATACCTTTTTTCGAATGTTCGGATAAGCAAATAGAACAGGTATATTATTATCGCTGGAAGATGTATAAAGCACATATCCGCAATGTTGGACAGGATAAATATGTGATCACTGAATTTATAAACCATGTACCCTGGGACAGAGAGCCCTGGTGCACGATCAATGCAGCTTCTATGCACCATATCTACGAAGGACGGTGGTTGAAGGATAGTAGATTTATGAACGGATATATCAATTACCTTTTCCAGGAAGGTGGTAATGATCGCCGTTATAGCGAAAGTGTTGCCGACGCGGCCTATGCGCGTTATCTTGTAAATGGCGATTCAGCTTTTATCGTTCAGCAATTGGATAGCATGAAGGAGGATTATGAAAAATGGTCCGATCATTGGGATTCCACCAAACAGCTATATTATATAGCCGCAATGCCAGACGCCACTGAATATACCATCGCTTCGATCGATGCTTCCGGTGGAAAAGCAGGATTTGATAGTGGAGAAGCATTCCGACCCACCATCAATAGCTATATGTATGGAAACGCTATGGCAATTGCCCGAGTTGCCGACCTAAAAAACGATAAAAATTCAGAAAGCATATACTTACAAAAAGCAACAGCTTTAAAATCAAATATGCAAAGCCATTTATGGAATGATTCAATGCAACATTTCGTGGATCGTTTCCAGCAAAACAACCAGTATGTACATTATTGGGATTATATCCGTGGTCGTGAACTCGCTGGAATGGCACCCTGGTATTTCAACCTTCCTGATGACAAACCTCTTTACAATTCCGCCTGGAAACATCTCACGGATACAAACGACCTGCTCGGGCCTTTTGGATTGCGAACCAACGAGCCTTCTTATGAATATTACTTTAAACAATTTGTATACTTCGAAGGACAACGGGGAAGCCAATGGAACGGACCAAGCTGGCCTTATCAATCGAGCCAAATGATAACCGCCATGGCAAACCTGCTTAATAATTATAAGCAGCATATTATCACTACTTCTGATTATTTAAAACTATTGAGATTATATACTCAACAACATTATCTACCGGATGGTAAAATAAACCTCGTTGAAAATTATGACCCTAATCTTGGAGGTCCCATCGTTTATTACTACTGGAGCAATCACTATAATCATTCTTCATTCAATAACCTGGTGATAAGCGGACTTTGTGGTATTCGTCCTTCCGAAGGCGATACACTTGATATAAATCCGCTCGTAGATAGTTCCATTCAGTATTTCTACCTTGAGGATATTCTTTATCACGGACATAAACTAAGTGTTATATATGATAAAGATGGAAGTAAGTATAAAGCGGGTAAAGGTCTGATGGTATTTGTTGATGGAAAAAATTCTGTGTTACTTGAAAAACAAGGTAAATACCAGGTTGTAGTTGGCGCACCGGTTATCAAACCAATAGAAAAACAATCTGTTAACCATGCATTAAATATCTCGCGTAAAGGTTATCCGCTGCCCTCTGCTTCAATTAATTCAATGCCTGATACTTCAGCTTACCAGGCAATAGATGGAAAAATCTGGTATTTCCCTGAAATCACTAACCGATGGACAACCTTCGGATCAACTTCATCATCCGATTGGTACTCGCTGGATTTTGGACAACAACGCGAGATAGCCAACATCAAAATTTATCTTTTTGCGGATGGAAAAGATTATGCTGTACCCGACAGTATCACACTTGAATACCAAAACGAGGATCAGTGGTTAGCAGTAAAAATAAAAGAATCAAAACCGGAAAAACTTGTTGGCAACACAGTAAACGAAATGGTATTCAACAAAGTAAAAGCCAACAGGATCAGAATAACTTTTACGCATGGAAAAATGTCAGTGGCAGTATCCGAGATAGAGTGTTATAGTGAATAGTGAATTGTCAATTGTCAATTGTCAAAGATAAGAACACATGGTTTTCTCACGACCTGCCTACATCGCCTTCGCGTAGCCGCTACGGCAGAGCAAGGCCGGACAGGCAGATTCACGATTCACGTCTCACGCTATTTATTG
>Ga0190271_10001127_pt1 | contig 14810 bp, 11 predicted proteins | sample Popmic356T_FD_133747 | JGI IMG/M metagenome (GOLD analysis project Ga0190271, IMG submission 133747) | Populus adjacent soil microbial communities from riparian zone of Weber River, Utah, USA - 356 T | ecosystem: Environmental > Terrestrial > Soil > Riparian zone | place: USA: Utah | collected...
GACGCGGGAGTACACGGCATCGGGCCGCCAGCCGTCAAGATCAGGCGTCGGGCTGCCCCGTGCACTCGGCAATGACCTGGCGCAGCTCAGCAATCCGGGGTGGCTTGCTCACCACGGCGAAGACATCCGCGGGCGTTTCACCCGATGCCACCAGCCGCTGGCCCCAGCCGGTGAGCATGATGATGGCCGTGGTTGGGGCGGCCGCCTTGATCGCCGCCGCCACCGCGCGGCCATCGACGTGCGGCATTCCCAGGTCGGTTATGACCACTGGAAACGGCTTGCCTGCTTTCAATGCATCGCGGAAGGCATCGATGCCCACCCGGCCGCCACTGGCGGTCTGCACCTGGTGCCCGTCGTGCACCAACACTTCGCGCAGCGAGGTGAGCAGCACCGGGTCGTCGTCGATGAGCAGTATTTTCGTGTGCCTCGGGATCTTCTGGATGCGCAGACTGCCCGTGGATTGCGCCGTGGGCGATGTCGGCGTGAATGTCATCCTGAACGTGGTGCCCTCGCCCGGTGCGCTCAAGATGTCGATGTCGGCGCCATGGCGCTGGGCGATGCCATACACCATCGCCAGTCCGAGGCCGGAACCCCGATCCCCCTTGGTGGTGAAGAATGGCTCCAGGCAGCGGCGGCGCGTGGCTTCGTCCATGCCCGCGCCGGTGTCGCTGACTTCGATGTACACCCGGCGCGAGACGCCCTTGCCGGCCTCGAGCGAATGTCCCGTGCGCAGCGTGAGCGTGCCACCCTCGGTCATCGCGTCCGTCGCGTTGAGGATGAGATTGATCAATGCCTCGCGCAGCTCGCTGGCGAGGGCCATGACGACCGGACTCTCCCCTTCGCATTCGACTTTCGTCTCGATGACCGTGCCACGCTGCTGCGCCATATCGCTCCAGCGCGCTTTCGTCAGCTCGAGGACTTCGCGAAATGCCTGTGTGACCACGACGGGCGCGAGCTCCATCTGACCGTAGCCCTTCCCCTGGCGGTAGAACTCGCCCATGCGCGCCACGGTATGTGCGACGTCGTCGACGGCACGCTGGATGATTTCGAGTTGCCCGCGCGCGCGCGCGCTGAAGCCGGTTTCATGGGTGAGCAACGCTTCGACGTACAGCGATACGGGTGAGATCGCGTTGTTGATGTCGTGGGCGATGCCGCTGGCCATCTGGCCGAGCGCACGCAACCTCTCCTGCTGCATGACTGCGCCCTGGCTCACCTGCAGATCGTCGTAGGCCTGCTTGAGAGAGTCGTGGAGCTGCGCCTGGTTCGCGGCGAGCGAGACGTGATCGCACAATTGCCGCAGGAACTCGCACTCGGCGCTGCTGAATGCGTGGGCCGCGTGCCTCGCGACCACCAGCACTCCAAACACACCGCTGCGCTGCTCGACCATCAGCGGCACGACCACCATCGATCCCAAGCCTCCTTTCGCGAGGCGCTGCGGGAACGGGAAGCGAATCTTTGCGATATCCGGCTCGTACACCAGTTTGCCGGCGACACAGCGCGAGAGTCCGTTCTGATCGATCTCGATTCGCGATTGCTCGGTCATGGCCAGCTCGAGCGCCAGCGGTCCACTGCGTGCGCCGACGCGGCTCACGGTCAGAACGCGGGCGTGATGCGTGTAGTTGCACAGCGCGGAAAAGTCCGCGGGCAGATGTTCTTCGACGCTGCGCACCACCACCTGGAAAATGCTTTCCAGGTCCTGTCGCTCGGCGATTGCGCGTGTGATGCGCTCGAGCAGCCCCAGCCGCTCGAGCTGGACCAGTGCGCGCCGCTCGGCGACCTGGCGCGTATGCGCTTCGGTGCGCAGACCCGTGTTGGCCGCCTCGAGCGCCGCGGTGCGCTCGGCCACGCGCGATTCCAGCGCTTCATTGCTGGCCTTCAAATCACGTTCGGCGCTCATGCGTCGCGCGGTGTCGAACGTACCCATCTGCGTGAGGCTCAACAGCAGGTAGAGCTCGCCCGCGACGCGCACGAAGTGCGCCATGATGGCCATCTTGTCGGCCGGCGCCTGCGAATACAGGATGAGCGCAGGAACCAGGAATGTGATCGCCGCGAAGATGGCGAATACGGTCGCGAGCCGGTCAACCTGGCGAAGGTGCCAATGGCCGACGAACAACGGAATCCACAGCAGGGCCGCGAAGAACAGGGTGGGCCGCGTGATGCCGAGAAAATCCGGCGGGCTGTAACGCGGTACCACCGCAAACAGCACCATTGCGGCCGCAGAAACGATCAGCAACGCGGCGGCGAACAGCGCCAGGTTGGTATTTCGGCGGCTCAGTGGCAGCGCCACGAGCAACCCGAGCGGCAGTAGATAGGCAGCGGGCGACCAGGTGCCGAGGCGCAGCAGCACGGCCGCGTCGGGCATTTCGGCGAAGTCGAGTGCCGTGATCACGTGCAGGAGCTCGAGCACCGCCACGACCGTGAAACACACCGCCTGGAGGCGCGGCAGGTTCTGGCCGGTGCGCCATCCCAGGTCCCACAGCAGAAACGCGAGCACACCGCTCACCAGAAACACGGCGGTGTCGAGGATGGAATGCAGGGCCGGGAAATCGTTGCTGGCCGACATGAGCACCGCCGCCATTGCCAGCAGCAACAGCACACCAACCGCGAACATTTCGCGGCCCGGAATCAGCGATTGCCGGATTTCCATCGCTCTCCTAGGTTTCCGCTGCTTCAGACAGCGCTTCGCGCAGCTCCCACATGTTTGGCGGCTTGCTCAGGATCTTGTCGACGTGGGCGGGCGCGTCAGTGCCATCCGCCAGCAATTGTCCCCACCCGGTCAGCATGATGATTCTTGCCGTGCGCTCGATCGACCTGATTGCCGCCGCAACCTGGCGGCCATCCACGTGCGGCATCCCAAGGTCGGTGATGACCGCCGAGAACGGTTGATCACGGTCGCGGGCGGCACGAAACATATCGATGCCGGCCTGTCCGCCATTTGCGCAAGCCACCTGGTGCCCTTCGTATTCGAGCGCATTTCGCAGGGACTGAAGGATCATCGCATCGTCGTCGATCAGCAGGAGCCGCATCTCCCGGTTCGTTTTCGGCCTTTCCCGTTTTTGTGCGGCCGTTGCGCCTGCCGCATCCGGGAACAGCAGGCGAATGATTGTGCCCTTGCCGAGCTCACTATCTACCTGCAGCCTGGCCCGGTGGCGCTGGGCAATTCCGTACACCATTGCGAGCCCCAGCCCCGTGCCGCGCACACCCTTGGTGGTGAAGAATGGTTCCAGGCAGTGGCTGCGGGTGTTCTCGTCCATGCCAACGCCATCGTCGCTGACTTCGACGACGACCTTACGATTCTCGGCCGAGGCGTCTTCGGCCGACGTGTCTTCGGCCGAATGGCGCGCGCGCAATATGATCTTTCCGCCGTTCGGCAAAGCGTCGGCGGCATTGAAGATGAGGTTGATGAGGGCCTCACGGATCTCACTCTCGTTGGCCATGATGGTGGGCGAGCCGGGCCCCTCTTCCACTCGCATCTCGATGGCTGCACCGCGCGCCTGCGCCAGGTCGCTCCAGCGCGCGCGCGTGAGGTCGGGCATCTGCCTGAGAATTACGTTGACGTTGACCGGAACGAGGACGGCCTGCGTTTCGTTCTGCCGATAGAACTCGCCCATTCGGGAAACAGTTTGCGCGACGTCGCCGATTGCGCGCTGGACGGTCTCGAGTTGACTGCGTGTCGTCTCGTCCAGGCCAGGCGCCCGCTCGAGGATCGACTCGACGTACAGCGTTGCGGGCGAAATCGCATTGTTGATGTCATGCGCGATGCCACTCGCCATCTGGCCGAGAGCCCGCAGCCGCTCCTGCTGCAGGACCACTTGTTGTGTATCGCGCAGCTCTTCGTAGGCGCTCTGCAGCGCGAAGTGAAGTTGCGCCTGGTTGCTGGCGAGCGCGACGTTTTCGCCAAGCTGTTCGAGGAACTCGCGGTCACTGTTGCTGAACCCGTCGACCCGCTTGCGCGCCACGAGCAGGACTCCGAAGACGCCACTGCGCTGTTCGACGTGCAGCGGCACCGCGACGAATGAACGCAGGCCGCTGCGCGCGAGGCGTCGCGCGAATGGGAACCGTGCGGCGGCGATATCGGATTCGTACACCGGCGTGCCGCGAACGCAGTGTCCCAGGCCGTTCTCATCGATCTCGATTTTCGCCTGCTCGGCAAGTTCGAGCTCGGCAGCGAGTTTCGTGCTGTGGGCGCCGACGCACGCCACGGTCAGCCTGCGCTCGACCTGGTCGTAGTGACACAGGCAGGCGAAATCCACGTTCAGGTGATCTTCGAGATTGCCTACGACCACCTGGAAAATGCTGGCGAGGTCCTGGCGTTCGGCGATGGCGTGGGTCGTCTGATGCAGCAGGCGCAAGCGGCTGAGTTGCTCGAGCGTCCTGGCCTCGGCAAGTTCGCGCGTAGCCGCCTCGGCGCGCAGAGCGGAATTCACCGTTTCCAGATCCGCGGTTCTCGCGCGAACCCGATCTTCCAGCGCTTCGTTGAGCCGGGTGAGATCCAGCTCCGCACGCATTCTGCGCGCCGTATCGATCGTGCCCATCTGTGACAGCGTGAACAGCAGGAAGAGCCCGTTCGCAAATCGGGCGGCGTGCGCCAGCATCGCGGGAGCATCGGCAGGCGCCTGGGCGTAGAGCATGGCGACGTTGCTGACGACCGAGAGTATCGAGAACAACGCGATGATCCGTCCGAGTCGCTCGGTTCCGCGCACGCGCCAGTAGGCAATACCGACGGCGAGCGCGAGGAACGGCACCAGCAGCAGCGAAGGCCGGGTGATGCCGAACCAGGTCGGAGCCGTGTACGGAGGAATGGAGTCGAAAAAGAAAAGCATTCCCACGCCCACGAACGTCAGGCCGACGCCGAGTGCCGGCAGCGTGTTCGTGTTCCACTTGCGCAGCGCGTATGCCGCGCCGAGGCTGATTGGCAGCAAGTGGGCGGCGGGAGGCCAGGTCACCGGCCGCAGGAGCCGGGGAAGGCTCATGATCTCCGAGGCATCTCTGGAGAACTCGAGAGCGGTCAGGATGTGGAAGAGCTCAAACGCTGCCGTGATACCGATGGCCACCGCGAGCAGGCGCGTCAGTGCATCGTTGGTGCGCCAGCCCAGGTCCCACAAGAGCAGGGCCAGAACGCCGCTGATCACGACGATGCCGGCGTCGAAGAAGGTGTGCATGGACGGCGATTCGCGCGCCGGCGTGACGAGAATGGCGAGCCCGCACAGGGCAAAGAGCGCGAATCCGTAGACCAGATTTCTTACAGGCCGAAGTTCTCGCGCGAAATCCATGCGATAGCTGCCTCCCGGGAAGCTCAAGGATTCTACGTGTTCTAATTGCTGCCATGAACAATCGCCTGGAACGCGCCGTTGATCCGGAACGAGACCACATCTTGGGAGCCGCGCGCGCCGAGATCACCTTGGTCGAGTTCGGCAGTTATGACTGTCCGCACTGCCGGGCGGCCAATGCACGAATTGGTGAAGTCCGCGAGCAGTTGGGCGATCGTGTTCGATACGTATTCCGCCACCGCCCGATCTCGGGTAGTGAGCTGGCCCGCCGTGCTGCGGAGCTCGTGGAACAGGCGCAAACACCCGATGAATTCTGGAGCGCGCACGTTTCGCTGATGACCCGCTCGCGCACGCTCACCGAAGATGACCTGCGTGCGGTGGCCGTTGACCTGCGGCTCGGCGAGATCCCGCCCGACCTCGCGACGCCACTCGAGACGCGCGCGCGCGAACGTGTGGATGCGGACGTGGCCAGTTCGCACGCGAGTGGCGTGCGCTTCACGCCTACCTTCTTCATCAACAGCCGCCGCTACGATGGGCCCTGGGACGAGACCTCGTTCACCGATGCCATGCTGGGTTCACTCGGCCATCGTGTGCGCGTTGCGGCTCTGGGCTTCGCGGGTTGGGCGCCTGGCACGGGCCTTCTTCTGCTGTTGGCCACGCTGTTAGCCGTCATCCTCACGAACACGGATGCGGGTCCCGCGTTCACGCGATTCTGGGAGACGCCGCTGTCTCTCGGCTTCGGCGACGCTGCGTTCAGCATGTCGCTGGTGCACTGGGTGAACGATGCGCTGCTCACCATGTTTTTTTTGGTCGTGGGCCTGGAAATCAAACGTGAATTCACCGTGGGCCATCTCGCCTCGCGGCGCAGCGCCGCCCTGCCCATCGCGGCGGCGGTAGGCGGCATGGTCGTACCCGCTCTTATATATGTGTCGCTGGTGCCCAGCGGTCCTTGGGCACATGGCTGGGGCGTGCCGATGGCCACGGACACGCCGTTCGCCGTGGCATTGATTGCGATCATGGGTGCGCGCGTGCCTGTTGAGCTGCGCATCTTTCTCACGGCGGCAGCGATTGTCGATGACATCGGAGCCATCATCGTCGTCGCCATTTTCTATTCCGACGCACTCAACCTGGCGGCGCTTGCAGGCGCACTCGCGACAGTCGGCGTTCTCGTGCTGTTGAATCGCTCCGGCGTGTATCGCGTCACGCCGTATGTGATCACGGGCGTGCTTCTGTGGGTGTGCGTGCACGCGGGGGGATTGCACGCGACGCTAGCGGGTGTGTTGTTGGCGGCGTTCATCCCCACGCGCAAGCCGCCTGACTACAGGGCGCTGGCGCTGCAGGCCGAGGCCATCCTCGCGGCGGAGGCCAGCCACGGCGGCGAACAGTTTCGCTTCGGCCCATCCGAGCCCGCGTTGCGCGAGCTCGACGCCATCCACGATCGTCTTGAATCGCCGGCGGACCGTCTGCTGCGCCATGTCGCGCCGCGCTCGAGTTACCTGGTGCTGCCGATTTTTGCGCTGGCGAACGCTGGCGTGGTCATTGCTGCCGAAGTGCTCACAGGGCACGGACTCCTGATGGCGGCCATCGTCTGCGGACTGGCCCTGGGAAAACCTGCAGGATTCATCCTGGCGTCGTGGCTGGCGGTGAAGCTGGGCATCGCCGAGAAACCGTCGGCGTACTCCTGGCGGCAACTGTCCGGCGCCGGTGCGCTGGCAGGCATCGGATTCACGATGTCGCTGTTCATCGCCGGCGAGGCGTTTCCGGCGATGGACGATTTCGCCGCAGCCAAGATTGCGGTCTTCGCGGCGTCGGTGCTATCGGCAGTGGCAGGTGTCGCGATTCTCTGGGGCGCCCGATCGCCGGAGTGATCACTCGCTGGGCGCGATGCACTCGAGCGTGCCCGTATAGTCTTCTTTCGAGATCGAGTTGCGCATCTGTTCGCAGACGGCAAGGCCTTCTTCGCGCGTGAGCCCGTAAACGACCATGCGCCCGTCGCGCTCGAAGCGCGAACCGCGTGTGAATGCCAGGTACGTCGACGGAATCGCCACATTATCGAACAGCCGCGCGTAACGAGGCGGCAGCTCTTCCAGGCACTTTGCGGGGCTCACTTCGCAGGCCGGACAGCCCGACAGCACCTTGCTCCAGGTGTCTTCGGTGCGCAGGGTGCAATCGTCCAGGTCGACCGCCTCCCCGAACAGTGCAATGTTTATCTCTCGAATGCCCTCTTTTAAGTCAACGCGCATCTCGGCATACACCGGATGCTCTATGACGGGCGGATTCGACTGGTCCAGCCGCCCCTTGACCACGAAGCCTGTGACGGCGAGGACAATGACGATAGCAACGAGCTTCATTCGACGACTTCCCTGTTCGGCGGTGCGTGAGTACGCTCACGCAATCATGAACGAACCCAGCATTTCCCGCGAGGCGCTCGTGCACCAGTTGTACGAAGCAGCCGAACTCGAGCACAACCTGATGTGCACCTATCTATACGCGGCCTTCAGCCTGCGCCAGGGCACGGACGAAGGGCTGAACGCGGAAGAAGCCGCTGCCACCGCGCACTGGCGCCGCGACATCCTCGGGGTGGCCATCGAGGAGATGGGGCATCTCACTGCGGTGTGGAACATCACGGCGGCACTCGGCGGCAGCCCAAGGTTCGGCCGGCTGAATTTTCCGCTGGACCCGGGAGGGTTGCCGGCCAACGTGGTAGTCAGACTGGCGCCTTTCAGCGAAGACGTGCTGCAGCACTTCATCTACCTGGAACGGCCGACGACTTCGGCTGAGGCCGATGGCACGGGGTTCGACGCGGAATTCAAGTTCACGCGCGGCGATTCGCGGCCTCGCGTCACGCCCATGCCCATCGACTACGACACTGTGGGTGCGTTCTACGAAACGTTGTCGAAGAACGTGAGGGATTTCGTCGCGCGCGTCGGCGAGAAGGAGGCGTTCTGCGGCGATCGAAATCTGCAGCTCTCGCGCAAGGAAATCGACTTCCAGGGCTGCGACCCGGTCATCTGCTCGATCACCGCACTCAAAGCATTCGAGGCAATCGTCAGCCAGGGCGAGGGAGCGTCGACGGAGAATGCGGACTCGCACTACTGCCGCTTCAAAGCCATCCGCGAACAGCTGAAATCGCTGCGCGCGAAGAATCCGGATTTTCTGCCTGCGTTTCCGGCGGCCGTGAATCCCGTGCTGCGCCGTCCGGTGCGCGCAGGCGCGCGTGTGTGGCTCGAGCACGAAGAAACCGCGGCCACGGTGGATCTCGCCAACACCGCATACATGCTCATGCTTCGGTTGATTTCACATTCCTATCTATTGCCGCGGCCACATCCCGCGAAGGCGCTGTGCGTGGACCTGGGTCTTGGCCTCATGCGCGCGGTAACGCCGCTCGCCGAACGCGCCGCTCGACTGCCCGCGGGCCCCACGAATCCAGGATGCAACGGCGGCATGTCATTCACTGCGCTGCGCGATGCCGCACCGTTGCCGCCCGGCGCCAGTGCCGGCAAGTTCTTTCTCGAGCGGCTGCGAGAGTTGCTGGCTGGCACGCAGACGCTGGCGGCGAACGGCGATGCGCGCGTCGCGCAGGCGCTCAAGGTTCTCACCGATCTCACGCAGCGTGCTGAGCGTACGTTTGCGAACATCGAGAAGGATTCCCCGGCGTTGACGGCCAGCGCTGCGCCGGCGCCCGCGCCGGCCGCGATCCCGGCCGCCGCCTCGCCGACCGCCGCCCGCAGCGCGGCGACGATCGAGCCAGGCAACGTGGCGCCTACGCCGCGCACCGTCGATGGCGTCGATTACATCGAAGGGCGCGACCTCACGCTGATCTATGAAGGCAAGAAGTGCATTCATTCGCGATTCTGCGTCACGTGGGGCCCGAAGGTGTTCATCGCCAACGTGAAGGGGCCGTGGATCAATCCCGATGCGATGGCAACCGATGCGTTGACCGAGATTGCGCATGTGTGTGTCTCAGGCGCCATCCGCTACAAGCGCAAGGACGGGCAGCCCGACGAGGCGTCGCCACCGGTCAATCTAGTCTCCGTGCGCGAAGGAGGTCCGTACGCGATTCGCGCCGACATCCGGCTCGATGGCGCGCCGGCGGTCAGCCATCGCCTCACCTTGTGTCGTTGTGGCGCGTCGAAGAACAAACCGTTCTGTGATGGCTCGCATCACGAAGTGAACTTCGCGGCGAGCGGCGAGCCGGCCACGGGCAAGGCCGACATGCTGCCAGTGCGCGATGGCCCGCTGGCCATCGATCCACTGACCGACGGACCACTGCAGGTGCGTGGAAACATGGAGATCATCAGCGGCACGGGTCGAGTGGTCGCACGCATGGAGTCGGCGCGGCTGTGTCGTTGCGGAGCGAGCAACACCAAGCCTTTCTGCGACGGCAGCCACGCGCGCGTGGGCTTCAAGTCGTAATTACGCAGCTGCAGTGCGTTGCATGATCGCGATCATGGTGTTCGCGCGGCCCCACACCGTGGAGGGCAGCACGATCTGTGACAGTTGCCAGCCTTCCTCGCCAGCCTTGTTGAGGGGGCCAGTCAAATCGGTGTTCACTTCCTGGAACAGGCCGGTCTTGTAAGGCAACAGAACGACTTTGTATTCGATTTTGGTCATGCCCCATCGTCGCACGCGCGCGACTGCGACGTTGAACAAACTGTAAAGCGATGGTCATGAATGTGACATCCCACCACCGAATCATGGCGGCTCCTGACAAAACACCGGGGAGAAGCCATGCGCTACGCAAAGATTGCCGCGATCGCAGCATTGATCGGTTTCGCGTTTTCTACTCAAGCCGCCATGGCGGGCAACGATCACGATGACGACGATCGCGGCCACGGCAGAGCCGATCAATCCATCCAGCTCGGCGCTCGCCCGTTCTATCTGGTCCAGGGTATGGATTCAGGGCCACTCAAGTCCCGGCTTCTCAAGTGCCAGAACGGCCCGTTCCGCCGCACCAGCTTCTCGATTGCGCATCGCGGAGCGCCACTTCAGTTTCCCGAACACACGAAGGAATCCTATGAGGCCGGCGCGCGCATGGGCGCGGGCATAGTGGAATGCGATGTGACGTTCACGAAAGACGGCCAGCTCGTGTGCCGCCATGACGAATGTGATCTGCACACCACGACCAACATCGTGGATACGCCATTGAACGCGAGCTGCACCACACCATGGTCCGGCGCGAACTCCGGTCCACGCTGCTGCGCCAGCGACATCACGCTTGCGCAGTTCAAGACACTGAAGGGAAAGATGGACGCGTCGAATCCCGCTGCGGCCACCGCAGCCGGATATCTCGGGGGCACGGCGAGCTGGCGCACGGACCTGTACACCGGCCGCGGCACGCTGCTCACGCTGAAAGAAAGCATCGCGCTCAATCGCAGCCTCGGGGTCAAGCACACGCCGGAGCTCAAGTCTGGCAACCCGGTGCGCGTCAACCAGGTGTTCGGCAGCCAGGCTAACTATGCCCAGGCAATGATCAACGAGTTCAAGCGCGCCGGTGTCAAGCCACGCGATGTCTTTGCACAGTCGTTCAATCTTGCGGATGTCACGCACTGGGTCACGCACGAGCCCGCTTTCGGGAAGCAAGCCGTCTATCTCGATGACGTCGATCCAGGCGCCGGCATTCCGCGCCTCACGGCTGCCGAGCTGGTTGCCGTGCGCAACCAGGGCGTGCGCATCTTCGCGCCGCCGATCCCGGCATTGCTGGCGGTGGATGCGAGCACCAACACGCTCGTGCCCTCGCAGTACGCGAAAGACATCAAGGCCGCGGGGCTCGGCATCATCACCTGGAGTTTCGAGCGCGCCGATCTGCGACGCGGTGCGGCCTTCGGTGGTTTCTATGCCGCGTACGACCCGGAAGGCCGCGTGGTGAAGAAGGACAGCGACATGTACCTCGCGCTCGACACTCTCGCGCAGGACGTCGGCATCCTCGGCATCTTCTCCGACTGGCCGGCCACCGTGAGCTACTACGCGAGCTGCATGGGACTGGAATAGTTCGATGAATCTGCGGGCGGGCCCCACGCCCCCGGGGCTCGCCCGCAGTGGTGCGGCTACTGGCCAGGTAGCCGCACCTCGCTGTAGCGCATGTGATGAAGGTCTCCCTGCGATTCGAGCTTGCCGATCTCGACCAGGTGACGCACGCGCTGCGCGTAGTAGACATCCGGTACATCCGGGATGCGCGTCGACAGCTTGTCCATCACCTGGCTCACGACGCGAGCCACCTTTCGGAAGCTGCGGGCGGACTGCGTCAGGATTTCCCGATCGATGTCCCACAGGTCTTCCTGGCTGAGTTTCGAGACGCGCAACGACTGTTCGACATCGAGTGGCGGGTCGGGCTGTAGTTCGTGCTCCATGAACTTCTCCACCGACCGCGCGCACGCGTGCGGCTCGGTTTGTAGCAGAAAATGAGGGCCATCGATCTCCACCAGTTTCACGTCCGCTCGCAGGTCGAGGATCACGCGACCGGCGGCGGCCGGGATCAGCCGGTCGGCTTTGGCGCGCAGATACAGAATGGGGACTTCGACGCGCTGAACCAGCGGCTGATAGTCCACTCCCAGCACAGCCGAGACGCGCGCCCGCAGCACCTTCGGCGACACACGCGCCATCGCGGAAGCATGCGCACGGCGCAATTCGGGCGATGCACGCCCGGCGTACAGCCAAGGCGCCGCCAGCGCCGGCGGCATGCGCATCGCCGGCAGCTTGCCGAATATTTTTGCCAGCGGCGCGAATACCGGCAGCGGATTCGATGCAAACGTGCAGCAGAGGATCAGGCCCCGAAGTCCCGGCGGGGACGTCGCTGAGATCGAGATGCCGACGGGCCCCGAAAACGATTCAGCCAGCAGGAAGTAGTCTTCATCGCGCGGTAGTTGGTCGCGCGCGCAGGCTTCGTGTTCCGCGTAGCTCATCGGCCGGTCCGTCGGATAGGCGATGACACGCGCATCGATACCCGTCAACGCCTCGACGAACGGGGCGAACAGGTCACCGGTGCCGTCAAGCCCCGGAAGCAGTACCAAGGTTGTCATCAGCCTGCATCATGCGCCGGGTGGCGGTAAACTGCCTCGCCCATGAAGATATTGGTCACCGGCAGCTCAGGTCATCTCGGCGAAGCGTTGATGCGCACGTTCGCCAATGGTCCACACGAAGCCATCGGCGTCGACGTCCTCCCCTCGCCCTTCACGAATATCGTGGGCTCCATCGCGGACCGCGCCGTGGTCGATGCCTGCATGAATGGAGTGGACGTGGTGCTTCATGCCGCCACGCTGCACAAGCCGCATGTGGCCACGCACAGCCGCCAGGACTTCGTCGACACGAACGTCACTGGCACGCTCAATCTGCTCGAGGCCGCGGTTGCGAACCGCGTGCGCTCGTTCGTGTTCACCAGCACCACGAGCACGTTCGGTGACGCTCTCACGCCTCCCCGCGGCGCGCCGGCGGTCTGGATCACGGAAAGCGTCGTGCCTATTCCGAAAAACATCTACGGCATCACAAAGGTTGCAGCCGAAGATCTGTGCCAGCTCTTCCATCGCGATCAGAAGCTGCCCTGCCTGGTGCTGCGCACTTCGCGGTTTTTTCCTGAAGAAGACGATTTGGCCGAGAGGCGCTCGGCTTTCGAAGAGGCGAATCTCAAGACGAATGAATTCCTGTATCGGCGCGTGGACGTCGAGGATGTCGTGAGCGCCCATCTGCTCGCCATGGACAAGGCGCCAACACTCGGTTTCGGAAAATTCATCATCACCGCGACTCCACCGTTTGCGCGTGAGGATGCGCGCGAGCTCGGCGTCGATGCCCCCGCGGTATTGCGGCGGCGAGTTCCGGAGTTCGAAGCCATCTTTGCCGCGAAAGGCTGGACCATGTTGCCGACGCTGGATCGCGTCTACGACAACGAGCGAGCGCGGACCTTGCTGGGCTGGACGCCGCGACATGATTTCCAGAGCGTCTTGCGTCGCGTGTCAACGGGCGGGGAGCCGCTCAGCGACCTCGCGCAACAGATCGGTGCGAAGGGATACCACCGGTCTTCCGGTGCGGCATGAGCCACCTGCTCGACAACATCATGTGGAATTGTCTTTCGGGTCCACACGCGAAGTTCGCCACCGGGTCCGGCACCGTGCGGCGATACGCGCCGGGCTTTTCCCCCATCGTCGGATCCGAGAATCCCGAGCAACCCGACTTCGGGACGCTGGAAAAATTCTGCGAGCCCGGCGACAGCTTCTACTTCGACATCTGGTCGGGGCCCGCCCCCGCCGGCTGGCGGATCGACAAGGAAGCGCACATGTTCAAGATGGTGTGGGAAGCGCCCTTGCCTGGCGAAGACGCGGCGCCTGACGCTGTGCTGCTGCGCCCCGAACACTTCGGGCAAGCCGTGGAACTGGCGCGCATGACGAACCCCGGCCCCTTCGGAGTCCGCACGCCCGAACTCGGCGAGTATTTCGGCTTCTTCGACGGCGACAAGCTCATCGCCATGGCCGGGGAGCGCCTGTGCGTCGGCGCGATGCACGAAATCAGCGGCATCTGCACGCACCCGGATCACCAGGGGCGCGGGCTGGCGCGCAAGCTGTCACTGAAACTGGTGCGCCGACAGATGCAGAGAGGCAAGACGACATTCCTGCACGTGGTGAGCCACAACACGCCGGCTCGTGGTTTGTACGAAAAGATGGGATTTCGAAACTATCTCGAGACCGTGGTTCGCGTCGCGACGCGTGTTATATAGACGCATGCTGATCATTCCACTCGGCAAGAAAGGCTCCGATGGCATCCCCATCGTCACGCTGTTCGTGTGCCTGGCGTGCATCCTCGTTCAGGTGTTCGCCAACAATCCGGCCGACCGTCTCGCGCTCGCGTTTCATCCCGACCAACTCGACCCGCTCAAGATGTTCTCTTCCGTGTTTACGCACGCGGACATCTGGCACCTGCTCGGCAACCTGTTCTTCTTCTACTGCTTCGCGCGAACCATCGAAGCACGCATCACGGCGGCAGGATTCCTGCTCGCATTCGTCGTGTTCGTGCTCGCCACCAACCTTGCATACGCCGCGTCGGCGCGCGAACCCATTCCCACGCTTGGGCTTTCGGGCGTCGTCTGGGGATACATGGGCATGTTCCTGTTCCGGTATCCGAAAGATCGCATCGAATGCTGGGTGCTGTTCCTCAACAAGATAGAGCTGCCGGCGGCTCTGTTCATTCTCGCGTTCCTGACATTGGACATCGTCGCGTATCGCCATACCGAATTGTCCGCGGTGAATTACATCGCACACTTCTCGGGCTTTGCCGCCGGTGCGTTGTTCAAGTTGGCGTTCTGGAATACGTTCACCACCGAGAAGCCCGAGCCGCGGAAAAAGGTTCCATACTCCTCCCGCCTTGCGCATGACCGGGCAACGCGCCGGTAAGAGCCGATAACCCCGGAGCGGCGGCAGGATCGTTTGTGTAGCGGAGGGATCCAGCATGAACACCAAAGCTTTCATTTCAGTCGTCGGTGCAGCCGCAGTCGCCGCGTTGCTGGGCTGCAGCACGCCGCAGTCCGTCGCGCCTGTTACCGCCGATTCAACTCCC
>Ga0190271_10001128_pt1 | contig 14810 bp, 13 predicted proteins | sample Popmic356T_FD_133747 | JGI IMG/M metagenome (GOLD analysis project Ga0190271, IMG submission 133747) | Populus adjacent soil microbial communities from riparian zone of Weber River, Utah, USA - 356 T | ecosystem: Environmental > Terrestrial > Soil > Riparian zone | place: USA: Utah | collected...
AGCTCGCACTCGCCGCCCTGATCGCAGATCGGGCAATCGAGCGGATGGTTGATGAGCAGGAACTCCATCGTCGCTTTCTGTGCCGAGATCGCGCGCTTCGAGCGCGTGAAGATCTTCATCCCCTCGGCGACGGGCGTCGCACAAGCTGGCAGCGGCTTCGGCGCCTTCTCGACCTCGACCAAGCACATGCGGCAGTTCGCCGCGATCGAAAGCTTCGGGTGATAGCAGAACCTCGGCACGTAGATCTCGGCCCGGTCCGTCACCTCGATGATCATCTGGCCTTTGCGCGCCTTCAGCGGCACGCCGTTGACCTCGACGTTGACGACGTTGGGGTCGGCCGGAGGTGCCGCCGGCGGCGGCGCTGTCGGCGCCGGAGTGCTCATGCGGCCACCGACGGCAAGTCGTCGACGATGCTTCTGCCCTTGTGCTCGACCATGTACTCGAACTCGTGGCGGAAGTGCTTGATGAAGCTCTGCACGGGCCACGCGGCGGCGTCACCGAATGCGCAGATCGTGTGGCCTTCGATCTTGTTCGCGACGTCCACGAGCATGTCGATGTCGGCCTTCGTGCCCTGGCCGTCGACGATTCGCGTCAGCACGCGGTGCAACCAACCCGTCCCTTCGCGGCACGGCGTGCACTGACCGCACGACTCAGCGTGATAAAACCGCGCGATGCGCCGAAGCATTTTGACCATGCACGTCGTCTCGTCCATGACGATGGTCGCGCAGGTGCCCAAACCCGACCCCGCGGCTTTGATGGTGTCGAAGTCCATCGTCAGCGTGATGATCTTGTCGGCCGGAATCACGGGACACGACGAGCCGCCGGGGATCACGGCTTTCAGCCTACGGCCGCCACGGACCCCGCCGGCGATCGCCAACAGGTCGGGGAACGGAATCCCGAGCGGCAGCTCGTAGTTGCCGGGCTTCTCGACGTGGCCCGACACCGAGTAGATTGCCGTGCCGCCCGAGCCCTTGACGCCGAGGTCGGCGAACCACTGCGCGCCCTTGCGCAAGATGGTGGGAATCGAGGCGATGCTCTGCGTGTTGTTGATCGTCGTCGGCGCGCCGTACAGGCCGAAGTTCGCCGGGAACGGCGGCTTGAAGCGCGGCTTACCCTGCTTGCCTTCGAGCGACTCGAGCAGCGCCGTCTCCTCGCCGCAGATGTAGGCGCCGGCGCCGACGAACGTGTGGATGTCCAGATCGATGCCGGAGCTGCGGATGTTCTTGCCGAGCAGGCCAGCCTCGTACGCCTCTTTGAGCGCCGCTTCGAAGCGCGGAATCGGCTCGGCCATGAACTCGCCGCGGATGTAGTTGTAAGCAACCGTCGCGCCGATCGCATAGCTCTCGAGTGCGAGACCCTCGACGAGCGCATGCGGGTTGTAGCGCAGGATGTCGCGGTCGTGGCAAGTCCCGGGCTCGCTCTCGTCGGAGTTGCAGACGAGGTACTTCTGCATCGGCGCCGTGCGCGGCATGAAGCTCATCTTGACGCCGGTCGGGAAGCCCGCGCCGCCGCGCCCGCGTATCCCGGACTTCTTCATCTCATCGATGATCGTGTCGCGCGTGAGCTCGCCGCGCAGCACCTTCTCCCAGACGTCGTAGCCGCCGATCTTGCGGTAGGTCTCGTACGTGTGCGACTGATCGCCGAACTTCAGCGTCTCGAAGCAAACGAGATTGAATTGTCGCTCGGCCACGGCGTCAGTCCTTCACGGCCTCGAGGATCTCGTCGACGGACTTCGGCGTGAGATTCTCGTGGTAAACGTGGTCGATCATCAGCATCGGCGCGCCGCAGCAGGCCGCGAGGCACTCTTCCTCGACCTTCAAGTAAAACTTGCCGTCGGGCGTGCTCTGCCCCGCCTTGACGCCGAGACGCCTCTCGACGTGCGCCAGGATGTCGTCTCCGCCGCGCAGCATGCAGGAGATGTTCGTGCACACCGAGATAGTGTGCCGGCCGACGGGCTTCGTCTCGAACATCGAGTAGAACGAAGCGACCTCGAACACCTGGATCGGCGGCAGCTTCAAGTACGCGGCGACGGCCGTCATGATCTCGGGCGTCAGATACCCGCCGTTCTCGTGCTGCGCGGCATGCAGCGCGGCGATGACGGCCGAGCGCTGACGCCCTTCGGGAAACTTCGCGATCCAATGGTCGATTTCCTCGCGCACGTGCGCGGAGAGAGTGCCCGGGCTGCTCGTGTGCTCGCTCATCGATCGATCTCACCGAATACGATGTCCTGCGTGCCGATGACAGCGACGACGTCGGCCAACATGTGGCCCGCCACCATCTCGTTCAGCGCCGCGAGGTGCGGGAAGCCCGGCGCTCGTACCTTGAGCCGGTACGGCTTGTTGGAGCCGTCGGACACGATGTAGCAGCCGAACTCGCCTTTCGGCGCCTCGACGGCGGCGTACGACTCGCCCTCGGGCACGCAATACCCTTCCGTGAACAGTTTGAAGTGGTGGATCAAGGACTCCATGTCGTCCTTCATCTCGATGCGCCGCGGCGGCGCGACCTTGCGGTCGTCGGTCATGACAGGCCCCGGGTTCACGCGCAGCCAATCGACGCACTGCTTGACGATGCGGTTCGATTGCCGCATCTCCTCGACGCGCACGAGGTAGCGGTCGTAGCAGTCACCGTTGACGCCGACGGGAATGTCGAAGTCCATCTTGTCGTAGACGTCGTACGGCTGCTTCTTACGCAGGTCCCATGCGATTCCGGAGCCGCGCAGCATCGGCCCCGAGAAACCAAGCGCCATCGCGCGTTCGGGCGAGACGACGCCGATGTTGACCGTGCGCTGCTTCCAGATGCGGTTGTCCGTCAACAGCGTCTCGTACTCGTCGACGTTCGCCGGGAAGCGCTTCGTGAAGTCCTCGATGAAATCGAGCAGCGAGCCGCCGCGCACTGCGTTGAGCCGGTCGAGCTCCTTGGCATCGCGGAGCTTCGACGGCAGGTACTTCGGCATAGTCGTCGGCAAGTCGCGGTGCACGCCGCCAGGCCGGTAGTACGTCGCGTGCATGCGCGTGCCCGAGACCGCCTCGTAGCAGTCCATGAGGTCCTCGCGCTCGCGGAAGCAGTACAGGAACATCGCCATGGCGCCGATGTCGAGACCGTGCGCGCCGAGCCACATCAGGTGATTCAAGATTCGCGTGATCTCGTCGAACATCACGCGGATGTACTGCGCACGCAGCGGCGGCGTCATCCCAAGCAGCTTCTCGATCGCCATGACATAGCCGTGCTCGTTGCACATCATCGAGACGTAGTCGAGGCGGTCCATGTAGCCGATCGACTGATTGAACGGCTTGCTTTCGGCGAGCTTCTCCGTCGCGCGGTGCAGCAGGCCGACGTGCGGGTCCGCCTTCTGGATGACTTCGCCATCGAGCTCGAGCACGAGACGCAGCACGCCGTGTGCGGCGGGATGCTGCGGACCGAAGTTCAGCGTGAAGTTCTGGATCTCAGGCACTGCCGGGATCCTTGAGGTTGAGGTCGGGCTCGTAGCGCGCGTCGTCGCGAATGACTTTCGGCACCAGCGTGCGCGGCTCGATGCTGACGGGCTCGTAGACGACGCGGCCCTTCGCAGGGTCGTAGCGCATCTCGACGTTGCCGATCAGCGGGAAATCCTTGCGGAACGGGTGCCCGATGAAGCCGTAGTCCGTCAGCAGGCGGCGCAAATCCGGGTGGCCGCGGAACAGGATGCCGTACAGATCGAACGCCTCGCGCTCGAACCAATCGGCGGAGCTCCAGACGTCGCAGACGGAGTCGACGATCGGCCGCTCGTCGCTCGCGCAAAACGTCTTGAGGCGCAAGCGATGATTGTGGGTGATCGAGAGCAAGTGATAGACGGCAGCAAAACGTGCCGCCGGAACATAAGTCGCGTGCTCGACGTCGTCCACGGGCGGCGCCTCGCGCAACGTGCCGCGGCTGAACCCCGTCCCCGTCGCGCTGCTCGTCTGCCACTCGTCCTTGCCATACGCCTGGTAGTCGACGCCGCAGACGTCGATCAGCATCTCGAACTTCAGCTCTGGCTCGTCCCGCAGCGTACGGCAGACTTGGAGCAGGTCGTCCGGCGCCACGCGATACCCGAGCTCGGCCGTCGTCGTCGGCAAACGCTCGACGGCAGCGCCAAGCTTCGCTTCGATCGCGCCTGCGAGTGCGGCGTACCGGGGGGTTAGGTCTTTCCGCAGCATCAGCGCGCGATGGTCTGGGTGCGCCGGATCTTCTGCTGCAGCTGAAGGATTCCGAACAGCAAGGCTTCGGCCGTCGGCGGACAGCCCGGCACGTAAACGTCCACGGGCACGATGCGATCGCAGCCGCGGACTACCGCATAAGAATAATGATAGTAACCGCCGCCGTTGGCGCACGAGCCCATCGAGATGACCCAGCGCGGCTCGGGCATCTGGTCGTAGACCCTGCGCAGCGCCGGCGCCATCTTGTTGACGAGCGTGCCGGCCACGATCATGACGTCAGACTGGCGCGGGCTCGGGCGAAACACGACGCCGAACCGGTCGAGGTCGTAGCGCGACGCGCCCGCATGCATCATCTCGACGGCGCAGCAGGCAAGCCCGAACGTCATCGGCCACAGCGACCCCGTCCGCGCCCAGTTCATGAGCGTGTCGACCTGCGTGACGAAGAAGCCCTTCTCCATCACCTCCGGCACGTCGAACGGCAAGTCGTTGGCGTTCAATCCCACTCGAGGGCTCCCTTGCGCCACTCATATATGAATCCAACGACGAGCACGGCCAAGAACACCCCCATGGCCGCGAGCCCGAAGCCGCCGATCGCGTCGAGCGATACGGCCCACGGAAATAGGAACGCGATCTCGAGGTCGAAAATGATGAACAGGATCGCGACGAGGTAGTAGCGGACGTCGAACCGCATACGAGTGTCTTCGAAAGCGTCGAAGCCGCACTCGTAAGAGGACAACTTCTCGGCGTCCTTGCGGCCCTTGCCGAGCAGGAACCCGACGCCTAACAGGGCAACGCTGATCGCACCGGCGATGACGAGGAAGATCAGGATCGGTGCGTAGTTTGCGAGCATAGTCCCTACGGCTCGAATTCGGCGCGGATTGTAGCAGCCGGTTTAGCTTGTGGCTGCGATTTTTCCGGGTGCGTTTAAGGTGGTGCCCACGGTCGGACTCGAACCGACACAGCTTTCGCCACTACCCCCTCAAGATAGCGTGTCTACCAATTCCACCACGTGGGCTGATTGCTTCGCTTACTCTGGTGCGGGCGCCGGCTCCGCCGGCTCCGGCTGGATCACCGGCACGTCGCTCGGGGGCTTCTGCTCTGCTGCCGGAGGCGGCGCGGCAGTCTGCGGCGCGGGCGCAGTTTCGAGCAAGCTCGTCGGCACGGTTTGCTGCGTCGTCGCCATATACGCGAGCCCCAAGCTCGTCGCGAAGAACAGCGCCGCAAGCACGCCCGTCATCCGCGAAAAGAACGTCGCCGAGCCGCGCGCGCCGAAAACGGTGCCGGACGCTCCCGCACCGAACCCGGTGCCTGCGTCGGCGCCTTTGCCCCGCTGCAACAGCACGAGGCCGATGATCAATAGCGCGATGCCCACATGGGCAACCAATACGATCGTCTGCAAGTACATTTCGAATCGCTTTTCGTTAGGCCGCGGCGCGGAAAATTTCGAGGAATTCCGCCGCGACGAGTGACGCGCCGCCTACGAGCCCGCCGTCGATGTCCGCCATTGCGAACAAGCTCCGGGCATTGGCGCCTTTGACGCTGCCGCCGTACAGAATGCTCAAACCGGCGGCAATTGTAGCATCCCGCTTCGCGATCATGCCGCGGATGAACGCGTGGACTTCCTGCGCCTGCTCGGTACTGGCGGTGCGCCCCGTGCCGATCGCCCACACGGGCTCGTAAGCGACGACGGCCTTCGCGAACGCCTGCACCCCGGCCGAGTCCAGGACGGCGGTGACTTGCCGCTCGATGACCGAGCGCGTCTGACCTGCCTCGCGTTGCTCGAGCGTTTCGCCGACACAGACGATAGGCACGAGCCCCGCGGCCTGGGCCGCCTTGAATTTCGTCGCGACGACGGAATCGGTCTCGCCGTAGAGCGCTCGGCGCTCGGAGTGCCCCACGATCACGTGGCTACAGCCGACGTCGCGCAGCATTTGCCCCGCAACCTCGCCCGTGTACGCGCCCGTCCCCGGCTTGTCGGCCAGGTCCTGAGCGCCGAGTGCGATCGCGCTGCCCTGCAGCCAGCTGTGGACGGCCGGCAGGTAGACGTACGGCGGGCACAACAGCATCGTCGCGGGCGCGCCCGCAGTAACGCCGGCCCGCAAGGCGTCGACGAGCCCGCGGCTCTCGGCAAGCGAGCCGTGCATCTTCCAGTTACCGGCAATCAATGGCTTACGCGTCACGCAAATCTCGCCTTGAAACGGGGTGTTACGAGCTGCGGGCCGGCAGCTTACGGGCCGCTGCGGCGCAACGCAACGCGCGCTACTGGCCGAAGCTCGAGCGGACTGCGTCGGCGAGCCGGCCGGCGAGCGTGTCGACCTGATGGCGATCCTCGCCCTCGACCATGACCCGAATGACGGGCTCCGTGCCCGATGCCCGCAGCACGACGCGGCCGCGGCTGCCGAGCTCGGACTCGGCGCGGCCGAGCGCCTCGCGCACGGCGGCATCGCGCGTCGGATCGACGGGCTCGCGGACCTTGACGTTCAGCAATACCTGCGGGAACTGCTGCATGCCGGCGACGAGGTCGCTCAAAGGGCGCCCCGTACGCTGCATCACTGCGAGCACCTGCAGAGCGGTGATCAGGCCGTCGCCGGTCGTGGTCCGGTCGAGGCAAAGGATGTGCCCCGAGGTTTCGCCGCCGAGGGTGCCGCCGTTCTCCTTGAGCATCGCCAGCACGTGCCGGTCACCGACCTTGGCACGCAGGAACTCGACGCCCAAGCCTCGCAGCGCGAGCTCGAGCCCTAAGTTGCTCATGACCGTGCCGACGACGGGGCCGCGCAGAGTACGCGACTCGCAGCGATCGCGCGCCAAAATGTAGACCAGCTGATCTCCGTCGACGAGGGCGCCGCGCTCGTCGACCATGACGACGCGGTCGCCGTCGCCGTCGAGCGCGAGGCCGACATGGGCTCTGACGCCGGTGACCGTGAGCTTCAAGAGGTCCGGCCGCGTCGAGCCGCAGCCGTCGTTGATGTTGCGGCCGTTCGGCGAGCAACCGACGGGGACCACGTCGGCCCCGAGGTCGGACATCACACGCGGCGCGACCTTGTACGCCGCGCCATGCGAGGCGTCGACGACGATCCTGAAGTCCTCGAATCCCATGCCTTCGGGAATAGTGGACTTACAGAAATCCGCATAGTCTTCCCGTGCCGCCGACGCGTTCTTCGCTTGGCCGAGCGCGCGGGACTCGCGCGTCACGGGCGGCGAGTCGAGCTCTGCCTCGATGGCAGCCTCCACGGCGTCGGAAAGCTTCTCGCCTTCCTTGTCGAAGAACTTGATGCCGTTGTCGTGATACGGGTTGTGCGATGCGCTGATGACGATGCCGAAATCGGCGCCCAGTTTCTTCGTGAGCATGGCGATGGCGGGTGTCGGCAGAGGCCCCGTCAGCAACACGTCGACGCCGGAGGCGACGAACCCGGCCTCGAGCGCCGACTCGAACATGTACCCCGAGACTCGCGTGTCCTTGCCGATGAGAACGGTACCGCCTTGCGCCGCGAGGACGCGGGCCGCGGCGCTCGCGAGGCGCAGAGCGAAGTCGACCGTCATGGGGACCGTGCCGACTTGGCCGCGAATGCCATCGGTGCCGAAATAACGTCGTGTCATCGGACCCCCACGCCGGGCCTATCGTGCGCCAAGAAAGGTGGCTTGCCCGGCAGCGGCTAGGGAAGCTAGGGAAAGGCGATCAGTGCTGACCGGCGGGCCCGCCGAGCGGCGCGGCCCCTTTGTCGTCGGCGACTCCGCGCTGCACGACCTTGCCCGGCTCGGACGGCTCGTCCCAATCCGCAGGCGGCTTCGGATCTCGCCCGTCCATGATGTCCTTGATCTGGTGCTCGTCGATCGTCTCGTACTTGAGCAGCGCAGCGGCCATCAGGTCGAGCTTCTCGCGGTTGGCGGAGAGGATGCGCTTGGCTTCGCCGTAGCAGCTGTCGATCAGCTGGCGGACCTCTTCGTCGATCGCGTGCGCCGTGACATCGGACACTTGCTTGTGCCGCGTGACGCTGCGGCCCAAGAAGATCTCGCCGTCGTCCTCCGTATACGTCAGCGGGCCGAGGCGATCCGACAGGCCCCACTTCGTGACCATGTTGCGTGCAATGTCGGTGGCACGCTCGATGTCGTTCGACGCGCCCGTCGTCACGTACGCGGGCCCGAACACGATTTCCTCGGCGAGCCGGCCGCCATACAGGCTCTTCATCTGGCTCATGAGGCGCTGCTTCGAGTAGCTGTACCGGTCCTCCTCGGGGAGGAACATCGTGACGCCGAGCGCGCGGCCGCGCGGAATGATCGTCACCTTATATACAGGGTCGTGGTCCGGCACGCTGAGGCCGACGATTGCATGACCCGACTCGTGATAGGCCGTCATCCGGCGTTCGGCCTCGCTCATGACGAGCGAGCGGCGCTCCGCACCCATCATGATCTTGTCCTTGGCCTTGTCGAATTCCTCCATGCTGACCGTGCGGCGATTCGCGCGCGCTGCGATCAAGGCCGCTTCGTTGACGAGGTTCGCGAGGTCGGCACCGGAGAACCCCGGCGTACCGCGCGCGATGACGCCCGGCTTCACGTTGCCGTCGACGGGCACCTTGCGCATGTGCACCTTGAGGATTTGCTCGCGGCCGCGCACGTCGGGCAGCGGCACGACGACCTGGCGGTCGAAACGGCCCGGCCGCAGTAACGCGGGGTCGAGCACGTCGGGCCGGTTCGTGGCTGCGATGACGATGACGCCTTCGTTGCCTTCGAAACCGTCCATCTCGACGAGAAGCTGGTTCAGCGTCTGCTCGCGCTCGTCGTGACCGCCGCCCAAACCGGCGCCGCGATGGCGACCGACGGCGTCGATCTCGTCGATGAAGATGATGCACGGCGCGTGCTTCTTCGCCTGCTCGAACATGTCGCGAACGCGTGAAGCGCCGACGCCGACGAACATCTCCACGAAATCGGAGCCCGAGATCGTGAAGAACGGAACCTTCGCCTCGCCGGCGATCGCTCGCGCCAGCAGCGTCTTGCCGGTACCCGGCGAGCCGACCATGAGGACGCCCTTCGGGATCTTGCCGCCGAGGCGCTGGAACTTGGCCGGGTCTTTCAGGAAGTCGACGATCTCGACGACTTCCTCTTTCGCTTCCTCGACGCCTGCGACGTCGGCGAACGTCACGCTGACCTGATCCTCGCCGAGCAAGCGCGCCCGGCTCTTGCCGAACGACATGGCACCGCGGCCGCCGCCGGCGCCCTGCATCTGCCGCATGAAGTAGATCCATACGCCGATCAACAGCAGGATCGGGAACGAGGAAATGAAGAGCTGCAGCAAGTAATTGGGCTGCTTCGGAGGGCTGGCCTTGATCGTCGCTCCGCTCTTGTCGAGCTCGCCGATCAGGAGCGTGTTGTCCGTCTCCGGGTTGTAGACGACGAATGCGTCACCGCTCGTGCGCTCACCGCGAATCGCCTCGCCGTCGAACTCCGCTGACTTGACGGAGCCGTCGCGGACCCAGGTGAGAAACGTCGAATAATCGGTCGGCGCCACGCGCTGGTTCCGCACGCCACCGAAGTTGCTGACGACCGACCACAGGACGACGGCAACCACGATCCAGAGAATGACGTTTTTTGCGAGATCGTTCAAAGCGTTACCTCGTTGCGGCCGTCCTGGCCGCGGGTACTGTTTAGACCCTACTACATCCCAAAGCTTCTAGCCAGCAAATAAATCTCGCGGCTCTCGGGCCGCGAAGCCTTTGGCTTCAACGTTTTCACGACCTTGAAGTGCGCCTTCAGCTCGCGCTTGAAGCCGTCGATCCCCTCACCCTGAAATGCCTTGGCGAGAAAGTGGCCGCCGGGGCGAAGCACTTCACGCGCGAACACCAACGCTTCGTCGAGCAATGCCATGGTTCGAGGCTGATCGATTACCCGGTTACCGCTGATATTGGGCGCCATGTCGGACATAACAAGATCGACGGGCTTGTCGCCGAGGAGGTTACGCAGCGCTTGCAGCGTCTCCGGGGCCGTGAAGTCGCCCTCGAGGAAATCGACGCCGGGGATCGGCTCCATCGGCAAGAGGTCGACGGCAACGACGCGACCGGCGGGACCGACGAGCCGCGCGGCGAGCTGACTCCAGCCCCCAGGCGCTGCGCCGAGATCCACGCAGACCGTGCTGCTCCCGAGCAGCCGCTCCTTGGCCTGGATCTGCTCGAGCTTGAAAACCGCGCGCGAGCGCCAGCCCGCGCGGTTAGCTTGCTCGACGTAGATGTCGCTTTCCTGGCGTTGGCGCCAACGCTGGCTCGAACCCGTGCGCCGTGGCATCGACCCGCCTTGGTCTCAGATGTACTCGACAGCCGTGATCTCGTAGGAACGCTTGCCGCTCGGCGTCGAGACGTCGACCTCGTCACCTTCTTTCTTGCCGATCAGCGCCCGCGCGATCGGCGAGCCGATCGACAGCAGGCCGCTCTTGATGTCGGCCTCGTCCTCGCCAACGATCCGGTACTTCGCCTCGGTACCGTCTGCGGTATCGACGAGATGCACCGTGGAGCCGAAGACGACTTTGCCGCCGGCGTTCACAGCCGTCACGTCGATGATCTGCGCGTTCGAGAGCTTCGCCTCGATGTCGCGGATCCGCGCTTCCATGAGCCCCTGCTGCTCCTTGGCGGCGTGGTACTCGGCGTTTTCCTTGAGGTCGCCATGCGCGCGCGCCGTCGCGATCGCCAAGGTGACCTTGGGCCGCTCCTCGATCTTGAGCCGCCGCAGCTCCTCCTTGAGTTGCGCAGCGCCACGCGCGGTCAGCGGCACCTTGCTCAAATCGCAGCCTCCGCATGCAGATCTTGGAGACGATTCACGACGACGTTGTCGAGATGGTCGAGCGCGTCGCAGGTCGCCTTCGCGGCGGCGACCGTCGTGTAATACGTGACCTTGCGCGTTACTGCCTCGCCGCGGATCGAGCGGGATTCCTTGATCGCTTGCTTTCCCTCGGTCGTGTTCACGATCAATGAAAGCTCGCGGTTCTTGATCATGTCGACGACGTGCGGCCGTCCTTCACGGACCTTGTTGACGCGTTGGCACGGCACACCGCCCTCCATCAAGGCTTTCGCGGTGCCGCCCGTCGCGACGATCTCGAAGCCGCGCGCGATCAGCATCTTGCCGAGCTCGATGACGCCGGGCTTGTCGCGATCACGCACACTGATGAAGGCGAGCCCGCGCCGCGGCAGGACGACGCCTGAGGCGAGCTGAGCCTTCGCATACGCCTCGCCGAACGTTCGGCCCGTGCCCATGACCTCGCCCGTCGACTTCATCTCGGGCCCGAGGATCGGATCGGCGTCCGGGAACTTGATGAACGGAAACACCGATTCCTTGACCGAGAAGTACGGCCGCTTACCGGGCGCCGTGAAGCCTTGCTCCTTGAAGGTGATGCCGGCCATGGCCTTCGCCGCAATCTTCGCGAGCGGCTGGCCGATCGCCTTCGACACGAACGGAATCGTTCGCGACGCTCGCGGGTTCACCTCGAGCACGTAGACGATGCCGTTCTGGATCGCGAACTGCGTGTTCATGATGCCGTTGACTTGCAAGGCCTGCGCCATCTGGCGGACCTGGTCGCTCAGCGTCTTTTGCATCTCGAGACTCAGGCTGAACGGCGGCAGCGAGCAACCGGAGTCGCCGGAGTGGATTCCAGCTTGCTCGACGTGCTCCATGATGCCGCCGATGATGACTTCCTTGCCGTCGCAAATCGCGTCGACGTCGACCTCGACCGCGAGATCGAGAAAACGGTCAAGCAGGATCGGGCTGTCGTTCGAGACGCTGACGGCGCGATCGACGTAGTCGCGCAGCTCATCCTCGCCGTGCACGATCTCCATGGCCCGGCCGCCGAGGACGTACGACGGCCGTACGACCAACGGGTAACCGACCTCCTTGGCCATGGCGACGGCGTCCTCGACGTTGCGTGCCGTTCGGTTCGGAGGCTGCTTGAGCTTCAGGCGAGTGACGAGCTGCTGGAAGCGCTCGCGATCCTCGGCGAGGTCGATCGAGTCCGGCGACGTGCCGATGATCGGCACGCCTGCCTCCTCGAGCGCGCGCGCGAGCTTCAGCGGCGTCTGGCCGCCGTACTGCACGATGACGCCCTTCGGCTTTTCCTTGTGCACGATCTCGAGCACGTCCTCGAGCGTGACGGACTCGAAGTAGAGCCGATCGGAGCTGTCGGGGTCCGTCGACACCGTCTCCGGGTTGCAGTTGACCATGATGGTCTCGTACCCGGCTTCCTTGAGCGCGAACGACGCATGCACGCAGCAATAGTCGAACTCGATTCCCTGCCCGATGCGGTTCGGGCCGCCGCCGAGAATCATGATCTTCTGCCGATCGGTCGGGTTTGCCTCGCAGAACTCCTCGTAGGTCGAATAGAGATAGGCCGTGTTGCTCGCGAACTCGGCAGCGCAGCTGTCGACCCTCTTGAACACGGGCCTGATGTTCTCTTTGTGACGAGCCGTTCTTACGACCTTCTCTTTCACGCCGATCAGATCGGCGATTCGCCTGTCGCTGAAGCCGCGGCGCTTGAGCTTACGCAGCTCGACCGGCATCAACGCCTCAGGGCCCATCGCGACGACTTGCTTCTCGGCGTCGATGATCTCTTTGATCTGCGCGAGGAACCACGGATCGATCGCCGTGAGCTCGCCGACTTCCTCGAGCGTCAGCCCGTGCCGGAAGGCGTCACCGACATACCAGAGCCGGCGGCTGCCGGCCATGCGAAGCTCGTGCTTCAGCTTCGCCCAGTCTTCCTCGGTCTCGACGGACTTCATGACGGGATTGAAGCCGTCGACGCCGGTCTCGAGGCCGCGCAGCGCTTTCTGCAGCGACTCCTGGAACGTCCGGCCGATCGCCATGACCTCGCCGACGGATTTCATCTGCGTCGTCAACCGGTCGGCGGCTTGGGGAAACTTCTCGAACGTGAAGCGCGGGACTTTCGTCACGACGTAGTCGATCGTCGGCTCGAACGAAGCCGGCGTCGCACCACCCGTGATCTCGTTCTTGAGCTCGTCGAGCGTGTAGCCGACGGCGAGCTTGGCCGCGACCTTCGCGATTGGGAACCCCGTGGCCTTGGACGCCAGCGCCGACGAACGGGACACGCGCGGATTCATCTCGATGACGACCAGGCGCCCGTCCTTTGGCGATACCGCAAACTGCACGTTCGAGCCGCCGGTGTCGACGCCGATCTTGCGCAGCACGGCGATCGACGCGTCGCGCATGCGCTGATACTCCTTGTCCGTCAGCGTCTGCGCCGGGGCGACCGTGATCGAGTCGCCGGTGTGAATGCCCATGGGGTCGAGATTCTCGATGGAGCACACGATGATGCAGTTGTCGTTCTTGTCGCGAACGACCTCCATCTCGAATTCTTTCCAGCCGAGCACCGACTCTTCGACGAGCACTTCACCTGTCGGCGACAGGTCGAGGCCGCGAGTCATGATCTCCTCGAACTCTTCGCGGTTGTACGCGATGCCGCCGCCGCTGCCGCCGAGCGTGAACGACGGCCGTATGACGGTCGGGAATCCGACCTCTTCCTGCACTTGCCACGCTTCCTCGAGGTTGTGCGCGATACCGGCCCGCGGTGTGGCGAGGCCGATGTCTTTCATCGCGTGACGAAAAAGCTCGCGGTCTTCGGCCATGTCGATGGCTTCGCGCGACGCCGCGATCAGCTCGACGCCGTGCTTCTCGAGCACGCCTTCGCGCACGAGATCGAGGGCGCAGTTGAGGGCCGTCTGCCCGCCCATCGTCGGCAGCAAGGCGCTCGGCTTCTCTTTGGCGATGATCTCGGCAATGGCGCGCCAGTGGATCGGCTCGATGTAAATCGCGTCGGCGCTCGCGGGGTCGGTCATGATCGTCGCCGGATTCGAGTTGACGAGGATGACTCGGTAGCCTTCCTCCTTGAGCGCCTTGCACGCCTGAGTGCCCGAGTAATCGAACTCGCATGCCTGCCCGATGATGATCGGCCCGGCACCGATGATCAGAATACTTTCGAGGTCGTCGCGTCGCGGCATTACCTAATCCGACTTCTACTAAGTCGTTCCTAATTAACTGATTTTCATCCGGCTTTAGCTCGGTGCCGGTAAGCTTTCATCGACGCCGTGAAGCGCTGAAACAGGGGCTTCAGGTCGTGCGGCCCCGGGCTCGCCTCGGGGTGCCCCTGGAACGAGAACGCAGGCCGGTCGGTCCGCTCGATGCCCTGCAAGCTGCCGTCGAACAGCGACCGATGCGTCGCGCGCACGTTCGCCGGCAACGTGCTCTCCTGAACCGCGAAGCCGTGGTTCTGGCTCGTGATCATCACGCGGCCCGAATCGAGCTCGACGACGGGGTGATTCGCGCCATGGTGACCGAACTTCATCTTCTCCGTCTTGGCGCCGCTCGCGAGGCCGAGCAGCTGGTGGCCGAGACAGATACCGTAGGTCGGCACACCTTTGTCGACGAGCGTGCGGATGGCCTCGATCGCGTAGTCGCAGGGCTCGGGATCGCCGGGGCCGTTCGACAAGAACACGCCGTCGGGCATCAGCGCCATGACCTCTTCCGCTTTCGTCGTCGCGGGGACAACCGTGAGCCGGCAGTCTTGCTCCGCGATCAACCGCAGGATGTTCCGCTTGATGCCGTAGTCGAACGCGACGACGTGAAAGTTCGCAACGCGCTTCGTATAGA
>Ga0190271_10001129_pt1 | contig 14807 bp, 9 predicted proteins | sample Popmic356T_FD_133747 | JGI IMG/M metagenome (GOLD analysis project Ga0190271, IMG submission 133747) | Populus adjacent soil microbial communities from riparian zone of Weber River, Utah, USA - 356 T | ecosystem: Environmental > Terrestrial > Soil > Riparian zone | place: USA: Utah | collected...
AGCAGGTGGCCGAGGCTACCACCAAGTCCATCACCGTCCTGATCCGCGACTCCCTGACGATCGTCGTTCTCATCGGCTCGATGTTCTATTTCAGCTGGCAGCTCGCCACGTTCGTGTTCCTGATCGCGCCGCCGCTGTCGTGGCTGGTGCGCAAGGTGTCGAGCTCGTTCCGCCGCTACAGCGCACGCATCCAGGCGTCGATGGGCGATGTCACGCGCGTCGTGAAGGAAGCGCTCGACGGCCAGCGTGTCATCAAGGTGTTCAACGCGCAGGCGCAGGAGGCGGTCGACTTCGAGAAGGTCAACGAACACAACCGCCGCAGCAACATGAAGCTCATCGCCGCGCGCGCCACCAGCAACCCGATCGTGCAGTTCATCGCCTCGCTGGCGCTGGGCGGCATCCTCTGGGTGGCGCTTCGCCAGATTGCGCACCGCGAGCTGACCCTGGACAACTTCATGGGCTTCCTCACCGCCATGCTCATGACCACGCAGCCCTTGAAAAGGCTCATGGATTCCTTCGTGCCACTCGCGCAGGGTGTGTCCGCGGGCGCAAGCGTGTTCGAAGTGCTCGACTCGCCGTCGGAGGATTTCAAGTCCGGACGCGCGCTGGGTCGCCTGGCCGGCGCGGTGGAGTTTCGCGAAGTCAGTTTCGAGTACGCGGCGGAGAAGGGCGCCGTGCTGAATTCGGTGTCGCTCGCGGTGCCAGCCGGAAAGACCATTGCCATCGTCGGGCCCTCGGGCAGCGGGAAGTCCACGCTCGTCGCGCTGGTGCCGCGCATCTACGACACCAACTCCGGCGAGGTCCTGGTCGACGGCATCAACGTGCGCGACTGCAACCTGCGTGACCTGCGCGCGAACGTGGCGCTGGTGAGCCAGGACGTATTGCTGTTCAACGACTCGATCCGCAACAACATCGCGTTCGGCGTCGAAAATCCGGACCCGAAAGTCGTCGAGGCGGCGGTGAAGGCCGCGTACGTCGATGAATTCGCGGCCGAGCTGCCGCAGGGGCTCGACACGCCCGTCGGCGATCGCGGCGCCTTGCTGTCCGGAGGGCAGCGGCAACGCATCGCCATTGCGCGCGCGCTGCTCAAGGACGCGCCCATCCTGATCCTCGATGAGGCCACGTCGGCTCTCGACAACGAATCTGAACGTCGTATCAAGGAAGCGCTGGTGGGTCTCATGCGCAATCGCACCACGCTGGTCATCGCACACCGGCTCTCGACCATCGAACACGCCGACGAGATCGTCGTCATGGTCGAAGGTCGCATCGTCGAGCGCGGCACGCATGCCGAGCTCGTGGCGCGCGATGGCGCCTACGCCTCTTTACGGCGCTCGGAATTCCGCAATTGAGATCGAAAATCGAAGCCATGTGGTACGGCGGCAGGGCGCCGTTGTGGCTGGCACCGTTCTCTCTCTTATATGGCGGCGCCATGGGGCTGCGCAGCCTGCTGTACCGCATGGGGCTGCGTCACCGCGTGCGCGTGAAGGCGCCGGTGATCGTGGTCGGCAACCTGACCGTGGGTGGCACCGGCAAGACGCCGCTGGTGGCCTGGCTGTCCTCACACCTTTCGGCCGTGGGGCTGCGCGTCGCCATCGTGTCGCGCGGTTATGGTGGCCGCGCTCGCGGCGTCACGCGCGTCACGGTGCACAGCCGTCCGTCGGAAGTGGGCGACGAACCGCTGCTGCTCGCGCGGCGCGCACAGGCCACGGTGTTCGTCGGCCGCGATCGCGTGGCGGCCGCGAAGACCGCGGTCGACGATGGCGCTGACGTCGTGATCTGCGATGACGGACTTCAGCACCTGGCGCTGATGCGCGATTGCGAGATCGTGGTCATCGACGGCCAGCGCGGCTTCGGCAATGGCGCACTGCTGCCGCGCGGGCCGCTGCGCGAACTGACGAGGCGCCTGCGCCGCGTGAACGCGGTGGTGGTCAACGGCGCCATCACCGCGCCGGGATTCACGTTGCCAAAGTTTCTCGCGCGCACGCACTACGTCATGAACATGCGGCCCGGCGACGCGCGCCCGGTGTCCGGCGGCGGCTCGCTGCGGGCACTCGCGAGTTTTCGTGGCACCGGCGTGCACGCGGTGGCGGCCATCGGCAATCCCCAGCGCTTCTTCGACATGCTGCGAAACGCGGGATTGACGCTTTACGAGCATCCGCTGCCCGATCACCACGCGTTCAGGCAGGGTGATTTGAACTTCGGCGACAAACTGCCGGTCATCATGACGGAGAAGGATGCCGTAAAATGCGTCGCCTTCGCCGACGACCGCTGCTGGTACGTGCCGGTCACCGCGGAATTCGCGGAGAACGATGCTCGTGAATTGACCGATCTCGTGCTCGCACGCGCCAGTGCTTTCAAGGCCAAAGAAAATGGATGAAAGACTTCTCGACATTCTCGCCTGCCCGATCTGCAAGGGCCCGCTCAAGTTCCAGCGTGCCGCGGAGGTGCTGGTGTGCCGCGCGGAACGCCTGGCGTTTCCGCTGCGCGATGGGGTGCCGATGATGCTCGAGGAAGATGCGCGCCAGCTCATGCCCGACGACCCGTTGCTGGAGCGCTGATGAACCACTATCGCGTCGTCATTCCCGCGCGATTCGATTCCTCGCGGCTGCCGGGCAAGGCGCTCATGTTGCTCGCCGGCAAGCCGATGCTTCAGTGGGTGCATGAGCGCGCGCGCTCCTGTGCCGCTTCCGAGGTCATCATCGCCACCGACGACGAGCGCATCGCCAGCGCCGCGCGTGGATTCGGCGCGGAAGTCGCCATGACGGCGCGCACGCATGTCTCGGGCACGGACCGCATCGCCGAGGTTGCGGCGGCGCGCGGCTGGGCGGACGCCGACATCGTCGTGAACGTGCAGGGCGACGAGCCGCTGATTCCGCCGCGCGTCATCGACCAGGTGGCCGAGCTGCTGGCCGCGAACGCGCGCGCCGACATCGCGACGCTGGCGGCGAAGATCGATTCGCAGAACGATCTCGCCGATCCCAACAACGTGAAGGTGGCCTGCGATGTGGGCGGCCGCGCGCTGTATTTTTCGCGCGCGCCGATTCCCTTCAACCGGGATGCACCGACTACCTTGTCGAGCGCCTGCCTTCGGCACGTGGGTATCTACGCATATCGCGTGGCGGCGCTGCGCAGACTGGCAAGCCTGCCCGCGGCGCGACTCGAGCTCATCGAGAAACTCGAACAGCTGCGCGCGCTCGAGAACGGCATGGAGATTCGCGTGGCGCTCGCCGTGGAACGTCCGCTCGCCGACGTGAATACCGCCGCGGACCTGGAGCGCGCCGAACGGGCGTTGCTGCTGCGTCCTTGAGATCCTTTGGCCCATGAGCGTCACGCTGACCGATCTGCACGTCTACCCGGTCAAGTCCTGTCGCGGCATCGCGCTGGACAGTGCGCGGCTAGCGCCCACGGGGCTCACCGACGACCGTCACTGGATGCTGGTGCGACCCAATGGGCGGTTCATCACCCAGCGGGAATATCCGCGCATGGCGCTCATCGCCACGGCGTTGAATGGCGGCCTGACGCTGAACGCGCCCGGCATGCCGAGGCTCGACGTCTCGCGTGATGCTGGCGGGGAGTCGCGGGCGGTCACGGTGTGGAAATTCGAAGGTCGCGGCATCGATTGCGGGGAGTCGTCCGCGGCCTGGGTGTCGAAGTATCTGGAAACGCCGCTGCGCCTGGTCATGTTCGATGTCGGTGTGCCGCGCGTGTGCAGCCCGGAATGGGCTGGCGAGACGCGCGCAATCACCGAGTTCAGTGACGGTTACCCGATCCTGGTGATTTCACGCGCGTCGCTGGCCGAGCTCAACTCGCGGCTGCCCAAAGCGCTGCCGATGGAGCGTTTCCGGCCGAACGTGGTCATCGATGGCGTCGGCGCTTACGACGAAGACCGCATACACGAGCTGCGTGCGGGCGCGATCACGCTGCGCATCGTCAAGCCGTGCACGCGCTGTTCGATCACGACGACGGATCAGCAGCAGGGCGCGGTGGACGGCGTCGAGCCGCTACGGACGCTCAAGGAATACCGCTACGACTCAGCGCTGCGTGGCGTGGCGTTCGGGCAGAACGTCATCGTGGTGAGTGGAGTCGGGGAGTCGTTGCGCGTCGGGCAGACCTTCGAGGTGGTCTGGAAGTGAGTGGTGCCGGGGAGGGGTTTCCGGGGTTGAGTCAGCCCGAACTACCGCAATCGACGCCAGCTCAACCCCGGAAACCCCTCCCCGGCACCACTCACTTCCGGCACCCTATCTTTGGCGTTGGGCGGCGCTCGCGGCGAGACCGCCATGGCGCGCGGGGTTGAACACCTCGACGCGGTCACGGCCCTGGGTCTTGGCCACGTACAGCGCGATGTCGGCACGCCGCGCGACCTGGTCGAACAGCACGTCGCCGGCCTCGTAGCTCGCAAGACCGAGGCTGAGCGTGACCGAAACGTCCTGATCATCGACGCGCATGCGCTGATCGCGCAACGCGGCGCGCAGGCGCTCCGCCGATTGGCGCGCGAGGTCGAGCGAGCTGTCGGGAAACAGCACGAGGAATTCTTCGCCACCGTAACGACCGTAGATCTCGCGCGTGTGCAGCGAGGTTCGCAGCGCCGCGGCGAAACGCTGCAACAACTGGTCGCCGACGGCGTGCCCGAAGCGGTCATTGATCGACTTGAAATGGTCGAGATCGATGAGCCCGATGATGAGCGTGCCCTTCGCCTCGCGCGCGCGCGTGAGGTACTGCACCGCCTTGCGCACGATGGCCCGTCGATTCAGCAGCCCCGTGAGGTCGTCGCGCTCGGCGAGCCGTATGAGCTCGGCCCGATGCCGTCGGTGCGAGAGCAGGGCGTAGCCGAGGAAGAACGCGGTGACGAGGCTGGTGAGCCCGGCGATGGCCACGAGTTGCGTGGTGCGGGTCTGGCTGTTGGCGCGCTCTTCGGCGAGTTTCTTGTCCTTCTCGAGCAGCGCGATCTTCTGCTTTTCCTGATCGTTCTCGAACTGCACGCGCAGCTGCGCGACTTCGCGGATGCGATCGAGCGTTCCCTGTTCGCGCATGCGGCGCAGGTATTCACCCTGGTCGGTGAATGCCGCCGGGTAGTTGCCCACCGCGGCGTGCGCGCGCGAGCGCAGCTCGTAGAGCTCGGCGATGTCAACGGCCGGCTGCGCGCCGCCCGGAGCGATGGCGCGGTCGAACTGCGCCACGGCATCCTTCGAGCGACCGAGCGCGAGAAACAGGCGGCCGCGCAGCGCGGCCAGCGTCCGGTAATCGTTGTCGTCCATGCCGCTGGTCTGGCTGAGCGTGAGTTCGGCGCGATCGCACCAGGTGGCTGCCTGCGTGAGCGCATTGCGCTCGATCTGCACGTTGCACATGGTCATCTGCGACAGGCCCGTGCCTACGCGATCGCCGATGCTTTCATGAATGCGCAGCGATTCGGTCGCGGAGATCATCGCCTCGTCGAGGCGGCCCGCCGCCTTGAGGATGCGGGCGCGGCGGTCGAGCGCCGTGGCGAGACGGATATTCGCTTTCTCTTCGCGGAAGAACGCGATGGTCTCGTCCACCAGCGCGAGCGCCTGCGGATAGTCGCGTACGCTGAACTGCGCCATCGACAGGCGGCCGGCGGCCACCATGGCTTCTTCGCGGCTCGCATTCCGTCGCAGCAGGGCGTACGAGCGCAGCAGATCGTCGAGCGCCTGGTCGGGATCGCCGTCGCGGAAATTCAGCCAGCCCCGATCGCGCAGTACGCAGCCGAGCGCGAGTGGCCGATCGCGCACCGCGTCGATGACGCGCGTGAGCTCCACCGTGGCGGCGTCGATACCACCGACATTCGTGCTGACCACTGCGCGCACCGTGCGCATGCGGACCGCGAGGTCGGACATGTCACCTGCAGGCAGCAACGCCAGGCCAGCGTCCGCGTGCGTGATGCTCTGGCGGCTGAAACCGAGCTGGCGCGCGGCCTCTGCGGCGATGGCATGCAGCGCTGCACGCCGCGTGGGCGGCATATCGGCAGTGGAGGAAATGGTGTTGGCGAGTTGCGGCAGGGCGCTGGCCGGATCGCGGAAGGCCCGCTCTTCGATCTCTGCGAGATCGCCGGTCTGGGTGCCCACGCACGCCGCATTGGCCTGCGGCAGGACGCAGACGCCCAGCGCGATCAGGCAGCTGACCCCGAGCCGGATCTTCCTGGTGTTCGAACGGACCACGGCGCGTAGTCTACGCGCCCTCGCTGCAGTGCGGTCAGCGCTGTTTTACCGAATCCTGTTTCTGAGGAATGGTTCCGCCATCGAGGGGAATCGTGAAGTAGCCGAATCCCGAACCTTCGGCGATCTCCATGATGACCAGCACGCTCAACTGTCTCGTGTCTGGCGCGAGCCTGGTCAGCGAAAATTGCTGGCGATATACACCCGATGCGCTGGTTTTCTGCACGTTCAGCGGGCTGGCTGCGATCTGCAGCCCCGGGGCTTCCTGCACGCTCACGGTCAGTTTGGCGCCCCCCGTGCGGGGCACGGCGGCCAGATGCACGTTGACCGGCTGATTCGCCAGCACGGGCCCGTCGAAGCTGTAACGGAGATCCACGGCGACGCTCATCTTGGCGCTGGGTATCGCCGCGAGCATGGAATCCACGGCGGGCTCCTCGGAAGACGCCGGCTTCGGAACCGCGGAGGGTTCGGTCGGTGGCGGTGCATCGTCCGCGGGCGGGGGCATTTCCGCGGGCGGTGAGGTATCGGGAGCGGGAACGGTCTGCGCGGGCGGCTCGGGCGGCGGCACGGGAGTGCTTTCGGGCGCCGGCTGGTCGCAACCGGCGAGCAACAGCCCTAACAAGGCCGCCCCGGTTGCCACGCGCGCCATTCCATCGAGCTTGTTAGTACGCATTCATCGCGCCTCAGTTGATTGTGACCGTCAGGTCGTAGTCGCCGCCAACAGTCGTTTCCTCGGGGACGCAGCCGTTTTCGCAATCGTACACATCGAGCACGTAGGTGGTGCCCGCGGTCACATTGATGGCTCCGGTCTCCGGCCCCGGCGGAGCATCTTCCGCGTCGAGGACGAAATTGCCGGAACGGCGCACCAGAAAATCGGGATCGTTGGACGCACTCGACGTTGCCAGCGTGATGTTGACCGTTCCGCTCACCGACGGCGTGAAGCGCAGGAAGCGATGGTTGCCCAGCTTGTTGTACAGCCCCGCGTCGTTGACGTTGCGCAGGGTCACCGGATTGCCCAACGTGATCGTGGTGAAGAGCGGCACCGCCGCGGCGGAAGCCACGTTCGTCGGAACGTGCGTCTCGCCGGTGCCAAACTCATCGAAGGTCGTTGCGATATTTTGCGCGGCGATCAAGGTATTGATGGCGGCGACATCGCCCGGGCGCGCGGCCTTCAGCGCGGTGATGAACGGGAAGATGGTGGTCAACGCCGGAGTCGTCCTTTGCACGCCAGTCAGCACCTGCCAGATCGGCGCGAAGCCGAGCGCCAGCGCGTCGTTCGCATCGGCGGGAGTGTCGTAAAGATCCCAGAGGATCGACCACACCGACGACTCGCTGCACCAGCAGCCGTAATTGTCGCCGGGCGCGCCCACCATGCTGGTCTGCGGATTGGCCTCGATGTTGAAACCGGTCGAATAGAAATCGGCGTTGTTCTTGCCGCTGTCGCGCGCGTCAGCGTCGTTCAGCACCATGGCCGCGAAGGCGTAACCGAAGCCCTCGCCAAAGGCGACGCGCGGGTCGAGCTTGTCGCCCAGGGCGTGCTGGCCGCCGATGCTGTCGGCGCGCGAAAAATTTTCTTCGATGTAGTGGCCGAACTCATGCGCCACCACGTGCTGGTCGAATTCGTCGGTGTCGGCGGCCAGGTTGGACAACAGTGCGATGTACTGCGGCGAGCCGGAAGAAAAGAATGTGCCTGCGGTCTGTGAGCCCCAGTCGACGACCAGCGCGGGGAAGTTGGTAGTGGGCGCGACGCCGACGATGGTCTGAATGCCCTGATAAATAGTGTCGAGAATCGCGAACGGTGCGGATGACCGCGCGCCCGTGGCGTTTCCGGCGGCGTCGATGCCCGTGGGGATGGCGACATTGCGCGCGGTGCCGGCGCCCGCATTGAAGGCGGCGTCCGTGTAGGTATACGGAGTATTTCCCGCGATGCCATCCTGAACGCGGACGTCCCAGCGCGGCAACGCCTGGGTCGTGTCGCGCAGCATGCGCGCGACGACCTGGATGGTGATGTTGGCGTTCCCCGGAACCGACAGCGTGTAGCTGCCAAGGTTGTCCGTGCTGCCGGTGGCGACCTGCACCTGGGAGTTCGCATCGAGCGCCCGCACGATGACGCCGCGCGCAGGCTGGTGCACCGGGGCCGCGTACCACAGACCGCGGTTCGGATCCTGCATCGACGATGCGAAGGGGACGCGCGCGAAAGTCACGTTGCCAGTGACGTTGACGTTTCCCGCGACTGGAGGATTGACGATGACATTCACCGTGGATGGCGCGCTGGTGGCGCCACGATTGTCGGTGACGATCAGCCTGAACGTGAGCGTGGCGGCGGTGGCGACCGTCGGCGCGGTAAACGTGGGCTGTGAGGTCGTGCCGTTGTTGAGCGTGACCGCGGTACCCGCGGTTTGCGTCCATGCGTAACTGGCAATGGTGCCATCCGCGTCGCTGCTGGCCGTGCCATTCAACGTGACCGTAACGCCCGAGCCCACTGTCTGGTTCGTACCCGCATTGGCCATGGGTGCGACATTGGCCGCCGGATTCACCGTGATGCTCACGGTGGAAGCGGCGCTGGGCGCCGCGCGATTGTCAGTGACGATCAACGAGAAGGTCAGCGTCGTGACGGTCGCCACTGGCGGTGCCGTGAAGGTGGGCTGAGGTGCGGTAGCGCTGCTGAGCGTGATGGCGGTTCCCGCCGTCTGCGTCCACGCGTAGCTGGCGATGGTGCCGTCGGAGTCGCTGCTCGCCGTGCCGTTGAGCGTGACCGTTGCTCCTGCGGTCACGGTCTGACTCGCGCCGGCGTTGGCGGTCGGCGCGAGATTTGTCGCCGGATTCACGGTAACGCTCACCATTGCGGGCGCGCTGGCTCTTCCCTGGTTGTCGGTGACGATCAGCGCGAAATTCAGCGTGGTCGCCGCGCTCACCGAAGGCGCCGCGAACGTGGGTTGGGCTGTGCCGGAATTGTTGAGCGTGACGCCGCTGCCGCCGGATTGCGTCCACGAGTAGAGGGCGATCGTGCCATCGGAGTCGCTGCTGGCGCTGCCATTCAGCGTAACGGTTGCTCCCGCAGCCACGGTCTGATTCGCGCCTGCGTTGGCGGTCGGAGCGGAGTTGTCGTCGCCGCTTCCGGCGCCACCGCTGCAGGCAACGAGCAACAGGGCGGCGATGCCGGCAAGAGTTAGGCCTGGCGTGTACTGGCGCATAGCTGTCTTATACCGGCGCGCGGAATGCGAGGGGAGTCAAAAGGCGTCTCAATACGGCGTCAGGGACGATGTCTCACGTGAAATGTGCGCATGGTCACGTCGTTTGATACCCCTTGGAGGCGGATTCCGGGACTTTCCGGATTCCCGCTGGATTTCCCACAACAGCCGCGGCAAACGGGCACCATGCGTCTCGCTACCGACGGGAGGGACATGCATGGTGGCGTTGATATTCCTGGCAGTGATTGCGATGGTATTCATGGCCGTGGTCGCCCTCGAAGGCGGCGAGGCCCCATTCGAACGACGGCCGAAGGGTCTTCTGACCTGGATCGCGAGTGGCAACTGGCCCGCGAAAATCGGCGGCGGGCTCATGATCGTCGGCGTCGGCGCGCTGTTGCGTTACGCGGCGATCAACTTCGACGTTCCCGCGACCTTCAAGCTCGCGCTGGGAATCGCCGCAGCCGCGGCGCTGGGCTTCGGCTCGTTCCTCACCGCGGCCAGCCCGCAGCGCCGGGTCATTTCGCTTGCGCTCGGCGGCGCTGCGTTCGGAGTCGCCTACCTCACCGCGTACAGCGCTTTCGCGCTGTTCGGGTACCTGCCCACGCTGCAAGGCCTTGGGCTCCTGGTGCTGACCGCCGTCGGCGCGGGTGTGTTCGCGGTTTCGCGCAGCGCCGTGTCGCTCGCGGTGTTGTCGATGGTGGGCGCCTTCATCGCGCCGGCGTTCGCGGTGGACGATCCGGGTCCGCGCGTGGTGTACGGCTATTACGTGGCGATCAGCGTGCTGACGCTGGCGATGGTTTCGCACCGCGGCTGGCGGCCGCTGATTCACCTGAGCTTCCTGTTCACGCTCGCGGGCAGCGCCTTCTTTGCCTGGACCGCGGACTATTTCGTGCCGGAAAACGCCGGCGTGTTGTACCCGTTGCTGTCGATGCTGGTGGCGGTGCACGTGGCCATGCCGCTCGTCGAGCGGCGCTGGGCGCGCGGCACGGTGGTCGAATCGCTCGACACGCTCTATCTACTGGCGCTGCCCCTGGTCGCGGCGTTGACGGCGCTGGCGATCGCGCCGTCGCGCGCCGGTCTCGCGGCGCAGTTGTGGTGGTTCGCGGGCATCTGGATCGCCGCGGCGGCGTGGCTGTACAGCCGGAAACGCGAAGGCATGGCCACGCACGCCATCATCGGCCTGCTGATGCTGGGCTTCGGGCTCGCGGCGCGATTCCGTCATCTGCCTTGGGAACTGGTGGGACTGGGCATCGCCGTCACGGCGCTGGCCCTCGCGGCGCGACGTTCGCAATCCGCGCGACTGCACGGCTTCCTCGCCGGCCTGGTGCTGGTGCTGGCGGCCGTGAACATGATCGGCGCGCTTGCGCCAGCCGCCGGCAGCACCTTGTTCTTCAACGAGCGTTTCATGGAACGCATCATCGGCGCAGCGCTGATGTTCGTCGCGGCGCTGACGTTGTCGCGCCTGCGCCATACGCTCGACAGCCTCGTCATGACTGTCGCGATTGGCTGGGCGGCGTTTGGCGTGGGCGCGGAGGTGGTGCGCCTGGATATCGTCTCTGCGTGGTTGATCGTGCACTGGTCGTTGGCGCTGGCCGGGCTCGCGGCGTACTTCGTCGCGCAGCGGAAGCCGACGGTCAACCGGCTGATCGTGCCGCTGGTATTCGCGATCGGGTTCTCCGCCTTGCTGGCGCAATTCCGGACCTCGTCGGAGTTGGCGTGGGTGAGTGCGTTCGTCGCCGGCGGTGCGCTGCTGGCGCTGGCGCTGCGGCCGACCAGCGATCACGAAAATTCCCGGGCGGGCAGGCCGCTCGCCGCCATCGGCGTGCCCATCGTCGTGGCGTTGTGGGTCGGGCGGGTCGCGCACCTGGCAACGGATGCGAACTGGCAATTTCCGCTCGCGGTGGCCGCGGCCGCGGCCATCCTCGTGTTGTTAGCCGGCTACAGCGCACGGGAACGCGCTGCCAGCTGGTTCAACGAGGCGAGCGACATATTCGCGATGGGCTTCGCTTTCGTGCTCGCGGCCGCCACGATCTTCGACATCGAACGCGTTGCCGCGGCGGTGGTGCTCGAGATCCTGTGTGTCGGGGCGCTCGTGCTCATCGCCAGCTGGAATGAAGACCGCGTACGCGTGGCGCACTGGGTCGTTCCGGCGGCAGTCATCGGCACGGCGCTGGTGCTGCAGGCAAACCTGTTGCGCTGGCTCGGACCTCCGGGCGATCTGAATGCGCTGGACGTGCTGAAAATGGATTGGCCGACGCTGGTGTCGCTGCTGTGGGCCTCGATCGGCGCGGCTCTCACCATCTGGGGTCGGCGTGTCGGTTCGCGCATGCAGTGGTCGGCTGGCGCGGCGTTCCTGGTCAGCGCGGCCATCAAACTGGTGCTGCTCGACTTCGGCTCGCTCGGGCAGTTGGCGAACATCCTGGCCGTGATTGCCGCGGGCGGCGTGTTCATGCTCGTGGGGTGGCTGGCGCCCATGCCTCCGGCGCGCAAGGAACCTGCGCCGCGGCCGGAGCCGCCGCCACCATCCGCAGCGATGCAAGGCCATCGTCCACGCCCGCCATCCGTCGAGAAAAAGAAGGACGACGACATGTCCGGCAAGTTCGCCTGGACAGTCACGGTGGCCGCGCTGGTGCTGATCACGGTTTCGCAATGCCGCTCCCGTGATGGACGGGATTTCGACTTCGGTAACCCGGTGACCCATCTCGATCTCGAGCCGGCGCCTGCGCCGCAGCCTGGAGTGGTCGCGGCGGAAGCGGCAGAGGATGCCGCCGACGCCGCGCAGTCTCCGGGACGCAGCCCCTGATGCGGCGAGTGCTGTTCGTGTGTCTCGGAAATATCTGCCGCTCGCCAACGGCAGAAGGCGTGTTGCGGGCCATCGCCACGCGCGAATTTCCCGGCCTTGCGCTCGACATCGATTCCGCCGGCACCGCTAACTACCACGTGGGCGAGCCACCCGATCGCCGGACCGTGGCGGCCGCGCGTCGCCGTGGCTACGACCTTGCGGGCTTGCGGGCGCGGCAGGTCCAGGCCGAGGACTTCAAACGCTTCGACTATCTGCTCGCCATGGACCACGCCAACCTGGCGGAGCTCGAAGGACGCCGGCCCGGGGACGCATCGGCACGCCTCGCGCTGTTCCTCGAGTTCGCGCCGCGGGCAGAGACGCTGGAAGTGCCTGATCCCTATTACGGGGGCACCGAAGAGTTCGAGTACGTGCTCGATCTGTGCGAGTCGGCATCCCGTGGGTTGCTGCAGCGCCTGGCAGACGGCAACCCATAAAAAAGCCCGCACGTTTGCACGTGCGGGCTTTCATGCTTTGCGAGCGGTCGGTCTGTTATTCGTCGCGGCGCGTTCCCGGGCTCGCGTCAGTCGGTGACGATGACCACACCACGAAGGGCTTGGTTGGCGGCGGCGGCGGCAGATCGAGCGGCGCCTGCGATCCTTCGTTACGCGACTCGCGCTGCGGCTCACGCTGAGGTTCGCGCTGAGGTTCGCGCTGAGCTTCGCGCTGCGGCTCGGAATGTTCGCTTGCACCGCCAGACTCGGGCTGCTCACGACCTTCGCCGCGATTGCCATTGGTCATCTGCGCGTGAAACTCGCGTTCCTCGGCTGAAGCTTCGCGGGCGCCGGCGAAATCCGCGCCCTCACTCCCTTCACCGCCCGCGTTGCCTGGCTGGCTGCCACCTTCGCGGTTGCGACCACCGCCGCGACGTCCACGACGGCGTCCACGACGCCCGCGGCCTTCGCCACGCGGTCCACCGTCCTGGGCCGGACCGTTGCCACCTTCGAGAATCGGGGGCGGCGGCTCGTTTGCAGCGTCGACCGCGGGCGCACTGGCGGCGACGACTGCCTGCGCATTGGCAGCGGCCTGCTGCTCGCGCTGGCGTTCACGTTGACGCTCACGCTGTGCCTGACGTTCGGCCTCGCGTTGCGGATCGCGCTCGCGAGGCGGTTGTTCGCGCTGCGCTTCGCGTGGTGCTTCGCGTGGTGCTTCGCGCTGCGCTTCGCGCGGCGGTGCGGCGCCGTCACGATCCCGATCGCGGCCATGTTCGCGGTGACGGTCACGACCACCACTTTCCTTGTCCCTGCGGTGACCGCCTTCCTTGTCGCGATTGCGATCGCGTCCATGTGCGCTGCGGTCGCGTCCGCGGTCGCGATCACCACCATGCCGGGAACGGCCGCGATCACGGTCGCGGTTTCCGTCACGCTGCCCGTCCCGATTGCCTTCACGGCGCGGTTCGCTGCGCACCGGCGCCGGTGCGGCGGCGGCACCCGGGGCCTTGCCGGTCACCAGATAGACGAGACGCGCCCAGAATCCCAGGCCCGGCGGAGGCGCCTTGGGCGCTGCCGCGGTTGCTTCTTTCGCCGGCACTGGAACGTGCACGATCACCGGTGCGGAAGTTGCCGGCGCGGTGGGGATGACGGCCGCCGGCTCGAGCACCGGCTTGACGTCGCGGGTGCCGGTGGGATCGGCCACCTGCGGACGCTCGGGCATCTTGTAGCTGAGCACCTTGTTTTCTGGCAGGTCGATCTCGTCCGTGCGTACGCGCTTGATCGAATATTCCGGAGTCTGGATGTGCGGATTCGGGACGATCATGAGATCGACCGAGCTCTTGTCTTCGAGCGTGCGCATCCATTCGCGTTTTTCGTTCATCAGGTAGGTGGCCACTTCCACCGGAACCTGGGCGACGATCTGCGCGGTCTTGTCCTTGCGGGCCTCTTCACCGATGAGGCGAAGGATGGCGAGCGTCATGGACTCGACCGAGCGGATGCTGCCGATGCCGGTGCAACGTGGACAGACCAGGTGGCTGGAGTCGCCCAGCGAAGGTCGAAGTCTTTGTCTGGACATCTCCAGCAGACCAAAACGGGAAAGCCTGCCGATCTGGATGCGTGCGCGATCCATTTTCACGGCATCGCGCAGGCGGTCTTCGACGTCGCGCTGATTCTTCGGCGACTCCATGTCGATGAAGTCGATGACGATCAGGCCGCCGATGTCGCGGATGCGCAGCTGGCGGGCGATTTCGTCCGCGGCTTCGAGATTGGTGTTGGTCGCCGTGGTCTCGATGTCCGAGCCGCGCGTCGCGCGCGCGGAGTTGATGTCGATGGACACCAGCGCCTCGGTGTAGTCGACGACGATGGATCCGCCCGAAGGCAGCTCGACCTTGTGTGCGTACGCGGATTCGATCTGGTTTTCGATCTGGAAGCGCGTGAACAGCGGCACGTCGTCCGTGTAGCGCTTGAGACGCTTCTGCGCCTCCGGCGGCATGAACCGCGTCATGTATTCCTGCGCGGTCGCGAACGTGGCGTCGTCGTCCACCAGCACTTCGCCGATGTCGTCGGCGAGGTAGTCGCGCAACGAACGCGTGACCGCGTCGCTTTCGCGATACACGAGGTAGGGGGCAGGGCGGTCCTTGGTGGCCGCGTCGATCTGGTCCCACTGGCTCTTGAG
>Ga0190271_10001130_pt1 | contig 14766 bp, 18 predicted proteins | sample Popmic356T_FD_133747 | JGI IMG/M metagenome (GOLD analysis project Ga0190271, IMG submission 133747) | Populus adjacent soil microbial communities from riparian zone of Weber River, Utah, USA - 356 T | ecosystem: Environmental > Terrestrial > Soil > Riparian zone | place: USA: Utah | collected...
ACTCTGATCGGCAGAACGCGCGCGTCGGGCGCGACACCCTGCAATCCCGACGGCCCGTCGTGACCGACGACGAGTCCTGCCATGCGCGTCCCGTGCGCCTCGAGGACACCGGGCTCGCCCGGCTTCGCCGCAGGCACGACGTTCGTGTCCCCGTCCACCAAGTCGAACCCGCGCTCCACCTTGCCTCGCAGGTACGGATGGCGCCGGTCGACGCCACTGTCGAGGAGCGCGACCGTGACCCCGTTCCCGCTGAAGCCGGGCAGGATGATCTGGGTGCCGCGCCCGTCGGTCGGCTGGAAGTCGCTTCCGGCGATCGTCTCGGCCGTCGGCGCCGCCGGGTAGACGGTCCGCACCGGGAAGACGCCCGCGACATCGTGCGCGCGTTCGAGCTCAGCCAGGGCGCGCGGCGAGACCACGGCGGAGAAGCCGTTGAACGTGCGCGTGAAGACCTGGTCCCGCACGACGCGGACGTCGCGCTCGCGGAGGCCTGCGAGCAGGAGCTGCTGCGCTCCCTCCGCCTCGGCCGCCCACTTGCGCTGCCGCTTGGCGGTCGGCTCCTCCTCCGCCGCAGCCATGCGATCGGCGAGCGAGGGCGCGGAGATGAGGACGAGCACGCGCTCGGCCTGCTCCGGCGCCGGCTTGGGCCGGTCGCCGAAGACACCCTGCCAGGCGCGTGCGGCCGTGCGCGCGAGCGAGTCGCCGGCGCCCTCGACCGTGCCCGCGAGCACGAGCGCGGTCGCGACGAGCGCGAGCGCGGCAAGCGCCCCCGTGCGCCTCCCCTCAGGCCGCCGTGGCATACGCATCCAATGCAAGATACTGCGGAAACGGGATGGCCTGCGTAAATCGCGCCGCCGAGCCGATCATGGCTGCGTTGTCGGTACAGAGCTCGAGCGGTGCGAGGGCGGCCTCAGCGAGCGCGCCGCGGAGCTCCGAGTTGGCCGCCACTCCCCCGACCACGGCGATCGTCTCCGCGCCCAGCTCGGTGGCTGCAGCGTGTGTGCGCTCGACCAGGGCGCGGACGATTGCCCGCTGGTAGGAGGCCGCCAGGTCGGCGCGCCGGAGCTCCAACTCGCCCGGCGGGAGGTCGCGCACGGCGTAGAGGAGCGCCGTCTTCAGCCCGGAGAAGGAGAAGTCGAATCCGGGCACGCGCGCGACCGGAAAGGCGTAGGCCTCGGGGTCGCCGTCACGCGCGGCTCGGTCGAGCGCGGCCCCGCCCGGGTAGCCCAGCCCGAGCAGGCGAGCGCCCTTGTCGAAGGCCTCCCCCGCGGCGTCGTCGAGCGTCGTGCCGACGACGTCATAGCCCGCGTGCGTGCGGACGTCGAGCAGCAGCGTGTGGCCGCCGCTGGCGAGCAGGCAGAGGAAGGGCGGCTCCAGCGCCGCCGGCTCGAGGTACAGCGAGGCGACGTGACCGTGCAGGTGGTCGACGGGGACGAGCGGCAGGCGGCGCGACCACGCCACCGCCTTCGCGGCCGAGAGCCCGACCAGCAGCGCGCCGATCAGGCCGGGCCCGTGCGTGACCGCGACCGACTCGACGTCGTCGAGGGTCGCGCCGCCCTGCTCGAGCGCCTCGGTGAGCACGGGGCCCACGAGCTCGAGATGCCGGCGCGAGGCGACCTCCGGGACGACGCCGCCATAGCGCGCGTGCAGCTCTGCCTGCGAGGCGACGACGTTCGCCCGCACGTCGCCGGCTCCCGTGACGAGCGCGACCGCCGTCTCGTCGCAGGAGGTCTCGATGCCGAGAATCACCCGGTCTCCTCGCCCGCCACGGCCGGCGGGTCTTTCCACATGATCAGCGCATCCTCGCGGTTGTCCGTGTAGTAGCCGCGGCGTATGCCGCTCTGCTCGAAGCCGAAGCCCTCGTAGAGAGCGATGGCGCCCTTGTTCGATACCCGCACCTCGAGCGTGTAACCGCGGTGGACGTCGCCGGCCGTCCGCTCGAACAGCGCCTCGAGCAGGCGGCTGGCGATCCCGGAACGGCGGCGCACGTCATCGACTGCCACGTTCATCACGTGCCAGGCGTCCACGTAGCGGGAGACGATCAGGTACCCAGCGAGCCTGTCCTCCTCGTCGAAGGCGCCCAGACAGATCGAGGACGGCTTGGCCAGCTCGCCCGCGAACATCGAGCGCGACCACGGGGTCGGGTACACACGGTGCTCGATCCGCTCGATGTCGGACAGGTCGCCGAGGGCCAGCCGGCGGATGTCGACACGGACGCGCTCGACGTCGATCATCGCGCGATCGCCTTCTCGGCGTCCGGAACGCGGAGATAGATCGGCTGCGCCTCGTCGGCTGCGCCGAAGTCCTGCGCGAGCGCGGCATGGTGGCGCGCCCAGGGGACGTGCTCGGGGGCGTCGTCCGGCGCCACGGTGCCCCCGCCGGCGGCGATCTGCTCGCGGTAGCGCACGGCGCCGTCGCCGACGTACGCGCGGCCCCGCTCGACCACGAGACTGGCTGCGGTGAGGCAGGCCGGGGCCCCGCCCTGCAGCGTGAAGACCTCGTGCCGGCGCGCGTCGACCACGGGGACGGCGCTCGGCGCACCCGCCGCGAGCGCATCCAGCGTGGAGACGCCCGCGACCGGGACGCCCAGCGAGATGGCGAGCGTCCGGGCGGTTACGAGCCCCATGCGCAAGCCGGTGTAGCTCCCCGGGCCGGTGCCGACGGCGATCCCGCCGACGTCGCCGGACTCCAGCCCGGCCTCCACCAGCAACTCCTCGACGTCCTGGAGCACGCGCACGGCCCGCGAGGCGCGCTCGCCGAGCACCTCGCCGTCGCGGACGAGCGCCACTGTGGCCACATCCGTGGCCGTGTCAAACGCGAGGATCAGCACCTGTTAGATAGCCGTATTTCCAGGGCTTTTTCGGAGGATTCGAGGCTGATCAGTCTATTCCCGTCCACCGTGTGCCGCAACCGCACCTGCACGCGCGAAGGCGGGAGGAACCCCTCCCCGGCCTCGGGCCACTCGACGAACACGACCGCGTCGTCGAAGTAGAGCTCGAGGTCGCCCCACTCGGCGTCGGACATGCCGTCGAAGCGGTAGAGGTCGAGGTGCGAGACGTCGAGGTCGCCCCGGTAGCGGTGCCCGATCGTGTAGGTCGGGCTGGTGACGGGCCCCTCGATCCCGAGCTCCCGTGCCGCGCCGCGCACGAAGGTCGTCTTGCCCGTTCCGAGCTCGCCCGAAACGGCCACGACGTCTCCGGGCCCAAGCTGGCGGGCGACCGCAGCGCCGATGCGCTCGGTCTCCCCGGGCGAGGACGACTCGAGCTCGACCATCCGCCTAGCCTAGCGACGCCCTGCGCTCCGCCTCTGCGGCGAGATGCTTCAGCCCGTCATCGACGGCGCTCTGGAGGCTCCTCTGCATCCGCCCGCGAAGGAGGCGGACGAGCAGCCCCTGCCACGACTCCTCCGTCCGCACAAAGGTGCCCTCACCGCGCGGCTCGAGCCGCCACACGTGCGCGGCCTCGATTCCCGTCGTCTTGCCCGTCCAGCCGACGAGCCTCGGCGGATCGACTTCGCGCAGCGTGGAGGTGATCGTCGCGCGGCCCGCCTTCCAGCGAAACACCGCGCCCTCCTCGACGGCGCCGTCGAGGGACATCGAGGTGACGTCGGGGTTCCAGCCGGGCCAGCCTTCGAATCCGGTCAGGACGTCCCAGACCGTCTCGAGAGGGGCCGCGATCGCCGTCTCGGCCGCGGCGACGGCGGGGGCGCTTCGATCGACGTCCACGGCGCCAGGGTAGCGCCTCCCAGGCGCTAGAAGAGACCGAGCTGCTGGTCCGGCGGCGGCGCGGCCACGGAGGCGGCGGCGACCGGGAACTGGATCACCTGCGCCTCTTGCGGGGCAACCGTCCCCGACGGCCCGGTGAGCAGGGCCGGGATGCGGCTGAAGTCCTCCTCGAGGGCCTTCAGCAGCGCCGGCGTGTAGAGCGCCGCGGCCGGGTGGTAGATCGGATAGAGCGTCACATTGCGTCCGCCGACGAGCGCCTCCTGCGGGCTCCCGTGCACGCGCGTGATGCCGGCCGGCTTGCCCGAGAGGAGCTTGGTGGCGAAGTTCCCCAGGGTGGCCACGAGCTTCGGCTGGATCAGCTCGAGCTGGCGGAAGAGATGGCTCTCGCATGCCTCGATCTCGTCAGGCTGCGGATCGCGGTTCCCGGGAGGCCTGCACTTGAGGACGTTGGCGATGTAGACGTCCCTGCGAGTCAGGCCGATGCCCTCCAGCAGCTTGTCGAGCAGCTTCCCTGCGGAGCCGACGAACGGATAGCCCTGCTTGTCCTCGTGGAAGCCGGGGGCCTCGCCGACGAACATCAGCTCCGCATCAGGGTTACCGACGCCGTAGACGACCTGCGTGCGCCCCTGCGCGAGGCGGCAGCGCGTGCATCCGGAGGTCTCCGCAGCATGCGCCTCGAGCGCGGCTCTGCGGGTCAGGGTGTCGGGCTCAGCAGCCACAGGCCCCGCCGCAGCAACCGCCGCCACCGCCGGCACGCGGGGCTGGAGCGGACTGCCCGGCGGTGCCTACAGCAGCGTGAGCCGCGAACACGGAGAGCTGCCTCGCCACCCGCGAGGCGCCGCAGTCGGGACAGGCCGGGTCGGCGGCGTTCATCCCGACGAGCTCCTCGAAGTGCGACTCGCACTCCATGCACACGAACTCGTAGATCGGCATCGCCGACGGAGTGTAGGCAGGACCCCGGACACACCGCAACCGGAAGGTCACCCCTGGCGGCGAGCCACCACGAGTCCGGCTCGCCAGCCTGGCGCGCGACCACCCGCGGGCGGGTGGATCGACTCCGTGGGGAGGCCTGAGCGCACGATCAACCAGGAGGTCAACGAGTTCGAGTTCCACATCTCGCCCGCGCCGAGCTCGTCGCGACCCCACACCGCCGCGGGAACCTCCGGGACGAGGTCGAGCACCCGCTGTGCCTTGCCGAGATCGTCCGTCAGCCGCAGCGGCCCCCCGACCGCTTCGTCCACGTCCGGGATCAGCCCGCCGCGCCAGCAGCGCACCTCATAGCGGAAGATCCGAAAGCGGCCGGCCCGCCGGGCTCCGACAGCGCCTTCGGCAACGACGCCGCGCTCCTCGCCGTTCCCGTCGCGGATAGGCGCCATCTCGATCACGAACCGGGCCTCTGGCACGCGAACCTCCAGCGCCGAGTGGTAGAGGTCGCATGGCGTTCGCCGTGCGAGCCGAGCCGCCACCGCTTCGAAGACACGCCCGTTCAGTCGCACCGAGTGGCCGCCCGCCCCGAGCGGCAGCCAGTAGAGGTCGACCCCGGGCCCGGCTACGGTGAGGTCTACCATCGCCTGCAAGTCTCGCGGGACTACGCTCCGCGCGTGGAGCAGGCGGTGATCCTCTTCGACTCCGGCTGCGGCTTCTGCCGGCGCTCGGTGGCCCGGATCCTCCGCTGGGACCGAAACGGGCGGCTGCGGCCGGTGGCCCTGCAGGATCCTGAGGCGGACTCGCTGCTCGGCGGTATGGACGAGGAGCGCAAGATGGCCTCCTGGCACCTCGTCGCCGCCGACGGCCGCGTCTACTCGGCCGGCGCCGCCTTTCCCCCGCTCCTCCGGCTCCTCCCCGGCGGACGGCCGCTCGGCGCCGTCGTGGCCGCGTTCCCGGGCCTCGCGGAACGCGCGTACCGCCGCGTCGCCCGCACCCGCGGGCCACGTCGCTGACGTCGCTCGGGCGGCCGCCAACCGACGGCCACCCCTGGCGTTTCGGCCTCTAGATCGCGCAGGTCGCGCGGCCGCGCTTCACCAGATACTGCTGGTGGTACTCCTCGGCGCGCCAGAAGTCCTTCGCCGGCTCGATCTCCGTCACGACCGGCACCGTGTAGCGGGACTGCACGCGTGCCTTCGAGGCCAGCGCGACCTCCTGCTGCTCGGGCGAGTGGTAGAAGATCGCCGAGCGGTACTGCCGGCCCGCGTCGGGGCCCTGGCGATTGCGCTGCGTCGGGTCGTGGGCGTCCCAGAACGCCCGCAGAACGGTCTCGTGGGAGATCTCGTCGGGATCGAACTCGACCTGGACGACCTCGGCGTGACCCGTGCGGTCGGTGCACACCTGCTCGTACGTCGGGTTGGGGACGTCGCCGCCCATGTAGCCGACCGCAGCGTCCTTGACGCCGGGCGTATTGCGGAAGTCCACCTCAACGCCCCAGAAGCAGCCGGCGCCGAACGTCGCAGTCTCAGTCACTCGTCTCTCCCTCCTCGCGCTCCAGCTCGAGCGCGGCCGAGTTGATGCAGTAGCGCAGCCCGGTGGGCTGCGGCCCGTCGGGAAACACATGGCCGAGGTGCCCGCCGCACGCGGAGCAGTGGACCTCGGTGCGCGGCATCAGCAGGCTCCAGTCCCGCTCGGTCTCGACGGCGTCGGCCTCGGCGGGCTCGTAGAAGCTCGGCCAGCCGCTGCCGGAGTCGTACTTCGTCTTCGAGCTGAAGAGCTCGGCCCCGCAGCCGGCGCAACGGTAGACGCCCGGCTCCTTCGTGTCGTGGTAGACGCCCGTGAAGGCGCGCTCCGTGCCGTGCTCGCGGAGCACGGCGTACTGCTCGGGCGTAAGCTCCGCCCGCCATTCCTGCTGGGTCTTCTCGATCTTCTCCGTCATGGCCTAAGGCTAGCGAGCCGCCTCTGGCTGCCGTCACGCCCGCGAGCGCCGCTAGACGCCGGAGATCGGCCCGCGCCTGACGGTGATCCCCATGGCCCGCGGGATCCTCCAGGCGGCGTAGATCGCGAACGCGAACCAGAGCAGGTCGTAGAGGCCGAAGATCTGGTCGGCGTCCTCGAAGAAGAAGCGCACGCTCTCCGAGTCGAACACCGAGATCTCGTCGGCGGCCTCCTGTCCGAAGGCCTCCCTGACTGCCTCCTTGCCCTCCCAGACGTAGGTGAAGTACTTCCCGAGCGCAATCCCGAGCGCGCTTGCCAGGACGGCCGTCACCTGGAGCGGCAGCCCCTTGCGGCCGCGGGTCGCCAGCACGACCGCGTAACCGGCCAGGGCCCCGATCCCGACTGCGGCGAAGCCGATCTCGTAGCCGGTCTTGACCACAATCAGCGCCCAGACGATGCCGCCGACGACCGCGGCGGCGATCCCGGCGAGAATGGCAGGAACGAGCGCTCGTGGCTCGAAGAGCTCGGCCTCGGCGGCTCGCATCACCTCGGGGTAGACGGCGTCGACGATGTCACGCGCCTCGGAGGGATCGGCCCCTCGCTCGACGAGCCGCGAGACGATCGTCTCCTGGTCCGCGCCCGCCTGCATCTGCGCGACTACGAAACCCGCGGGTTCAAAGCCCTCGTCCGCCGTCTGCCCGCCTGGTTCGCCTTCTTTGTGACTCATGCCTCAACTATGGGCGGAGGCCCGGACGATAGACTTCTGGGGAGCCCGGTATCCACCACGGAACTGGAGCACGAGATGGAATTCACGTCAGCCTGTGTCGTCGGCCCCGGCCGGGTCGGCATCGCCTTCGCGGCGCGCCTCGCCGAGTCCCTGCCCACGCGCCTGACCGGCCGGGAACTGGAGATCGGCGACACCGACCTGGTCATCCTCTGCGTCCCCGACCGAGTCGTCGACGAGGTCGCCGCGGCGGTTCCGGAAGGCCCGTGGGTGGCGCACACGAGCGGCGCCCGCACGCTCGACGCGCTCGACCCGCACACGCGCCGCTTCAGCCTGCACCCGCTGCAGACGATCGTCCCTCACCGCGGGCCCGGGCAGCTCGACGGCGCCTGGGCGGCCGTGAGCGGCGAGGGCGCCGAGGCTCTCGAGGCCGGCTTCCAGCTCGCGTCCCTCCTGCAGCTCCGGCCTTTCGCGCTGGACGACGAGGATCGCCTCGTCTACCACGCCGGAGCGGTGATGGCCCAGGCCTTCCTGGTCGCGCTCCATGCGGCCGCTGCGGATCTCTTCGAGGAGGCCGGCGCCCCGCCGGAGGCGCTCCTCCCGCTCATGCGGCGGACGATGGAGAACGACTTCGAGCTGACGGGCCCCGCCACTAGGGGTGACTGGGAGACGATCGAGCGCCACCTCGAGGTCATCCGCGAGCAGCGCCCCGAGCTGGAGCCGATGTACCGGGCGCTGACCGAGATGACGGCTGCGGCGGTCGCCGGCCGGTGACGACCCAGCGCACGATCCTCGGGCTCCGCGAGGCGCTCGAGCCTCTTCGCGCGGGCTTCCGCATCGGGCTCGTGCCCACGATGGGCGCCCTCCACGCCGGGCACGAGGCGCTGATCCGGCGCGCGCACGCGGAGTGCGACGTAGTCGTCGCGAGCATCTTCGTCAATCCCGCGCAGTTCGGCGCGCTGGAGGACCTCGACCGCTACCCCCGCGACGAGGACGGCGACGCCGAGTTGGCCGCCGGCTGGGGCGTGGACCACCTCTTCCTCCCCTCGGTCGCAGAGATGTACCCGCAGGGATTCCAGACGTGGGTGGACGTCGAGGCGGTTGCCGACGACCTCGAAGGCGCGGGTCGTCCGGGGCACTTCCGGGGCGTCGCCACCGTCTGCCTGAAGCTCTTCAACATTGTCGGCCCGGACGTGGCCTACTTCGGCCGCAAGGACGCCCAGCAGGCCGTCGTCGTCGAGCGCATGGTGCGCGACCTCGACCTGCCGCTGGAGATCCGAGTGGTGGAGACCGTGCGCGACCCCGACGGCGTGGCCATCAGCTCACGCAACGCCTACCTCTCGCCCGAGGAGCGCGCCGCAGCGGGGGCGATCCCGCGCGCACTCGAGGCTGGAGCCGATGCGCACCGGCGCGGCGAGGACGGCGCCGCGGCAGCGCGAGCCGTCCTCTCGGGCGAGACGCTCCTCGACCCGGAGTACGTCCAGGTTGCGCGGCTGGACGGACGCCTCTACCTTCTGGCTGCGGTCCGCGTGGGGCGGACGCGGCTCATCGACAACGTCGCCCTCGAAGGAGACCCTGAGTGACGAGTGCGCCGGAGACCAACGGGAAGCTGCCGCTCACCGAGCTCGGCGAGATGACCGCCCGCGGCGAGCGGCTCGTCATGGTCACCGCGTACGACTTCCCGAGTGGGCGCCTCGCGGACGAGGCCGGCGTCGACCTGATCCTCGTCGGCGACTCGGCGGCCATGACCGTCCTCGGACACGACTCGACCGTGCCGGCGACGATGGAGGAGATGCTGATGCTCACCCGCGCGGTCACGCGCGGAGCGCAGCGGCCGCTCGTCGTCGCCGACCTGCCCTTCGGCTCCTACCAGGTGTCCGACCAGGACGCCGTTCGCAACTCGATCCGCTTCGTCAAGGACGCGGCCGCAGACGCCGTCAAGCTCGAGGGCGCCGGGCCGAGCCTCTCGCGCGTCGCCGCAATCGTCGGGGCGGGCATCCCGGTGATGGGCCACATCGGGCTGACGCCGCAATCCGCCACCATGCTCGGCGGCTTCAAGGCACAGGGAAAGACGGCCGAGAAGGCGAGGGTGCTGCTGGACGAGGCGGTCGCGCTCGAGGCCGCCGGCTGCTTCTCGCTCGTCCTCGAGGCGGTGCCGGCCGCGGTCGCCGAGCGGGTGACAGCGGCACTGAAGATCCCGACGATCGGCATCGGCTCCGGCGCCGCGTGCGACGGCCAGGTGCTCGTCCTCCACGACCTGCTCGGTCTCTACGGCGGCTTCACGCCGCGCTTCACGAAGCGCTACGCAGAGATCGGCGAGGAGATCCGCGGAGCGCTCGAGCGCTTCGCGGGCGACGTGCGCTCCGGCGCGTTCCCGACCGAGGAGCACACGTACGACATGCCGGCCGAGGAGCTGGAGGCGTTCCTCAGCTCGCCGACCACGCCAGCACGAACGGGAACGTGAGCACGAAGATCGCGAGCACGGCGAGCGCGACGGCAACGCCGCCGCGCAGCACGCGCCAGCGCTCGACGACCGCAATCCCGTAGACGAGCAGCGCGAGCGACCAGACCACGAACGCGGCTTCAGCAAAGTCGAAGAGCGGCGGGCCGACCCCCTCGTCGTCGCCACCCGAGCGAAACGAGTCCGTCCCGTAGACGAGCAGGCGGGCCGGCCAGACGAGCACGAGCCCGAGCACGGTGGGCACCGCCGCGAACGCGAGGATGTGGCGGGCGCGGCGGTAGTCCCCCTGCGAGCCGGCGCCGCGCAGGCCGACGTAGAGGAACGCGCCGCCGATCCAGTACGCGAACGCGCCGTAGAGCGCCCCGGTCAAGAAGACGAGCACCGCGAGGACGGCGATCGAGTCGTCGACGAGACTCTCGTCGAGCAGCCGGCCCGTCTCGGGCGCGAGCAGGATGGCCGCGATCCCGGCGAGGATGACGATCGCGAGGATCGGCTCCTCTCGCGCCTCCGCCTCGCGCGGCGAGGGGTCGCGCAGCGCGGCGAAGACCGGCCGTGGCGACTGGAAGACGGCGAGCGTCCGCAGCCACCAGCGCTTCTCGGGGCTAGGCTCGGGAGCGGGCTGGGCCTCGCTGCTCACGCGGTCAGGCTAACGGGTGGCGGCCCGACTTCCACCGATCCAAGGCAACATGGCGAGCGGATGGCCGCGGTAGTCGGACGCGATTTCGCTCCAGATGCGCTGGGCCTCCTCCTCTTGTCCTGCCTGTTGACGCAGGGCGCCCACGTGCCACTTCGCGTTGATCGCCGTCGTATCGTCTGGATGCAGCTCGAGGCAGCGGCGAAGTGCCTCCTCCGCAGTCGTGGGCTCGCGCTCGAGCATCGCCTTCCCGAGATGAAAGTGGCCCAGGGCGCATTCGGGAGCCCACGCGATGACTCTCCGGCTCACGGCGACGGTTTCTTCGCTCTGTGCCTTCCCACTGTCGGCAAGACGCTGCAGCGATCGAAGCATCTCCAGCGCTGCGGCGTCGAGAGACCCTGACAGGAACTGTTCGCACAGGAAGATCTCGGTCTCGACCTGGAAGAAACCACGACTTAGCTGCTCGGTCCGACGGAACTCCTCCAGTGCTTCATCGTGACGCGCGAGCAGAGTCAGCGTGTAACCCAACTCGTAGTGCGGGTACGGCTCGTCGGGGGCGAGTCGGACGGCCTCACGAAAGCTGGCTTCGGCGTGCGAGAAATCCGAAGCCGCACCGTATTTCATGCCCTTCTCGAAGTGTTCCTGCGACGTCTTGGGCTTGCGAAAGAGGCGCACGCGGCAGCTAGGCCTATCAGGCCGCCGCGGCGGCCGCGCTCGGCAGCAGCTCCCGCAGGAACTGCCCGGTGGAGCTCTCCTCCGCCTCGGCGACCTGCTCCGGCGTCCCGCTGGCGATGACCTCACCCCCGGCCTCGCCGCCCTCGGGACCGAGGTCGACCAGCCAGTCCGCCTGCTTGATCACGTCGAGGTTGTGCTCGATCACGAGCACGGTGTTGCCGGAGTCCACGAGCCGTTGCAGCACCTCGAGCAGCTTCTCGATGTCGGCGAAGTGGAGGCCGGTCGTCGGCTCGTCGAGGATGTAGAGCGTCCGGCCGGTCGCGACCTTGGAGAGCTCGGACGAAAGCTTCACGCGCTGCGCCTCGCCGCCGGAGAGCGTCGTCGCAGGCTGGCCAAGCTTGATGTAGTCGAGCCCGACATCGTGGAGCGTCTGCAGACGGCGGCGGATCTTCGGGATCTTGGCGAAGAAGGCGAGCGCCTCCTCGACGGGCATCTCGAGCACGTCCGAGATCGACTTCCCCTTGAAGCGCACCTCGAGGGTCTCGCGGTTGTAGCGCTTCCCGCCGCACGTCTCGCAGGGCACGTAGACGTCCGGGAGGAAGTGCATCTCGATCTTGATCGTCCCGTCGCCCTTGCAGGTCTCGCAGCGGCCGCCGCGGACGTTGAAGGAGAAGCGGCCGGGCTTGTAGCCGCGCACCTTCGCGTCGGGCGTCTGCGAGTAGAGCTCGCGGATCGAGTCGAAGAGCTTCGTGTAGGTCGCCGGGTTCGACCGCGGCGTGCGGCCGATCGGCGACTGGTCGATGTCGATCACCTTGTCGAAGCAGTCGATCCCCTCGACGGCGTCGTGGTCGCCCGGCTTCACACGCATGCGGTGGAGCCGGTTGGCGAGCGACTTGTAGACGATCTCGTTGACGAGCGTGGACTTCCCCGAGCCGGAAACCCCGGTAACCGCGATGAACTTCCCGACCGGGAACTCGACGTCGATGTCCTTGAGGTTGTGCATGCGCGCGCCGAGCACCTTGAAGGCACCCAGGTCATCGGTCCGCCGGTCGGGAACCGCGATCTCTCGCGTGCGCGCGAGGAACTGCCCGGTGATCGAGGCCTTGTTCTTCTCCACCTTGTCCGCCGGCCCCTCGGCGACGACGTGGCCGCCGTGCTCGCCCGCTCCCGGGCCCATGTCCACCAGCCAGTCGGCCGCCCGCATCATCTGCTCGTCGTGCTCGACCACGAGCACGGTGTTGCCCAGGTCGCGCAGGCGGTCGAGCGTGGCGATCAGCTTCGTGTTGTCGCGCTGGTGGAGGCCGATCGAGGGCTCGTCGAGGATGTAGAGGACGCCCACGAGCTGCGAGCCGATCTGAGTCGCCAGCCGGAGCCGTTGCGCCTCGCCGCCGGAGAGCGTCGACGCGGCCCGGTCGAGCTGGAGGTACCCGACGCCGACGTTGTCGAGGAACGTCAGCCGCTCGCGGATCTCCTTGATGATCCGCGCGCCGATCAGGGCCTCGGTCTCGGTCAGCTCGAGGCCGTCGAGGAACTCGATCGCGCGCGTCACGGAGAGCTTCGTCAGCTCGTGGATGTTCTTGCCGCCGATGGTGACCGCCAGCACCTCGGGCTTGAGGCGCGCCCCGCCGCACGCCGGGCAAGGGCGGAAGCTCATGTACTCCTCGATCCGCTCGCGCTGCTGCGAGGAGTCGGTCTCCTTGTAGCGCCGCTCGAGACTGGTGACGATCCCCTCGAAGGCGAGCATGTACGCCCGCCGCCGGCCCATGCGGTTGCGGTAGGTGACGTAGATCTTGTCGCCGTTCGTCCCGAAGAGGAACAGGTTCTGCTGCTCCTCGGTCAGGCTCTGCCACGGCTTGTCCACGTCGATCTCATAGCGCTCGGCGATCGCCTGGATGATCGACTCGTAGTAGCTCGAGCTCCCAACCGACCAGGGGACGAGCGCGCCCTCCGCAATGGAAAGGCTCGGGTCGGGCACGAGGAGGTCGGGGTCGATCTCCTGCTGGGCGCCCAGGCCGGTGCAGCGCGGGCAGGCGCCGTGAGGCGAGTTGAAGGAGAAGACGCGCGGCTGCAGCTCCGGCAGGCCGACGCCGTGCTCGGGGCAGGCGAAGCGCTCGGAGAAGGTCATCGTCTCGCCGTCGACGACGTCAACGGTCACGAGCCGGTCGGCGAGGTCGAGGGCCGTCTCGATCGAGTCCGTCAGCCGGTGGCGGAGGTCGTCCTTCATCACGAGCCGGTCGACGACGACCTCGATCGTGTGCTTCAGCTTCTTGTCGAGCTCGATCTCCTCGTCGAGGTCGCGCTGCTCCCCGTCGACCTTCACGCGCGTGAAGCCCTCGCCGCGGAGCTGCTCGAGCAGATCCTTGTACTCGCCCTTCCGGTCGCGCACGACCGGCGCGTTGACGGTGAACTTCGTCCGCTCGGGAAGACGCAGGACCTGGTCGACGATGGCCTCGAGGGACTGCCCGGCGATCGGCCGCCCGCAGATCGGACAGTGGGGCCGTCCCGCGCGCGCGTAGAGGAGCCGGAGGTAGTCGTAGATCTCCGTGACCGTGCCCACGGTCGAGCGCGGGTTCCGCGAGGTCGTCTTCTGGTCGATCGAGATGGCCGGTGAGAGCCCGTCGATCGAGTCGACGTCCGGCTTCTCCATCATCTGCAGGAACTGGCGCGCGTAGGCGGAGAGCGACTCCACGTAGCGCCGCTGGCCCTCGGCGTAGATGGTGTCGAACGCGAGCGAGGACTTGCCGGAGCCGGAGAGCCCGGTCACACAGATCAGCGAGTTCCGCGGCAGCCGGACGGTGACGTCCTTGAGGTTGTGCTCCCGCGCGCCGTGGACGACGAGCTCGTCTTGGGCCATCAAGTGAGTCTAGCCCCGTGGCCGGATAGAACAGATGTTCGATTTCACCGCGGGAACAACTGCCCACCCTGGGCCGTCTGAGGGAGCATGAAGCGAATTGCTGCCATCCTCGTCGGCGTCGCGCTCGCGCTTCCCGCCTGCAACGGGTCCCTGGAGACAGGACGGACGATCGAGATCGTCGGCCCCACTTCCGAGCCCGACGCTCGCATCGTCGCCATCTATTCGACGATCATCCGCCAGCTCGTCACGAAGGACCACACGTTCGGAGACGAGGAGTCGCCCTTCGACCGCGTCTTCATCGATGTCCGCATCGACAGCGGCGCAGGAAATCCGGACGCCTCTCCGCCCACGGGAGCGACGCTCTCGGCCGAGGACCAGGCTGCGATCCTGCTCGAGCTCGCCGACCTTCCGCCGGTGGAGTTCGTCGAGAACCCCGACTCGGTCATCGTCGGCAAGAACCGGTGTCCCCACGTCAAGGGAAACGGCGTGCTCATCACTCTCGGGCCGATCTCCGGAGACTCCGAGCGGGTGACGGTCCCGAACGACATGTTCTTCGCCTGCCTGGGCGGCCAGTGGCTCACGTACGTCCTCGAGAACGAAGAGGGCCACTGGCGCGTCACCGGCACCGAGGGCGGGATCGGGATCTCGTAGTTCCGGAGCAGCGTTAGGCTGGCTCCGGCATGACGGTGCACCGCGCCGAGAACGTGGGCAGCCTGCTCCGGCCCGCCTACCTCCTGGAGGCGCGCGACCGCCACGCGCGCGGCGATCTCTCCGACCCGGAGCTCGCGCGCGTCGAGGACCGAGCCGTCGACGCGGCGGTCGCGCGCCAGGAGCG
>Ga0190271_10001131_pt1 | contig 14760 bp, 15 predicted proteins | sample Popmic356T_FD_133747 | JGI IMG/M metagenome (GOLD analysis project Ga0190271, IMG submission 133747) | Populus adjacent soil microbial communities from riparian zone of Weber River, Utah, USA - 356 T | ecosystem: Environmental > Terrestrial > Soil > Riparian zone | place: USA: Utah | collected...
CGTCGTTCGATCTCCTGGCCGAGCAGTCCGATGACGACCCGGCCGTGCAGCGATTTCGGATTCCAGGGACCGCGGCAGGACGGTGTGGGCTGAAAACGTTCACCGTCGCGGGTGAAGAAAGGCTCTTTGGTCATGGCGGCGGAACATGCTGGATTGGCTGGTAAAAATCCAGCCGCCGCGGCACGAGGCGCCGCATGCGAGGCATGAATTTATGCTCTCCTTCTCCCGTTTGTTTGGGGAGAGGGGACGCGCTTGAGTGCTTGCTCGCTCACAGAACTACGAGGTAGCCATCAGCTCCTCACGAACAGTCTCATCACTCTCCCGCGCCAGGGTACGCCCGGCGATCTCGCCAAAGGCCTGCGCCGGCAACAGGCGGAACAATGCCCACGCGGCCGCGCCCCGCACGAGTGCATTCTCGTCATCCAGCAGCCGCTCGGCATGTTCGGCAAGCCCCACGTCGCCGGAGTTGCCGATGGCGATCAGCACATTGCGGACGAATCGATCGCGGCCGATGCGCTTTACCGGCGACTTCGAAAACAGCCCGCGGAATGCCGCGTCGTCCAGCTGCGACAACACCGCGAGCGTCGGCGCCTGCAACTCCTCCCGCGCCTTCAGCTTCATTTCGCGGCCTGCCTGCGCGAACTTGTTCCACGGGCACACCGCCAGACAGTCGTCGCAGCCGTAGATCCGGTTGCCGATGGCGGCGCGGAATTCGCGCGGGATCGGCCCCTTGTGCTCGATGGTCAGGTACGAGATGCAGCGCCGCGCATCGAGCCGGTACGCTTGCGGGAACGCGTCGGTCGGACAGGCATCGAGGCAGGCGCGGCAGGTGCCGCAGTGGTTTTCGTCTTTCGCATCACGCGGCAGATCGAGGGTGGTGAAGATCGAACCCAGAAACAGCCACGAGCCGAACTCGCGCGACACCAGATTGGTGTGCTTGCCCTGCCAGCCGAGCCCGGCTGCGGCTGCGAGCGGCTTCTCCATCACCGCCGCGGTGTCGACGAACACCTTCACGTCGCCGCCGGCGTGCGCCACCATCCAGCGTGCCAAAGCCTTCAGGCGGCTCTTGATCAGCTCGTGATAGTCGTCGCCCTTGGCATAGGTCGAGATTGCGCCGCGGTCGCGCCGTGCAAGGATCTGCAGCGGGTCGCCTTCCGGGCCGTAGTTGACGCCGAGCATGACGAGCGAACGGACGTCGCTCCAGAGGTTGCGCGGATCGGCGCGCCGCTCGGGGTTCGTGGCCAGCCACGCCATGTCGCCGTGCGCGCCGTTGTTCAGAAATTCTTGCAAGCGCGGCAACGCGTTCGGAATGGCGTCGGGCGCGACGATGCCGAACGCATCGAAGCCGAGATTGCGGGCTTCGTGCGCGATCGCCTTGCGCAGGCCGGCTGTTTCGCTCAGAAGTCGAGGTCCACGTAGGTCGGCGATGCCGGCACCCCCGCCAGCCACTCCGCCAGCAGCGGACGGAACGACGGCCGCGACTTGATCCGCGCGTACCAGGCCTTTGCTGCCTCGTCTTCGTTCCATGGCACGTCGCCCAGATAATCGATCGCCGACAGATGTGCTGCCGCGGCAAGGTCGGCGTAGGTCAATCGCTCGCCGGCAAGGAAGTTTCGTGTGCCGACCAGCCAGCCGATGTACTGCAGATGATAGCGGACATTGGCCTTGGCGGCACGGATCGATTCCATGTCGGGCGGGCCGCCGCCCTCGCCGGAGGAAATGAAGCGCTTGTAGATGCGCTCGGTTACCAGCGGACTTGAAACCTCCACGAAGAACTTGTCGTTGAACCACGACACCAGCCGCCGCACCTCGATGCGGTCGTTGGTGTCCTGTGCGAGCAGCCGCCGCTCGTCCATCGCACCGCCCAGCGTCTCGTCGAGAAACTCGCAGATCACCGATGCGCCGGGAATGGCGGGCGCGCCGTCGGTCACCAGCACCGGCGTCGTGCCCGCGGGATTCATCACCAGAAACTCCTGCCGCCGCGCCCACACCCGTTCTTCCACAAGCCGCACGTCGACGCCGTGCTCGGCGACAGCGAGGCGGATGAAGCGCGAGTGGGGGCAGAACGGATGATGAAACAGCGTGAGCATGCGAGCTGCGAATCCGAAGGCTCGTGACAGGCGCCAAACTACTGATAAGTGGCGCTGTGGCAACGCCCCTGTTGGAGTTTTTCCCGTTGCGGCCGGGGTGCGAATAGGCCAAAACGGCGCGCCCATCCCGCCCGCCCGGATCGCGCGCATCATGTCTCTCGATTTCTTCAAGGCCTTCGTCCTCGGCATCGTCGAGGGGTTGACCGAATTCATCCCCGTCTCGTCCACCGGACACCTGCTGCTGGTCAGCACATTCTTCGGTTTCAAGGATGAGAGCTTCGGCAAGACGTTCGTGGTGCTGATCCAGCTCGGCGCGATCCTCGCGATTCTTTCGGTCTATTTTGCGCGCCTGTGGCGCGTCGCCGTCGGCATGTTTTCCGATCCCGCCGCACGGCGCTTCGTCATCGGCGTGCTGGTGGCGTTCCTGCCCGCGGCGGTGATCGGCGCTGCCGCAGGTTCCTTCATCAAGGGGACGCTGTTCAACCCCTGGGTCGTCTGCTTCACGCTGATCGTCGGCGGGGCGATCCTGCTATGGGTCGACCAGCTCGAGCTGCAGCCGCGCCATCACGATGCGATGGCGTTTCCGCTGCCGATGTATCTCGGCATCGGCATCGCGCAATGCCTGGCGATGATCCCCGGCGTCTCGCGCTCTGGCGCGACCATCGTGTCGGCGATGCTGTTCGGCGCCGACAAGCGATCGGCGGCCGAGTTCTCGTTCTTTCTGGCGATGCCGACCATGGCCGGCGCATTCGCCTACGATCTGTTCAAGAACTACAAGCTGATGAGCGCCGACAACCTGACGATCGTCGCGGTCGGCTTCGTCACCGCGTTCATTGCGGCGCTGATCGTGGTGCGGACCCTGCTCGATTATGTTTCCAACAAGGGATTCGGCCTGTTCGCCTGGTGGCGCGTGATCGTCGGCACGCTCGGTTTGATCGCACTAGCCCTGGGATTCGGTGGCTGAGGCGTGATGAGATCAGTCGCGAGTGCACATCGCCACTCTCCGAGTCGTCCCTGCGAAAGCAGGGACCCATAGCCACGGGATTTCAAAGCTAACGGGCCCGAGCCGACCAACAGCCGACACGGCTGTTGTGGGTCCCTGCTTTCGCAGGGACGACTCATCGCGAGTGAATGGCACTAACCCAGTCGCAAAAGCCGCTCAGGTCGCCTTCGTCCGGAACTGGCCCGTTCGGCGGAAGCGCCAGAGCCAGGAGGGCGCGGTCTTCTCGAGAGACGATGGCATGATGCCTAGTCCCTGCAGCGTCAGCCCCGCCTGCTGCGCGGCGTCCGACACGACGTTGTCGCTGCGCAGCAGTTCGACCTGATCGGGCGTCAGCTTCAAGGGACCGGGCGCGAACTGCAGGACCATCGCCTGCAGCCTGGCGAGCGGGAAGGGCAATGGCGCCAGCAGACGCGAGCGCTCGGTGGTCTTGAGCACGTACTCCAGCAACTGCCGCAGCGTCAGTACGTCAGGTCCACCCAGCTCGTAGGTGGCGCCGGGGCGGGCCTTGCCTTCGACCGCGTCGGCGATCGCGGTTGCCACGTCGCCGACGAACACCGGTTGCAGCCTGGTTTCGCCGCCGCCGATCAACGGCAGCACGGGCATTGCGCGCGCGAGCGCGGCGAAGCGGTTGGTGAACTGGTCCTCGGGGCCGAAAACCACCGACGGGCGAAGCACCGTGGCGGAGGGGACGGCGTCGAGGACCGCCTTTTCGCCGGCGGCCTTACTGCTGGCGTAGCTGGATGGGGAATTCTGATCGGCGCCGATCGCCGACACGTGCACAAGGCGCGCATGTTCAGCCGCCGCCGCGCCGGCGATGGCCGCGGCCCCTTCGGCCTGCACCGCGTCGAAGGTTTGCGCGCCGCTCGGGGCGAGAATGCCGACCAGGTTGACGACGACCTCGGCGCCGCGCGCCGCCGCCGCCACCGAATCGGCGTAGCGCAGGTTGGCCTGCACGGGCATGATCTGACCGACACGACCGAGCGGCTGCAGATGTCCTGCAAGATCGGGACGCCGCACGGCGACGCGGATGCGGTAATCACGCTTCGCCAGCGCCCGAATCGTATGCCGTCCGATAAACCCGGACCCGCCAAAGACCGTGACGAGGGTGTCGATGTTGGACGGCATTCCTGTTCGCAGCTCCTGCGGCCGAATTTCATCCCCGCGATACGCCAAAGGGCCTTTTCTGTACAGCGGATTTGCGCCGCAATCACGCCATGGCCGGACGGTTTGATCCGGTCCGTCCTATGGCGCGCGCGGCCGGCGGCTTGTAAACTGTTCGCGCGCTCAAAATTTTGAGGCGCATTGTCCGAATACTCCGGACAGGCGGATATCTGAGCAGCGGGACATGAGCATCCGATCGCGGCGAGAGCTTCTCCTTGCGGGTGCGATACTGCTTGCGGCGCCGGCGGTGCTTCGGGCGGCGCCGACGCGGTTGCGCATCGGCCACGGCCTGCCGGCGACACATCCGGTGCATCCGTCGATGCAGCTTTTCGCCGACAATGTCCGTGACCGCACCAACGGCGCGCTCGAGATCGCCATCTTTCCCGACGGGCAGATCGGCCAGGAGGTGAACCTGCTCGCGCAGGTGCAGGCCGGCAAACTGGATTTCGTCAAGGTGAGTGCCAGCGTGCTCGAGCGCATCGCCTCCGCGTACCGCGTGTTCAGCCTGCCGTTCGTGTTTCGCGACCGCGACCACTGGGCGCGCGTCACCACCAATTCCGTCGGCGAGAGCATTCTGGCGTCGACGGCCTCGATCGGGCTCGTCGGCCTGACCTACTTCGACGCCGGCGCGCGCAGCTTCTACGGCAAGAAGCCGATCGATCATCCGGACGATTTGAAGGGGCTGAAGATCCGCATCCAGCCGTCGCCGACCATGGCGAAGATGATGCGCCTGTTCGGCGCCCAAGGCGTCGAAATGTCGTGGGATCAGGTTTACACCGCGCTGCGGCTCGGGCTGGTGGATGGCGCCGAGAACAACGTGTCCGCGCTCGTCGTCGGCAAGCACGGTGAGGTGGTCACGCACTATTCGAAGAACGAGCACACCATGGTGCCGGATGCATTCCTGATCAGCGCGCAACGCTGGCAAACGCTCACGCCGGCGCATCAGGCCATCATGCGCGAAGCCGCGGCCGCCTCGTACGCGAAGATGAACGAACTCTGGAGCGCGTTCGAGGCCGCTGCGCGCAAGGCCGCCGAGGGCATGGGCGTCACGTTCACCCAGCCGAACAAGGCGGCCTTCGCCGAGCGCACAGCGTCGCTGGCAGCCGATTTCGCCAATGATCGGCCGCTGAGCGACCTGATGCGCCGGATCGCCGCCAGTTGAGCTTCTCGTCTCTCGCCTCATAGGCGAGCGATGCGACGCTGTTCTTCGAACGGCTTTGGTGGGAGGGGGTGGCGCGAATCCGCGTCAGCGGATTCACGCCGGGTGAGGCGAGCGGCAAGCTCAGTGCCTGTCGCGCACATTCATCAGCCCCGCTTCGCGAGGGCGCCTTCTCCCACCAGGGGAGCAGGGAAGAGAACACGCTCCGCGTTGTTAAAGCAGCGACTTTCGGGAAACCTTTGTCTTTCCGCCGGTTGACAAGCCGAAAGCCCTCCCTCTATGTGTCGCCCGTTGCCCAGGTGGCGGAATTGGTAGACGCGCTGGTTTCAGGTACCAGTGGTGCAAGCCGTGAAGGTTCGAGTCCTTTCCTGGGCACCACTACTTCGCTTTTCGTACGCGTGGCGCCGCCGTCGCAAACATGAGGGCGAAGCGTGCCCGGCGTAGCCCGTAGGGCGGAGACGGGCCGGCCTTGGCGATCTCGACGTTCTGAACCCCTCGCCCCGTTAAGGTTTGCGCGATATTTTCGTTTCCGATTCGAAACATCGGTTAGCTTGCCAAGGATACTCCCGCCCCATGACCATTCGCCTGCACCGCGGTGACCTGCCGGATCTCGCCCGCTTCAAGGGCGCGGTCGCCATCGACACCGAGACCATGGGGCTCAATCCGCACCGCGACCGGCTTTGCGTGGTGCAGCTGTCCTCAGGCGATGGTTCGGCGGACGTGGTGCAGATCCCGCCCGGTCCCGTCAGCGCGCCGAACCTGAAGAAGCTGCTGAGCGACGCATCGATCACCAAGATTTTCCACTTCGCCCGTTTCGATCTCGCGGTGCTGTTCAATGCGCTCGGAGTGATGCCGCAGCCGGTCTACTGCACCAAGATCGCCTCGAAGCTGGTTCGCACCTACACCGATCGCCACGGGTTGAAGGACCTCGTGTCGGAGGTGCTGAACGTCAACCTGTCGAAACAGCAGCAGTCGAGCGACTGGGGCGCCGAGACGCTGAGCGAGGCGCAGGTCGCCTACGCGGCGTCCGACGTCCTGCATCTGCACGGCCTGCGGGAACAACTCGACACGATGCTCAAGCGCGATGGCCGCAGCGAGATTGCCGCCGCCTGCTTCGGCTTTCTGCCGACCCGCGCGAAACTCGATCTGCTCGGGTGGGGCGAAGAGGATATCTTCGCGCACTCTTGAGTGCGATCTGAGGGACGGGGTGGTGTTTCGGCGCAGCATTCCGCGCGGTTCCGCCCTGTTTCGGTCACACTGATTGTCCCCTTCTTGCGGGGGTGGTGGGGTATCATGGGCTGCGAGGCGGCCCGATCTGGGTCTTGGTGAGAGACTGGCGGAGCAGCGGTGGATTCGGTTCGCGATCCCGTTTATCTGGCGGCGCTGGAAGCGCGCTTCGCGGTCGCCGCGCGGCATTCGAAGCATGTGCGACTGCTGCGCAAGGCCGTGCCCGCGGCGATCCTCGCCTCGATGCTGGTGATCGTCGGCATCTCGGTCTTCAATCCGTTTCGCATGCTTTCGAAGCTGCCGATCAATTTCGGTAACGTCGTGGTTTCGGGAACGAAGATCACGATGCAGTCGCCGCACATGGCCGGGTTCACGCCGGATCGCCGTCCCTACGAAGTGACCGCGCGAACGGCCGTGCAAGACGTGACCAATCCGAACTTCATCGAGCTCGAGACGCTGAAGGCCAAGATGGAGATGGAAGACAAGTCCATCGTGCTGATGGATGCGCGCAAGGGCTTTTTCAAGAACCGCGAGCAACTGCTCGATCTGCACGAGGACATTCTGCTGCGTTCGCCGAGCTATGTCGCGCGCCTGATCGAGGCGACGGTCGACATCGGCAAGGGCACCGTGGTGTCGAACAAGCCGGTCAACGTGAAGATGATCGACGGCGTCCTTGACGCGCAGCGCCTCGAAATCACCGGCAAGGGCGAACTGATGACCTTTCATGGTGGCGTCGTGATGCACCTGAATCCGGTCGACAAGGAGCCGACGCCACCCGCCCAACCCAAAGCCAAGCGATGAAGCTGCAATCGTGACCGTTCGCCTGCACATCGTCACCGCGGGTTTGCTGCTCGGCATGTGCGGGGCCGGTCTCGTTGTGCCTGGTCACGAGACCATCGCCCTCGCACAGAGCTTGCCGAAATCGGGCGCCGTGGCATCACCCGCGGTTTCCGCTGCGCCGAGCGGACCGCCCAACGCACTGCAGGGGTTCTCGCAGAATCGCGACAAGCCGATCCGGATCGACGCAGAAAAGCTTGAAGTTCGCGACAAGCAGAAGGTGGCGACGTTCTTCGGCGACGCGAGGGCCGACGTGAAGGTCGTGCAGGGCGACGTCACCCTGCGTTCGAAAATACTGGTGGTGTTTTACGACAAGGACGAAACGGCAAAGCCGGACGCCAGCAAGGCAGGACAGTCCGCGACGGCGGGACCTGGCGGAGGGTCGCAGATCAGGCGGCTGGAGGCGAAGGGCAGCGTCGTCGTCACGCAAAAAGATCAAACGGTGACCGGCGACAACGGTGTCTTCGACATGAAGACCAACATTGCGACAGTGTCGGGAAGCGTGGTGATGACCCAGTGCGACAACGTTGTTCGCGGTGACCGGCTGGTGGTCGACATGACAACCGGTGTGTCCCGTGTGGAAAATTCCGGCGGGCGGGTGCAGAGCACGCTCGTGCAAACACAGTCGGCGGGCTGCAGCGGCGCCGCGGCGTCGCCGGCCGCTCCCGCGCAACCGTCCGCCAAACGATGATGATCGGCCGTCGGCATCTCGCCCCAGTGGGCCTCCGTCGCATTTGCGCGACGGCGCTGCTTGTCGCATTCGGCGGACACGCGCTTGCGCAGGGAGCGCCGCCACCGAAAGCCCGCGCCACACCGAAGGCTGGCGCGCCACAGCCGGCGGGCTCGACCGCGCCACCCAATGCGCTGCAGGGGTTCTCGCAAAATCGCGACAAGCCGATCCAGATCGACGCCGCACGGCTCGAGGTTCGCGACAAGGACAAGGTCGCGACGTTTTACGGCGACCGCAAAGCCGACGTGAAGGTGGTGCAGGGCGACACCACCATGCGCTCGAAACTGCTGGTGGTGTTCTACGAACAGGACGGCGCGAAACCCGAGGGCGGCAAGACTGCCCAGGCGGCGGCGCCGGGCCCCGGCGGCAGCTCGCAGATCAAGCGGCTGGAGGCGAAGGGCAACGTGATCGTCACCCAGAAGGATCAGACCGTCACCGGCGAGAGCGGCGTCTTCGATATGAAGAGCAACACCGTGACCATGTTTGGCGGTGTCATCATGACCCAGAATGACAACGTGATCCGGGGCGACAAGCTCGTGGTCGACATGACGACCGGCGTGTCGCGCGTGGAGGTCAACGCCGGTGGCAGGGTCAATGCGATCATCAAGTCGTCGAACACGCCGAAACCGGACACGCCCGGGGCGGCCTCCCAGCCGGGCTCCGGGGGCAACCCGATTCCGCTGTTGGGCGGACGCAGGTAGGCATCCCGGCCGAAGGTTGCCGGCGGCATTTTCGACCCATTTTCATGCGCAAAAGCCCACCAGGCCGCCTTTGGCCATCCGGCGGCCGGTTGTGCTAGGAGGGGTCCGGAGCACGAGCTTGCGAATCATCGGACCGGGGCGGCGATCGGCTTGATCGCCGAGAGGGATTGTTCAGCGCGGGCATGATGGATTTCTTCAAGATGTTCCGGCGGCGTCCCGCGCAGCCCAAATGTCGCGGCTTTGCCCGCGAGCAGATGGACATCGGCACGCTCGGCGGCCGTATCGGCAACTTCCTCAGACTACCCTTGCGGGACCGGCCGCCCCTGGCCGCCCAGCAGATCGACGCGCCGCCGCTGGCGCCGCCCCCTTCGCCACCCCCGGCGCCCCGCCCGCCCCCCCTCGCCAGTCCCGTCCGGCTGCCGTCGAGCGGCACGACGCGGGCAGGCTTCCTGTCGGCGCAGGCGGTGGAAAAAAGCTTCGGCTCCCGCAAGGTGGTGCGCGGCGTCAGCATCTATGTGCGCAGGGGCGAAGCGGTCGGCCTGCTCGGGCCGAACGGGGCCGGCAAGACCACGGTGTTCTACATGATCACCGGGCTGATCAAGGCCGACGCGGGCCGGATCGAACTCGACGGCCACGATGTCACACAATTGCCGATGTATCAGCGCGCGCGGCTCGGCATCGGCTACCTGCCGCAGGAAGCTTCGATTTTTCGCGGTCTCACCGTCGAGCAGAATATCCGCGCGGTGCTCGAGGTGATCGAGCCGAGCCGCAAGAAGCGTGAAATGCAGCTGGATTCACTGCTCGAGGAGTTCAACATCGGGCGCTTGCGCAAATCACCGTCGATCGCGCTGTCCGGCGGCGAGCGCCGGCGGGTCGAAATTGCGCGCGCGCTGGCGACGCGCCCAAACTACATGCTGCTCGACGAACCCTTTGCCGGCATCGATCCGATTGCGGTCGGCGACATTCAGGAACTGGTGCGCCACCTGACCAATCGCGGCATCGGCGTTCTGATTACCGACCACAATGTGCGGGAAACGCTCGGCCTCACCGACCGCGCCTATATCGTCTATGCGGGCGAAGTGCTCACCGAAGGCCATCCCGACGACATCGTTAACGACCGGGACGTCCGGCGCCTTTACCTTGGCGAAGAGTTCCGGCTTTAGCCGGCGGCTAATCTTGTGCGCTGCACAAGTCAAGTCTGTACAAGCCCTCACAAACTGATAAGCAAGAATCGGACCAAAAATTTAGGGATCGGTTCTCGCTTCATGGCGCTCTCGCAACGGCTCGAGTTTCGACAGACGCAGTCGCTGGTGATGACGCCGCAGCTGATGCAGGCGATCAAGCTGCTGCAGCTGTCCAATCTCGACCTGGTCGCGTTTGTTGAGGAAGAGATCGAGCGCAATCCGCTGCTCGAACGTTCGAGCGAGGACGGCGAGCCGACCGAGCGGCCCCAACACACCGAGCCGGCCGATGGCGGGGAAGAGGGCAGTTTCGATGAGGCCGGCGCCAGTCCGCAGGACGGCGGCGGAGCCGAATTCGAGTCGTCCGCGGAACAGTGGATGGACCGAGATCTCGGCAGCCGCGCCGAGATGGAGCAGACCTTCGACACCGGGCTGGAGAACGTGTTTTCGGAAGAGCCGGCCGAAGCCGCGTCACGCGCGGCCCAGGATGTCGCGCCGACGTCCTACACCGAGTGGGGCGGCGGTGCGTCGAACGACACCGATTACAATCTGGAAGCCTTTGTCGCCGCGGAAACCTCGCTTGCCGACCATCTCGCCGAACAGCTGACGCTTGCGATCAGCGATCCGGTGCAGCGTATGATCGGACGCTATCTCATCGATCTGGTCGACGAGGCCGGCTATATCCCCGCCGACCTCAGCCATGTCGCGGAGCTGCTTGGCGCATCGCCCGCTGACGTGGAAGGCGTGCTTGCGATCGTGCAGAAGTTCGACCCGCCGGGCATCTGCGCGCGCTCCTTGAGCGAATGCCTCGCTATTCAGCTGCGCGAACGCGACCGCTACGATCCGGCCATGCGCGCGCTGGTCGAGCATCTCGATCTGCTGGCTCGGCGCGATGCTGCGTCGCTGCGGAAGGTCTGCGGCGTCGATGACGAGGATCTCGGTGAGATGATCGCCGAGATTCGCCAGCTCGATCCAAAGCCGGGACTGAAATTCTCGTCGACGCGGACGCAGACCGTGGTCCCCGATGTCTACGTACGGCCTGGTCCGGACGGCGGCTGGCTGGTCGAACTCAACAGCGACACGCTGCCGAAGGTTTTGGTCAACCAGTCCTACTACAGCGAGCTTGCCGGAAACCTGCGCAAGCGCGAAGACAAGTCGTATTTCGCCGATTGTCTGCAAAACGCCACCTGGCTGGTGCGTGCACTCGATCAGCGTGCACGCACGATTCTGAAGGTCTCGACCGAAATCGTTCGCCAGCAGGATGGTTTCTTCCAGCACGGCGTCGCCCACCTCCGCCCGCTCAATCTGAAGGTGGTTGCGGATGCGATCCAGATGCACGAGTCGACCGTGTCGCGCGTGACCGCCAACAAGTACATGGCAACGGCGCGCGGCATCGTCGAACTCAAGTATTTCTTCACGGCATCGATCGCATCGGCCGACGGCGGTGATGCGCATTCCGCCGAAGCCGTGCGGCACCGCATCAAGCAGCTGATCGATGCGGAAAATCCTAATGAAGTCCTTTCCGACGATGCAATCGTCGAAATGCTGAGAGGCTCAGGTGTCGACATTGCCCGGCGTACGGTGGCAAAGTATCGCGAAGCCATGCGGATCCCGTCGTCGGTGCAGCGGCGACGCGACAAGAAGCGCATGCCGGGGAACGAACCGGCTGCGGCAGCGGTTGCAGCTGTTGCTGCAGGCTGAAGGCTGCTACTTTCTCGCAGGATGAAAACACATGACAGTCAGGGTCTCGGGTAAGGGCATCAGCGTCAGCGAGACACTTCGCGAACGTATCGGCGATCGCACCGACGATGTCCTGCGAAAATATTTCGATGGCAACTTTTCCGGGCACGTGACGATCGGCAAGGATCGGGCGGGCTTCCGCACCGACTGCATGCTGCATCTGGATTCCGGAATGACGCTGGAAGCCGATTCAACGGCAACCGATGCCTATGCAAGCGCCGATCAGGCGCTGATCCAGATCGAAAAGCGGCTGCGCCGTTACAAGAGCCGCCTGAAGGATCGCTCGAGTCGCAAGTCGCATGCGGAAAATGCCGCCGCACTCGCCAGCCTCGATGCGCCAAGCTACGTGATCGAGGCGCCGCCGGTCGCCGACGACGCAGAGATCGAAAGTTTCAACCCGGTGATCATTGCCGAGGCAACGAAGTCGCTCAGGCGGCTTTCGGTCAGCGAGGCGGTCATGGAACTGGACCTGACCGGTGCGCCCGTCGTCGTGTTTTTGCACGGCACAAGCGGCCGGGTTAACCTCATCTACAGGCGGGCCGACGGCAACATCGGCTGGGTCGATCCGCCCGTGGTGAACGCTTAAGTTTTTGCATTGACGCCATGAAATCGTCTCCCTATGGTCCGCCGCCTTCGAGGCTTGGGGGCCTCGGCCGGCCCGCGCTTGGCGCCCGCCGGCCCTGCCCCCATATTGCAACCCTGACGGTTCCAACCCTTTCTCGGTACGCTAAATGACGATTACTGATCTCGTCGCGCCCGAGGCGATCGTTCCCGCTTTGAAGGTCATCAGCAAGAAGCAGGCGCTGCAGGAACTGGCCGCGCGCGCAGCGACGCTCACGGGCCAGAACGAGCGCTCGATCTTCGAGGTGCTGCTGCAACGGGAAAAGCTCGGAACCACCGCCGTCGGTTATGGCGTTGCGATTCCGCACGGCAAGCTGCCCAAGCTGGACAAGATGTTCGGCCTGTTCGCGCGGCTGGATCGTCCGATCGACTTCGACGCGATGGACGGTCAGCAGGTCGATCTGATGCTGCTGTTGCTCGCGCCGGAAGGGGCCGGCGCCGATCACCTCAAGGCGCTGGCACGGGTTGCGCGTCTGCTTCGCGATCAGGATGTCGCCAACAAGCTGCGCGCCTCGCGCGACGCCGAATCGCTCTACGCTGTCCTGTCATTGCCTCCGGCAACGGCGGCGTAGTTAAACGCCGCCGCGCGAAGACGTTCTTTCTCGTCAGTGAACGCTGACGGTCTGGAGCTCGTTGCTCCAGGCGTTGGCGATCGCAGCTTCCAGGGTGTCCGTCAGCATGATCGGCATGCCGTTTGCGGCATGCAGTGCGAACAGCTTCAGGCCTGGCGACATCTGCGGTGCCTGCGGAAACAGTCCGGGCACATCCTCCGAGCGAATCTGCTTCACATAGGCGATGTGACCTTCGCCCAAGTGCGCGAGCGCCTCAGGCGAGATCTTTTCAACTGAGTTGACGACATTGTCTTCGGTCATGGTCCTCGACTCCTTCACAGTTCCAAGCGGTCGAGTCCGCTACATGCATTATTCGTGCTCATTGATGGCGATCGTCTTAACGATCCGCTCCGGTTCAGGCCGGGCGAGATCGACCGACAGCAAGCCATTTCGCAAATCCGCGCCCAGGACCTCCATGCCGTCCGCCAGCACGAAGGTGCGCTGGAAGTGGCGTGCGGCAATGCCGCGATGGATGTACTGCCGGGTCTTGTCGTCCTGCTGCCGCCCGCGGATGACGAGCTGATTTTCCTCAGTCGTCACATCGAGTTGGTCGCGGGTGAAACCTGCAACCGCGAGCGTGATGCGCAGGCGTTCGGGCTGCCCGTTGGCACGAGCGAGGCGCTCGATGTTGTAGGGCGGATAGCCGTCGGCGCCTTTGACGACGCGGTCGAGCACGCGCTCGATCTCGTCGAATCCCAGCAGGAACGGGCTGGATAGCGAAGGAACACGAGTCATTCTCAAAGTCCTCTCGAAGCGACTTTGGGTCGGGGCCCGGGATGGCACCCCTGCCACCCGGCGATTCGTCCGCCGGATGTCGGAAATCATATGGGGAGGAGGAACCGGCTTTCAAGAAGCTTCTGGAACCGTTGGAGAAATCGGCTTTTCGGGTCGGGAACCGAGATTGAAGCTCCAAACTCAGGCCGTCGTCCCTGCGAAAGCAGGGACCCTTACACCGTGTCGCCCATCACGTGGTCAGCGCCGTTGCCTCAACTGGGCTCGGAGGCTATGGGTCCATCCTTTCGCAGGGACGACTCCGGTGCGTTGGTGGGCTGACCTACAGATCAATCCGCCGCCGGCCGTCTGCTGTGAACACATGCAGCTTGGCCCTGGAGGCCACCGCCGTGACGGCGCCGCCGACCGGAGGGGCGTCTTCTCCCGGCACGCGGACCAGGATTTCCCCGCCATCCACATGATGGCCGTAGATGAACGTCTCCGCGCCGATGCGCTCGACGGCATCGACCCTCAGATCGAGCGCAATGCCGCCGTCCGGCCTGCCGCCGCTGCTGAACGACAAATCCTCGGGCCGCACGCCGACGATGCCGGCATCCGCCGGCAGGCCGGAATTGCCGCCGATGGTAGGGGATTGCCTGAGCGACAGCAGGTTCATCGGCGGCGCGCCGATGAACGAGGCGACGAACGTCGTCTCCGGCCGGCGGTAAATCTCGATCGGCTTGCCGGCCTGTTCGACGATGCCGCCGTTCATCACCACGAGGATATCGGCCAGCGTCATCGCCTCGAGTTGATCGTGCGTGACGTAGACCGACGTCGTACTGAGCCGCCGCTGCAGCTTGCGGATCTCGATGCGCATGGCGATGCGCAGCTTGGCGTCGAGATTGGAGAGCGGCTCGTCGAACAGGAACGCCTTCGGCTGGCGGACGATCGCCCGGCCCATGGCGACCCGCTGGCGCTGTCCGCCGGA
>Ga0190271_10001132_pt1 | contig 14746 bp, 15 predicted proteins | sample Popmic356T_FD_133747 | JGI IMG/M metagenome (GOLD analysis project Ga0190271, IMG submission 133747) | Populus adjacent soil microbial communities from riparian zone of Weber River, Utah, USA - 356 T | ecosystem: Environmental > Terrestrial > Soil > Riparian zone | place: USA: Utah | collected...
CCGCAGTTCGGGCAGAATTGTTCGTCGGCCGCGACACCCGCGCCGCACTGATCACATTTGCGAGAGGCCACATCCCTCCTTCGTAGTTATTGTGCCACGGGATGTTTCTGTGGGCGATTAGAACCAATGAGCCCTGGACGATCGCCTCAATCCTGACCTCGACGATCGTTTTCGCAGCACTTGTGGCTGTCTTGATTTTCGTCGTTCAGCGGCGCAATCGTTAACCCGAATAGGAAAAGCATGGCATTTCGATGCGAGATCTGCGGCCACCGATCGGCCAAATGGATGGGCTTCTGCCCTCAATGCGGGTCGAGCGAGCCATTGGCCGAAGCCGCCGGCGAAGTCCGGGGCAAGGTCAAGGCGGCGGAAGCAGTGGGTCTCAGAGCTGCCTCCGAGCTGTCGAACGACCGGAGGGTGACCGGGTGGGCGGAGATCGACCGTGTGCTCGGTGGTGGTGTGGTGACCGGCTCGGTGCTGCTCTTGGGCGGTGAGCCAGGCGTGGGCAAGTCGACGCTCCTCCTCCAGTTGGCAGGCTCGTTGGCGGCGAGAGGCGATCCGGTGATGGTGGCCAGCGCCGAAGAGTCGGCGGATCAGGTCGCCATGCGAGCAAGCCGTCTTGGCATCGGGCATGAGGCGATCAGCCTGGTCACGGACGATGACGTCGACGCCATCGTGGCTCTCGCCGAGCGCGACCGACCGGCGTTGTTGATCATCGATTCGATCCAGACGGTGGGTGTGCCCGAAATCGGGGCTGCGCCCGGTGGCGTCGCACAAGTGCGGGAGAGTGCCGCCCGACTCGTGCGGTTGGCCAAGACCACCGGGGTAGCGGTGGTGCTGGTCGGCCATGTCACCAAGGATGGCGGGCTCGCCGGACCCAAGATGCTCGAGCACATGGTCGACGTCGTGTTGTACCTGGAGGGAGACCCCGATCGCGGGTTCAGGGTGCTGCGCAGCTCCAAGAATCGGTTTGGGGCCACCCACGTGTCGGGCATGTTCGACATGAGGAGTGAGGGGCTGACCCAGGTCGACGACCCATCCAAGCTCTTTCTCGACGGCTGGGAGTCCGATGTCCCGGGGACGGTCATCTATCCGGCCGTGGAAGGTCGGCGATCGATACTCGTGGAGATCCAGGCCTTGGTCTCCCCAACGAAGCAGACACAGCCCCGCCGATCAATCCGTGGACTGGACCCTACGAGGGTGAACCAGGTGCTCGCAGTCCTCGACCGCCACAGCTCGCTGATCCTTCACGACAAGGAGGTCTACGTCAACGTGGTCGGAGGGTGGCGCATCGACGAGCCCGGTTGCGACCTCCCGGTCGCCCTCGCCGTCGCATCTTCGTACTCCGACCGACCGCTGGGGCGGCTGGCGGCATGGGGGGAGATCGGCCTGGCCGGTGAGGTCCGCTCGATACCGATGGAGATTCGGAGGAGCGAAGAGCTCGACCGCATGGGCCTGGAGCGCCGCATCGCCCCGCTTGGGGGCAAGCCTCTCCGTCTCGGTCAGGCCCTGGCCGACGCCGGGCTATAAGGGGGCATTTGGCCGAACTATCCCGGCGACCAATCAACTACCCTGAGGGTCGTGGGTGGACCGTCGATAACCGAGACACTCGAACGTTTGGCTCCGGGGACTCCAATGCGTCGAGCCCTCGAGCGCATCATCCAGCAGGGCAAAGGCGGCTTGGTCGTCCTGGGCAACGGTGCTCAAGTCGATGAGGCCAGCTCCGGTGGCTTCTCCTTGAATGGGGCCATTTTCAGCCCTGCCCGCCTGGCTGAGCTGTCCAAGATGGACGGAGGGATCGTCCTGGACGATTCATGGTCGAACATCCTCGAGGCCGGCGTGCATTTCATCCCGGACGGCTCGATCCCGACCGACGAGACCGGTGCCCGTCATCGCACGGCGGAGCGCATGGCCGCCCAGACCGGCAAGCCGGTGGTGGCGGTGAGCGAGGGTCGTAAGGTTGCGACGCTCTTCTACGGCGGCCAGAAGATCGAGCTGGCGTCGCCGACCGAGGTGGCCGCACACGTCAACCAGGAGTTGCAGAGCCTCGATCGTCTGCGAGGACGGCTCGACGACGCTGAGATCAAGCTGACTCGTCTCGAAGTGGCTGGGTTGGCCACATTCAGATCTGCTGTCACAGTCCTACAGCGAGGCGAGTTGGTCGAAAGACTGGGCCGGGTGGTCGAGGCTCGCACTCTGACCCTGGGAGATGAAGGGCGAATCGTCTATCTCCAGCTGAGCGACCTCCTCGCTGGCGTCGACTTCACCAAGAGGGCGGTGCTCAGGGATTACATCAAGCCGCTTCGCAACAGCGCCATCCGTCAGGCCATGGAAGACCTGAGTGCGATGACCGCCGCCGACCTGGAGGACCCGAGCCGTGTGGGCAAGGAAGTCGGATTCCCCGACCTGGATGATCCTGCCGATCCGCGTGGCTATCGCCTGCTCTCCCAGGTGGGCCGGCTTCCCGATTCGGTGCGTGACGACATCATCCGGCACTTCGGCTCCGCCTCGAGCCTCCTCGACGCCCGGGTCGACGATCTGCTCGGCGTGGAAGGAGTGGGCGAGACCCGGGCCGGCCAACTACGCGCCTACTTCGATCGGCTCCGGGACACCGCGGACCAATGGGAGCCGGTGCTCGATTGACTGAGGGCGCCCCTACACTCCGCTCCCGCTAATGGCTGCGACAGCAACGAAATACTCGGTAGGAGACAAAGTGGTGCACCCCCAGCACGGGGCAGCCACCATCCAGAAGAAGGTCCGCCAGGAGTTCGCCGGCAAGAAACAGGACTACTTCGTCCTGGACATCGCCACCGAGCAACTGACCGTCATGGTCCCCCTGGACAAGGTCGACGACTTGATCCGCCCGGTCATCTCAAAGACCAAGTCTCGTGACGTCCTCAAGTCTCTGAAGGGCGAGCCCGAGGAGGCAGGTTCCAACTGGAGCCGGTGGTACAAGGTGCTCAACGAGAAGATGACCTCGGGCGACATCTTCCAGGTTGCGGAGGTCGTGCGGGACCTCTCCTTTGCCCAGCAGACCAAAGGGATCAGCCCGGCTCTCAAGCGCATGCTGTCCAAGGCGCGTCTCACCCTCAGCTCCGAGCTGGCCTTCAGTCTCGAGATCGACGAGGAGGAGGCGATCAAGAGGCTGGACCGGGCCCTGCCCAAGGTCGAAGCGGACGAGGAATGAGCCCGGTGCCGGTGGGCACCCGTGTCGGATGGGGATTCGACGCACACCCTCTCGACGGTGAGCCCCCCTTGATCCTTGGTGGTGTCAGCGTGTCGGAGACGATCGGCGTCACCGCCACCTCGGACGGGGACGTGCTGGCCCACGCCGTCACCGACGCCGTCCTTGGGGCATGCGTCCTCTCCGACATCGGGGAGCACTTCCCTTCCGGTGACCCGGCCCTGGCCGGCGCCGACTCTCTCGGACTCCTCGGTCAGGCGGCGGTCATGGCTGTCGCCGCCGGCTGGCAGATCGAGCACGTCGACGCCACCGTTATCCTCGAGACTGTCCCCATCGCCCCGCATCGGGCGGAGATTCGGGCCAACCTCGCTCGTGCGCTCGGCATCGTGCTCGACCTGGTCTCGGTGAAGGCGACCACCAGCGACGGGTTGGGCTTCATCGGTAGGGGTGAAGGCTTGGCCGCGGTGGCTGTGGTTACGGTCAGCGCCCTGTCGTAGGATTCCGACGATGCTCCGTCTGTACAGCACGCTTCACCGCGCCGTCGTCCCTTTCGAGCCCAGGGACGAGGGCAAGGTCGCGATCTACCTGTGCGGGCCGACGGTGCAGAGCGAGCCACATGTCGGTCATGGGCGATCAGCCGTCGCGTTCGACGTGATCCGCCGCTATCTGATGTGGAGCGGTCTTGACGTGACCTACGTCCGCAATGTCACCGACATCGAGGACAAGATCATTGCCGCCGCAGCCGAGTCCGGGGAGAGCGTCGATGTACTGGCCGAGCGGATGGCGGCACGATTCGCCGCCGGCTACGAGGCGCTCGGGGTTCTCGCCCCCGATCTCGAACCGAAGGCCACCGAGCACATACCCGAGATCATCGATCTGATCCGGGTGCTCATCGATCGCGGGCTGGCCTATCCGTCAGAGGGCGATGTCTATTTCTCGGTCCGGGCCGACGAGAGCTACGGGAAGCTGTCCGGTCGCAACCCAGACGAGCTGCGCTCTGGCGTCCGTATCGAGGTGGAGGAGGCGAAGCACGATCCTCTCGACTTCGCCCTCTGGAAGGGGGCGAAGCCAGGCGAGCCGTGGTGGGACTCACCTTGGGGCCCGGGCCGTCCGGGATGGCACATCGAATGCTCGGCCATGGCCGCCAAGTACCTGGGTGAAGACTTCGACATCCATGGCGGGGGCACAGACCTCATCTTTCCTCATCACGAGAACGAGATAGCCCAGAGCGAGGGGGCGACCGGCAGAAAATTCGCCAGATACTGGCTGCACAACGGTATGGTGAACCTAGGTGGGGAAAAGATGGCCAAGTCGACCGGGATACTGGTCGACCTGGCGTCTATCACCGAGAAACACGGGGGCCGGGCGCTGCGTCTTCTCCTTATCCGTGCCCACTACCGGTCTCCCATCGAGTACTCCGACGAGCTCCTCACCGAGTCGGAGGAGGCGCTCGATCGGCTCCAGCGCTTCCGCGACCGGGCCACGCCGGGCGAGCCCGATCTCGAGGCGATTGCTCTCTTCCGGGAGGCGATGGAGGACGATTTCGGCTCGCCCTTGGCTGTCTCATTGCTCTTCGACCTGGTGCGCGATGGCAACCGCCTCCTCGACGATGGTGGTGATGCCGCAGCCATCGCGGGTGCCGTCGAGACCATCGTCGGGGTCCTCGGTCTCGATGACGCCAGCGTGCCTGTCGAGCGGACTCTCGATCTGGGAGACCTACCCGGCCGCTTTGGTTTGGAGGGCGACGGCCACGACGTGGTCGACTTGCTCGTCGAGCTCCGGGCCCTGGCCCGGGCCGAGCGCAGGTTCGAAGATGCCGACGCAATAAGGGATGGCCTGGAGAGGGCTGGGGTGATATTGGAGGACGGCCCGGATGGCACCCGCTGGCTACGGAAATAGGGTCGAGGGTCTCCATTCGGTTGCGGCGGCGGCCGCCCGGGGCCGGGTTCGGAAGCTCTGGGTAGAGGAGAAGCGGCTGGGCCGGGGCGAGGTCGCCGACATCGTGAACGTCGTGGGCAGGGAGTCGATCGCGCTGGTCGCTGACGTCCGGTCGATGGCGGAGACCGAGGCGCCACAAGGTGTGGTCGCCGAATGCGCACCGATCATGCCGGTCCCGGTCGACGACTTGGGAGGTCCCGAGGCTGCCGTCGTGGTCCTCGATCACATCGAGGATCCCCACAATGTCGGGGCCATCGCCCGGAGCGCCCTCGCTTCGGGAATGACAGGCATGATCGTTTCATCGAGACGGGCGGCCCCATTGTCGGCCACGGCGTTCAAGGCGGCGGCCGGCGCCCTGGAGACCTTCCCGGTGGCCGTGGTGGGCTCGATACCCGAAGCGCTCAGTCGTCTCAAGGACCGTGGCGTCTGGATCGTCGGGTTGGACGCTGGGTCTGCAACCTCGCTGTTTGGCTTGGAGCTGTTGACGGAGCCGGTGGCGATAGCGGTTGGCGCCGAGGGAGCAGGTCTCAGCGTCCTCACCGCGAAGCGGTGTGACTTACTGGCCTCGATCCCTATGGCCGCGAGCTTCGAGAGTCTCAACGCCTCGGTCTCGGCTGCCCTGGCGTGTTTCGAGATCATGCGGGTGCGGGCAGAATCCGTGCCCTCTCTACAATCCGACCATCCGCCGGGTTAGCTCAGTTGGTAGAGCAGCTGTCTTGTAAACAGCAGGTCATCGGTTCGATTCCGGTACCCGGCTCCAAGAAGTAGTCGGGATTTGGGGCGTTCAAGACATTGGTCAGTAGTCGTAAGGCCCAGGTGGTGGAGGCGGCGGAGGCGGTGGTGGCGGAGTCGGAGGTAGTGGAGAAGTCGGTGGTGGTGGTGGGCACGTCGGGGGTGGTGTCCCACCCGCGGTGAGGACTCCGAATTCACCTGCTACTGGTAATCCGTTGGGCATGCCGTATCCAAGAATCTCGTCGGCGTTTCCTTGCGTATTTGTGTAGCGCAGGAAAATGTTGCAGGTCGAGGGGCGGAACAGTCCAACGCTCTCAGATCCCGGCGCTCCGCGCCTGGCCCACTCGGCGGCGATGATCTTGTCGCCAGGATCGCCGAAGATGAAGGCGGCATCGGCGTTGCCTTGGGTGTGGGTGAGGCGGAAGTAGACGAGGCCCGTCGCTTCCCGGTGGAGACCGACCTCGTCATCGAGATCGTTGTCGAAGTCTCCAACGAAGGGGTTGTCGCCGGTGTTGCCGAAGATGTAGCTGAACTCTGCGGCACCGAGGCCACCGTCGTTTGCTCCCAGCGCGTTGATCACAAAGATCCGCGATTCGGAAGGCCGATAGATCGCAACTGTGTCACACCCATCACCGTTGAAGTCGCCTGCAAGTGGGATGTCCCCTGGATCACCGAAGAAGAATCTGATGTCGGCCACGCCCTGGCTGTTCGAGTTGCGCAGGTAGACGAACCCGTCGGATTGGCGGTAGAGCCCCGGTGTCTCGTCTCCATCGCAATCCCAGTCACCGACGAACGGCAGGTCTCCCGGCGAGCCGTAGAAAAATCTCGTCGTGCTTCCTGCCAGATCGAGGAGGTACCACTCCCCGGTCGATGTATCCACGACACCGACCGAGCCCTCCTGTGCGATCGCAGGGGAGGCGGCTCCCAGCAACAGGGTGACGGCGATCAGAACGGCGGCCACGCGACGCATCTCTCCCTCTACGCACGAAAGGCGTCTCTTGGTTCAATCCGGTTTGCGATGATGTTTGACGACTAGTGGCCCGTCGCTGCAATAGCTGCGCAGTCTCGCCGGCCCTCGACGCCGCTGGCGGCGTCCGCGTCCTCGACGAACGATCAGGTGCGCCTTCGTCCTGCGTCCTTGCCAGCCACCCCGATGCCTCGGCGACACCGCGGCATTATTTCACCGACAGACCACTAGGAATCAGCAGGACTTTGCCCCACTTCTGGCCGCTGCCCGAACACTCTCGTCAGGACACCGAAGTTGGGCGCCCAGCCCACGCCGAACGCCTTCGCTGAGAGGAGCGGGCCCTCCGGGTTCCAGTACGTGTCCCGCACTCGCTCCATCGTCGGGATCCGAAAGTCATAGGGCACAACGTCGGCGACTCTTCCGTGCCAGCTTCTCTCATCGGGGGATTTGCGTAGCTCCTGGATAATCGCAATGACCCCAATGACTGCAACAACCAGTCTCCACACGCCCTTCGCAGTAATGGGCATTCGCTGTTTGCGGTCCATCAGTGGGACGCTACTCCAAATTCCTGCTCAGCCGGCCTGAGATCCCGGGATGTCGCCCATCCTCCAAATCCTCAACTAATCACGGGCCCAGAAATACTCTCACCATCATGCTGAGTGCTGGGGATCGGTCGATCCTCGAGTTCGAACGTGGCTGGTGGCTGGAGCCTGGTCCCAAGGATCGGGCCATCGAGCTTCGGCTGGGCCTGCCCGCATCCGTTTACTACGAGCACCTGCTGAGGATCGTCTCGCTACCCGAGGCATACCGATTCGATCCGATGACCGTGGCCCGGGTCACCGCCATGATCGAGCCCGACGGTGAGGCCATGGAGGCCGTCTTGTGAACCGGGGGCGTCATTCCGCCGAGAGCACCGGCCCCTTCTATCGAGACCTCACCATGATGGTCGTCGGCATAGTCCTGGTGGGGGCTGCCGTTTTCCTCCTTCTCTACCTCTTCGCCGGCGACCCGGATCCGGTTGCCGGAGAGACGACGATTCCGGCCACAACGGCCAGCAGTGCGGTCCCCTCCAGTGGTCCCTCGACCACCAACACCACCGTGGCTGAAACCACGACGGCCCCGGCTGAGACCACGACGACGGTGCCGGTCCGGTCTCCTCAAGAGGTGCGGGTCATCGTCCTGAACTCGATCGGGCTCGATGGCGCCGGAGGGCGGAAGACCCAGCAATTGGCCGACGCCGGGTACCAGACCCAGCAGGCCGACGACCTCGAGCCGGCGCAGGACCCGTCGCGTGTTTGGTACCGGGAGGGATTCGCCGCGGAGGCCAATGCCTTGCTGCAATTCCTGCCCGGGGCGCTGGCCGAGCCCATCCCAGATCCTGAGGTGGGGGCGGGTGCGGACGTGGTGCTGGTGCTGGGCGCCGGCTATACGGAATGACCCATATCGCCGGTGGGTCACGCCGCGGCGTGCCCAAAGTGTGGATCCTGCCGGTGCTAGCGCTGGTTCTGATTCTGGTCGCCATCTCCATCGGCATCCTCAGCCGATCGGTGCTGATCGACCTGATCGCCTGGTGGCCGGCATGGCTGATGCTGGTGGTGATCGCCTTCATAGCCCGGGGCCGACGATGGGGGCGGGTGCGAGTCTCCGCGCTGGCAGCGATCCTCTCGGTATTGGTCCTCGGCGCTTTCATCACCGGTCACATCCTCGGATGGGCGGCGATGCCTTCCGCCGCCACCGATCTCAACGGCCCACAGGCGGGCTCGGTGGCGACTGGGGCGCTGTCTGCCCGGATCGAGGGCCAGCTCGAGGTTGGATCCGGGCAATCGGGGTTCCTGTACGCCGTGGAGCCGGTGAGACGTGGCGGTGAGATCGGGCCACCGACGGCGAGCGAGCAATTGCAGGGACCCACCATCGCCGTCGCCCTCCACCCTTCGCCGAACCCCGGTTTGTACACCTTCGCCGGGTGGGACCTGGATCTCGACGAGGCTCCGACCTGGAGTCTCTCGTTGGCTGGAGAGATCCAGGCCGATCTGAGTCGCCTCAAGCTCTCGTCTCTTCAAATCGACGGGAAAGGCGCGGCGGCACTGGGGGCGGCGTCCGACAACATCGTGGTGACTGTTTCGGGCGATTTCGAGATCAATCTGCCCGCCGGGGTCCCGGCCCGGGTAGTGGGCGAGGCGACGGTGCCGGCAGGCTGGGCACAGACGAACGATGGTTACGAGAGCCCCACCCCCGGGGCAGGATGGGTCATCTCGGTGGGCGAGGGGTCTTCCCTGATTGTCACAGGGGGGTAGCGGCTCGTCTCGTTACACTTCTCGATCGTGTTCTCCGAACGATTGAAGCGTGTTGCATTGCTCGTTTGGACGGCGGTGGGGGTCGTTGCCCTCGGCTATGTCCTCCTCTATGTAGCTGGGTCGGTCAGAGTGATCTGGCTCCCCATCGCCTTCGGCGCCGGAATCGTCTTCCTCCTCGAGCCGTTCGTGCGCTTCCTCGAGCGGAGGATGCCGCGTCCTGTTGCGGTGGTCCTCGCCCTGTTGGCGATGATCGGTTTGGTGATCGCCGTGGGTGCCCTCGTCTTCCCCACCATCAGAGCGCAGGCGGCGGACTTCGGTCAGAGACTTCCCGATCTGTATCTGGCCGGGATCAACTGGGTCCGAGACGTGGGCGCCAGCATCGGCCTCGACGTCGACGAGTTGCTCAGCCAGGAGGCGATCGAGGCGTGGCTGAACGACCCGGCCAACCAGGAGACGGTCCAGAACCTCCTCCTCGGATTCGGGGCGGGGGCGGGCCAGGTGATACGTGGCTTTGCCGAGGCGGTCGCCGTGCTCGGTCTGGCGCCGATACTCGCCCTCTACATCCTGATCGACCTGGAGAATTTCAAGGCCAACACCCTGGGAATGACGCCTCCCCGACATCGCGAGGAATTCGCCTTCGTGTCAGGGGCGGTGGGCACCGCCCTCAGCTCATTCGTCCGGGGCCAGCTCCTGGTCGCGTTCATCGTTGGAGCCGCGTCCAGCCTGGGTATGTGGCTCATCGACCTGCCCTTCTGGCTGCTGATCGGGATCATCGCCGGGTTCCTCAACTTGATCCCGTTCATGGGGCCGGTGGTCGGTGGCGCCCTGGCCGTCCTGGTCGCGCTGCTCAACGGCAGCGTCTCCCAGGCGATCTGGGCCGTGTTGATCATGATCGCCATCCAGCAGGTCGACAATCATGTCATCACCCCCCTGGTGCAGCGGACGCGTGTCAATCTGTCCCCGCTCGTCATCGTGCTCGCCTTGATCATCGGTGGGACGGTGGCGGGCCTGCTCGGCGTTCTGGTGGCGGTGCCGATGACCGCCGCGATCAGGATCATCGTGGGCCATATCTGGCGAACGCGGGTACTGGGCGAGACCTGGGGCGAGGCCAGCCAGCACATGATCGAATACACCGAGCCACCGGATCGGATCGCCGGGATCAGACGCCGCCAACCCAATCAGAGCCGGCTGTTCGATACGCAAGAGCTGCGACCCGTCGACGAGGAGCCAGTGACCCTCGACCCGTCGGATCAGACGTCGCCTAGGTAAGCCGCCCGCATCTGCGGGTTGGCCAGCAGGGCCTGTGAGGTGTCGTTGAGGACGATCTTGCCGGTTTGGAGGACGTAACCCCGATCGGCGATCGACAGCGCCATGTTCGCGTTCTGCTCTACGACGAAGACCGTTACCCCTGCCTTGTTGATCTGCTCGATGATCTCGAAGTTCTGGGCGACCAGCACCGGCGCCAGTCCCATGGAGGGCTCATCCATCAAGAGGACTTTTGGTTGGGCCATGAGCGCCCTCCCCATGGCCACCATCTGCTGCTCACCACCGGACAGGGTCCCGGCCTTCTGGGATAGGCGCTCTTTGACGCGGGGAAACATCTCGAACACACGCTCGTAGTCCGCATCGAGATCGTCGCTCTGACGGAGGTAGGCGCCGATCTCGAGGTTCTCCTTGACCGACATTCGCTTGAAGAGCCGTCTGTTCTCGGGGACCATGGTCAGTCCGTGTCCAACCCGCTGTGCCGTGCTCCAGCTGTTCACGTTCTCGCCGTCCATGTAAACCGCCCCCGAGGACGGCCTCAGATAGCCGAGCATCGTTTTCAAGGTCGTCGTTTTCCCTGATGCGTTGCCCCCGAGCAGACAGACCATCTCGCCGGCGTGGATGTCGATGTCGACGTCCTTCAGGATGTGAGCCGCGCCGTAGTGGGTGTTCACCCCCTTGAGGGAGAGAATCGGGGGCGGCGCGCCGTTGGTCGTCATGCGCCCAGTTCCGCCGGACGTCCGAGATAGGCCTCGATCACCTTCTCGTTGGTGGAGACCTCGTCGTAGGTACCCTCGGTCAGCTTGACCCCGTGGTCGAGCACCACCACCCGATCGGACACGTTCCGCACAACCTGCATGTCGTGCTCGATGAGAACGATGGTGTAGCCCCGCTCGCTGCGCAACCGGCCAATGAGCTCAGTCAGCTCGATCGTCTCTCTCGGATTCATCCCTGCAGTGGGCTCGTCGAGGAGGAGCAGTCGGGGACCAGTGGCCATGGCTCGGGCGATCTCGAGACGACGGCGATTGGCATAGGACAGGACCATGGAGAGCTGGTCATGGCGGTACCCGGCCAGTCGGGTGCCGAAGAAGGACAGCACTTCCTTCGCCCGCTCCTCGATCTCCGCCTCTTCCCTTCGTTGGGAGGGCGTCTTGAAGATGGCGCCGAACAGGCCGGCTTTGGTGCGGGAGTGCTGGCCGACCATGACGTTCTCGAGGACGGTCATGGCGGGGAATAGACGAACGTTCTGGAAGGTCCGGGCCATACCCAGCTTGAGGATCTGGTTTGGTCGGAGACCCACGACGTTCTGCCCATCGAAGACGATCGAGCCCTCGTCAGGGGTCTCCATCCCGGTGACCAGGTTGAAGAACGTCGTCTTCCCGGCCCCATTTGGCCCGATGACGCTGACCACCTCGCCCTCGTCGACGTGCAGCTCCAAGCCGTTGATGGCGCGGAGCCCACCGAAAGCCTTGTTCAGGCTTTGTATCTCGAGCAACGGCATCAGACGGCCTCCTCCGGCACATGCTCGGCTTGGCCCTTCTCGCCGTATATCTCCAGCCATGCGTCCTGTGATAGCTCCTCGGTGTGCAGCTCCTGGGCGCGTCGCTTACTCGGGATGAATCCCTCCGGTCGTTTCAGCATCATCACGATGAGGAGGACGCCGTAGAACAGGAACTGGTATTCGGAGAATTCCCGGAGCAGGTTGGGGAGGACGATCAGTACCAAGGCCCCGAGAGTCACCCCGGGGACACTCCCCATGCCGCCAACGATAATGATCACCAGGACGGTGATCGAGACCACGATGTCGAAGGTATGGGGGAAGACCGAGCCGATCTGAGCAGCGAAGAGTGAGCCGCCGAAGCTGGCCAGGATGGCGCCGACCACGAAAGCCGACAGCTTGGCTGTGACGATGTTGACCCCCATTGCTTCGGCCACCGATTCGTCTTCACGCATCGCCATCCAGGCTCGCCCCCAGCGCGATTTCTGAACAGCGAACGTCACATACGCGGCGACCAGCACGAACAGGAACACCGGGTAGAAGTAGTCCTGCGGTGTGCTGAAGGTGAGTGGGCCTATCTGGAGATCGGGGATGTTGGTGATCCCTTGTGCTCCGCCAAAGATGGGGGCAAGCCACTCCGAGTTGAGGAGGATTCGGGCTATCTCACCAAAACCCAGGGTGACGATGGCGAGATAGTCGCCACGCATTCGAATCACCGGGGTTGCGACGAGGATCCCGGCGATGGCCGCCGCCACCATCACGAACGGCAGGGAAGCAAGCACCGAGATCTCGGGATTGAATGCAGGTGATTGCGGCGAGGTGAGAATCGCCGTTGTGTAGGCGCCCACGGCGAAGAAGGCCACGTAGCCCAGATCGAGCAGCCCAGCGTAACCGACCACGATGTTCAGACCCAGAGCCATCAGGAGATAGATGCCCGCAGTGACCAGGATCTGACTCACGAATGGGCCCATGATCCTCGGCACGAAATACAGGATCACGAGGATGATCAGAGCCGCCCCTATCTGCCAGCGAGAGCGTTGGCCCTTGGGCATCGCCTGAACCCGCTGCCGGAGCGTGCTGTCCCGGCCCTCCATCCACCAGAACAGGACGATGAACGCGCCGAAAATGGCCACAGCCCCGATGATGGTGAGGGCGCCGCCCCGCCCGGTATAAAGGAAGTCGATGACCGACTCGAGGCTCAGCCCGGCGAAGAGCTGGCCGAACAGGTCGGTGAGAAGGGAGAACACGATCACGGCGGTGAGCGCCCCCATCAGAGTCCGCCGGACACGTCTGCTGAGGAGATGGATCGCTCCTCCCAATGCGCCCATCGCCGCGGATGCCACTGCAATCACGATCACTGCCACAGCCACCGGCAATCCGAAACCAAGGATCTCGGCAAGCTCCGGCGACATGTTGATGAATACACCCCGCAGGTCGAAGACAGTGATCAGGATCAAGAGCAAACCCACGCTTAGACCCGCCAGGAGCCCGGCCAGTGCGCCGGCGAGGACGTTTCGCGACCCTGCCGTGGCCGGTTCGTACCCTTCCAGGGTCGCCGGTGGCTGGCCTGCCATCCAGCCGAAGCCAAAGGCGAGCAGATAGAGGAACAGGATCCCCAGCGGCACGATCGGGTCGATCACCATGCGGGGCTGGAAGGTGGCCACGATCCCGGTGGCAGCGACGAGCACCATGGCCGCACCTCCGGCCAACCCCAGCCTCACTGCCCGTCGCATGTCGAGAGGAGGGGCGGGCCGCAATTCGACTTCGACCGGTGCCGGGGGATCCATGACCTGTGACATCGGCTAGGTCCTTTCCTGGGCGAGACGCTCGCCGAGGATGCCGGTTGGTCGGAAGATCAGCACCAGGACCAAGGCGGCATAGGCCACGACGTCCTTGAGCTGGCTGAAGGCGGGGATCTCATAGCCGGCGAGGACCAGGCTGGGGCCCACCGACTCGAAGATCCCGAGACTGACGCCGCCCAGCATGGCGCCGACGATGTTGCCGATTCCACCGAGGACGGCCGAGGTGAAGGCCTTGATCCCGGGGAGGAAGCCGGAGAAGAAGTTGATGCTTGGGAAGACCAGGCCCCACAACGCCCCGGCGACACCGGCCATGGCGCCGCCGATGGCAAAGACATTGACGATGGTGCGATCGACGTTTATGCCCATGAGGGCTGCGGTCTCCGGATCCTCGGAAACGGCTCGCATCGATTTGCCAGTTCGGGTCTTCTCAACGAAAAGGTAGAGACCGCCCATCATCACCAGGGCGGCGACGATCACGATTAGCTGGGTCTTGAGGATGACGAATCCGCCGAAATCGAAGGTGCCCCGCAGCGGCTCCATCCTGGGGAAGGACTTGGTGGCGGGGCCTACGAGACCACGGACGAGGTACTGGATCGTGAAGGAGGCGCCAATGGACGTGATCAGGGGTATCAGACGTGGCGCCCCGCGGAGGGGCCGATAGGCGATCCGCTCGATGATGACCGCGATCGCGGTCGAGGTGAACATGGCCGCCACCAGCACGATCAAAAGGGAGACTGCAGGGCTGGACGTCCAGAGCGGGGTGATGGCAAGAGCGTTGGCGACATAGAACGCCATCATCGCCCCCACCATGAAGACCTCTCCATGGGCGAAGTTGATGAAGCGAAGGACGCCGTAGACCATGGTGTAGCCCAGTGCGATCAGGGCGTACATCGAGCCGGTGGAGATCCCAAAGACGAAGAGATCCCGCCACTGTGCGGCGCTGAGCCTTCCCGACGAGATGCTCAGATACGACCCGTAGAGGATTATCGCGAGGATCGCGATCCGAGCAGCCCAGAGAAAAACACCTACAAAGGTGATCCGTGAGGCGCGCCGTGCCGGGCGAGCTTCGAC
>Ga0190271_10001133_pt1 | contig 14743 bp, 12 predicted proteins | sample Popmic356T_FD_133747 | JGI IMG/M metagenome (GOLD analysis project Ga0190271, IMG submission 133747) | Populus adjacent soil microbial communities from riparian zone of Weber River, Utah, USA - 356 T | ecosystem: Environmental > Terrestrial > Soil > Riparian zone | place: USA: Utah | collected...
AGCCCTTCTGGAAGCCCGACGCGCTCGTCCTCGAAGGGCACGGCGAGGGCCTCTCTTACGAGCCGCTCGAAAACGACCTCTGGCGCTGCGCCAACGCGCCGATGACCGAGGAGCCGGGCGAGCCGCCCTCGCTCCTCGTCGAGGCCGAGGAGGGCGACTCCTACCAGGCGTTCCTCTGCGCGGGCGCTCTGGCCGAGGAGGCCGAGTTCCCTGGCGCCGCCGAGCTCCTGCACGCGCCGCTTGAAGGCGCCGGCTTCCCGGTCGACGCCGTCCTTCACACCCGCTGGATCGGCAACCGCGAGGCGCTCGGCCAGGTGCGGAAGCGCATCCTCGACGTCGAGCACGCCTACCGCGAGCAGTCGCTCGGCTCGGGGGCCGGCCCCGGCTGGCAGGCCGAGGAGGACCGCGACCTGGCCCGCGAGTACGAGGCGGTGCTGCAGTCCTCCGCGCACCCGCCAATGCTCCGCGCCTGCCTCTCGCTCGCGGTCGGCGCGCCGGGCCGGGAGGAGCTCGAGCGCCGGGTCGAGGTCCTGCGCGAGCGCTTCGGCGAGGTCCGACTGCACCGCCCCCGCGGGCTTCAGCACAGCCTCTACTTCGAGCACCTGCCGCGCGCCGACGCCGGGTCGCTCGGCGACTACCGCCAGCAGATGACCGTCGAGCAGTTCGGCGCGATGGTCCCGACCGCCAGCGCCGAGCTCGGCTCGGCCACCGGCGTCTACGTTGGCCACACCCCCGCGGGCCGGCCGGTCCGCTTCGACCCGACCGAGGCACCCCGGACGGCGCGCGCCTCCGGGGTCCTGCTCGCCGGCACGCTTGGCTCGGGCAAGACCCTGGCCGCCCAGGCGATCGCCTTCGCGGCCCAGCGCCGGGGCAGCCTCGTGGTCGACTTCGACCCCAAGCCCGACCACGGCCTCGACCGGGTGGCCGAGCTCGAAGGAGAGGTCGAGGTCCTGGAGCTCTCCGGCGACCCAGAGCACCGCGGCAAGCTCGACCCACTCGCGATCGGCCTGCCGGAGATGCGCGAGGAGCTCGCCTCCTCCTATCTCCAGGAGCTGCTGCGGGACGCGCCGCCGGCCTGGGAGAACGCGATCGACCGTGCCGTGCGAGACGCGGTGCGGGCCGGCGAGCGCAGTCTGATGTGCGTGGTCGCCCGCCTCCGCGCTGGCGACTCGGAGGCGGCGCGGGAGGCGGGCGACGCGCTGGAGGTCCTCTCTGACTTCGGGCTCGCCCGCCTCGGCTTCGCGCCGCTTGGGGGGCAGGGCTGATGGCAGGCGAGCCCTCGGTGATCACCATCCGCACGCCGGGGCTCTCGCTGCCCGACCCCGGCGCGTCCCGCGAGACCTACACCCGCGCCGAGCGCGTCTCCGTGGCGACGCTGACTCTGGTCGCGGCCAAAGCTCTGCGCCTCGTCAGCGGCAACCGCGAGCGACACAAGATCGTGCTGCTGGACGAGGCGTGGTTCTTCCTCGGCTCTGCCCAAGGCCGAGCCCTGTTGAACCGGGTGATCCGGCTCGGGCGCGCCTTCAACGCGACTGTGCTGGTGGCGACGCAGCGGCTGGCCGACCTCGGCGACCTCTCTGAGCTGTTCGGGACCTACTTCCTGTTCGGCCAGGAGACCGAGGGCGAGGCGCGGGCCGGGCTGGCGCAGATCGGGCTCGACCCAGACAGCGGGCTGGCGCTTCGCCTCACGGAGTACCGCCGGGGGCGCTGCCTGATGCGCGACCTCGACGGCCGGGTCGGCGAGCTGCGCTTCGACCTCGTCTTCGAGGAGCTCCTCGCCGCGCTCGACAACACGCCGCGGAGCGCCGGTTGAGGAGTGCGGCGGCGAGGATGCGGCGCCCCCTGGGCGCGGCGATCGGGCTGGCCGTGCTGCTGGTGCTCTGCGCGCACCCGCTCGCGGGCGCGGCTACCGACGTCTGGGGCAATGTCGGGCCCGGCGCCCAGCTCGGGGGCCAGGGCATGGCGGGGCGCTACCCGCTCAGCCACTACATGCTCGACCAGCATTTCGACGCCGTCTCGGCCTCATTGACCGGTGGCATCGACGCCAGCGGCGTGCCGCCGATGATCGCCTACTTCCTGGCCTCGGTGATCTGGGCGCTGACGAGCTTCCTCGCCGGCCTGCTGATCTCCCTGTTCGGCTTCGCCTTCGACCTCGACCTGGTGGGCGGCTCGGCGGGGACGGGCGGCGCCGGGGCGCTGGCGCCCGTCTCCCGCGCGATCCACTCGATCTACGCCGACGTCTTCGGCGGACCGTGGCTGGCGCTTGCCGTCGCGGTGATGGGCATCTGGGCGATGTGGAAGGCCCTGGTCCAGCGCCGCTACACCGAGACGGCGGGCGCGTTCGGCCTCTCCCTCGCCTACGTCGTGATCGGCCTCTTCTTCGTCCTGCAGCCGGCGGCGACGATCGGCGCTGCCTCGCAGTGGACGAACAAGATGTCGGTGGCGTTCCTCGCCGTCGCCAACCACGGCTCGCCGGGAGGGGGCGCCGCTGCCCGCGACGGGGCGACCCAGCAGCTTTTCGACCTGCTGGTGGTGAAGCCGTGGGTCGTCCTCAACTTCGGCGGCACGGCGCACTGCGTGCTCGCCGGCACCGGCTCGGAGGACTCGGACCCCGAATCGGCCCCGGTGCGGCCGCTGGCGAGCGATCCCGGCCGGGATGCCGCGCTCGCCCGCCGCCTCGCGGCCGGCGGAGAGGTCTCCGCCGAGGGCAAGGTCTGCATCGACAACGCCGGCAAGTACGCCTCGCGCTTCCTGCGCTTCGCGCCCGGCAGCGGGGAGCGCGACAGCGAGTACGAAGCGCTCGACAGCGGCGACACCTCGAAGCTCCCGGGCGCCGATCCCGATCGGGCCGGGTACCGGCTCGGCGTCGCCGACAGGCCGGCCACCGACGCGATGGAGGAGGGCGGCCAGTACCAGCGCCTGCTGGTGGCGATCGTCGTCTTCGCGGGGGAGCTGGGCGCCTTCTGCCTGCTCGGCTCGCTCTCTGTCGGGATCGTGCTCGCGCAGGTTCTGCTGCTCCTCCTGCTCGCTTTCGCCCCGGTGGCGCTGGTCGCCGCGGCGATTCCCGGGCGCGGTCACGCCTTCTTCAGGGGCTGGCTTGAGAAGCTCGCCGGGCTGCTGCTGCGCAAGGCCGCCTACTCGCTCGTCCTGGCGGTGCTCCTGGCCGTGAACGGCGCCCTGGCGGATGCCACCTCGGCGCTCGGCTGGCTGATGTCGTTCGGGCTGCAGGCGATGTTCTTCTGGGCGGTCTTCCTGCAGCGGAAGGCCCTCACCGCGAGCTTGGTCGGCATCGCCACCGGGCCGAGCGCCCCGGGGCGGGACGCCTCGCTGCGCCTCCTCTCGCTCTACGCGGGGGGCCGTCTCGCCGGCCGGTTCGCGCGGCCGGCGCTGCGAGGTGCCCGTGGGGCGGTCGGCTCGTCGGGTCGGCTCGCCGACCGGGTGAGCGACCGCGGTCCCGGCCGGGCGCCTCTCTTCGGCACCAGCCACCGAGCTACGGCCGGCGCCGGCGAGCTCGGTCCCGAGGCACCCCGGATGACGGAGCGCGCTCGTCTGGCGGATCGGGCCGGCGAGGGTGAGGCAGAGATCCCCGCGCCGACCTCGCGGAAACCTGGCTCGCCGAACCGGACCAGCGCCAAGGCACCCGCAGAGGGAAATGAGCGGCCGTCCGAAGAGGGCGCGCGCGTCGGGACGCAGCCCGGGGAGCGGAGACCGGACCCGGCGTCACGGGCCAAGCCATCGCGGCCCGAGATGAGCCGTGGGGCTGTCGAGCCGCGAGCGGTCTGCGAAGCGGCGTCCGCAGGCGAGAGCAGCGCGAAGAAGGACGCCGACCCGAGGCTGCCGGGCGACCGAAAGCCAGGCGTGCCCGGAGCCGCGGCGCAGCGGCCGGAGCTTCCCGAGCGGAGCCCCGAGCCAGCGTCGAGGCGCAAGCGAAAGCGACGGAAGGGCGGGGCCAGGTGAGCGAGGGCGGGCGTCGGCGTGGCTCACTCCTGGCATCTCTGGCGGGAAGTGTCTTCGGGGTCGCCGTGATCTCGATGAGCGCAGCCGTGGTCGCGATCCTCGGGGGCGGAATCGCCTGTGTCGGCGGGGGTGGCATGGCGGTCGCCGCCCCGGCGACCGAGGCCGCCCGGCGGGGCATCCCGTCGGACCGGTTGGGCCTCTACCAGCAGGCCGGGCAGCGCTTCGGGGTCGACTGGGCCTTCCTCGCCTCGCTCGGCTACCAGGAGTGCGGCCACGGCACCTGCGCCGAGGTCAACCCTTCGGGCTGCGGCGGCCCGATGCAGATCGGGATGGTGCGCGAAAGCGCTTGCAGCCCCGGATCGGGTCCGACGATTTGGGAGCGCTACGGCTTCGACGCCGACGGTGGCGGCGCCGACCCGTTCAGCCCCGCCGACGCCATCTTCACCGCCGCCCGGATGCTGCGCCCGGTCTTCGGGCTCGTGGGCGACTCCTACGCCGCCTATCGGGAGGTCGCCTGCAACTACTACGGCGCCTGTTCGGACGGCGTTGCCAGCTACGCCGACGAGGTGATGGCGCGGGCGGTCGAGTACGGCTTTCGCGGCAAAGGGTCGCCCCAGCCGAGGAGCCCGGCGGCGACCGAACCCGTCGCGAGCGGAAACGTCTCGGCCTGCGGGTCGAGCTCGCCGGCCGGGGCGAGCGGCAACGAGATCGTCCGCATCGCGCAGAGCCAGCTCGGCACCCCCGAGAGCCCGCCCGGGTCGAACTGCAACCCGTACGGGCCGTGCGTCGAATGGTGCTCGCTGTTCGTCGCCTGGGTCTGGAAGCGGGCGGGCGTCCCGCTGGAGGGCAGCACCGCGACCTATGCCTACTCGGGCACCGTCTACGAATGGGCCGAGGCCCGCGAAGGCGGCGGGCTGCCCGGTGCCATGGCTCCCGGCGAGCCGCCCTTCTCGACGGCTGAGCCGAACGGCGCCCGCGTCCTGCCGCCGACCGCGACCCCGGCCCCCGGCGACGCCGTCCTCTACGGCAGTGGCCCGACCGCCTCAGACCACATCGGCATCGTCGAGCGCGTCTTCCCCGGCGGGCAGATCGCGACGATCGACGGCAACTTCGGCAACCGGGTCGCCCGCTCCGGTCCGTTCCTTCCTTCGCAGGCCGTCCAGTACGGGATGCCGGCGCCGATCTTCGGCTACGCCCATCCGCCCAGCACCGAGGACGGCACGGATGGTTGACCGGCTTCGCGCCCTGGTCGACCGCCCGCTCGACCCGAGCGCGGCGCGGGCGATCCTGGCCCTCGCTAGCGCGATCCTCCTCGGCCTGGCGGCGCTGTTCGCCCTTGCCGGCAGCGAGCCCGACCGGCAGGCCTCCCAGGAGGCCCGGCCGGTGGCGGCCTCCCCGGCTGTGCCCGCCGCCCCGGTCGAGAAGGTCGAAGACGAAGCGGCCGAGCACCGCCCGCAGGACCCCCAGGACGTGGAGGGCAGCGCCGCCGCCCGGCGCGCGGCTCGCGCCCTGCGGTCGCACCGAGCGCTCCAGCACGTCCCGTATCGCGACGGCGGGGTGACGATCGCCCTGGCCGGTGCGCGGGGGAGCCGAGCCGTCTTGCGGGTCAGCGCCGCCACCGTCTCGGCGGCGCGGCGAGGATGGCGTCGGTTCCTGCGCCGCTACCGCGACTCGGGGCGGGCCTACGTGCCCCTGTTCAGGGCGACCGCGAGCAGGAGAACGAGGGGCGGGGCGTGAATGTCGGCAGCCTCTTTTCCGGCATCGGGGGATTCGAGCTCGGCTTCGAGCGGGCGGGGATGCGCGTCTCCTGGCAAGTCGAGCAGGACGCCTACTGCCGGGCAGTCCTCGCCCGGCACTTCCCGGACGCCGTCCGGTTCGAGGACGTGCGCGAGGTCGGTGCCCGCGAGCTCGACCCCGTCGATCTCATCTGCGGCGGATTCCCCTGCCAGGACCTCAGCAGCGCCGGCAGAGGAGCTGGGATCGACGGCGCCCGTTCGGGTCTTTGGTCCGAGTTCGCCCGGATCGTTCGCGAGCTTCGACCCGGCTACGTCGTCGTGGAGAACGTCCCGGCCCTCCTCACCGGCAAGGGCAAGCGATGGGACCGAGGCCCAATCGGGCGAGTTCTCGGAGACCTGGCCGAAGCACGGTATGACGCGGAGTGGGCGTGCCTATCGGCTAGAGAGTTCGGGGCACCGCACCTGCGAAAGCGGGTCTGGATCGTGGCCTACCCCGCATGGGATGCCGAAGCGAGGGCAGCGACGAAATCCGGGTCCGAGCGGCAACGAGCTCGGGCGGGCGGTGAACGAAGCCGAGCGGAAGACCTGGCCGACGCCGACGCGGAGCGACAGTCAGGGCGGGCGGGGGGCTCGGGCCGGCAGGGCGGGGACAACTTGCGGACCGCCGTGGCGCGGGAGCCGATGTTTCCGACGCCCTTCGCCAGCAACACGAAGGCCGAGCACAAGCGCTCAGCGGGTCGGCCGCCGAGGAGCTACGGGACTACTGGGCCGTTGAACCCTCCGTGGGTCGAGTGGCTGATGGGGTTCCCCATCGGGTGGACCGCCTTGCCGGCCTCGGCAACGCCCTCGTCCCCCAGATCGCGGAGTGGATCGGGCGCCGCATCCTCGCTTACGAGTCCGCAGCGCGACGGGGGGCGATGAGCTGATGCAGCCGGGTCGGATCATCGATCTCTTCGCCGGTGCGGGCGGCTGGGAGGAGGGCCTGCGCGAGCTCGGCTACACGGCGGTCGGCATCGACGTCGACCGTTGGGCCTGCGCCACGGCGCGCGCCGCCGGGCATGAGCGGATCGAAGCGGACATCGCCGCGCTCGACCCCGGCGAGTTCGCGCCGGTCTGGGGGCTGATCGGCTCGCCGCCCTGCCAGGCGTACTCGACCGCCGGCAAGGGGCTCGGCCGGTTCGACAAGGAGCGGGTGATCGCCTGCGCCCACGAGCTCGCTGCCGGACACGACACCCGCGCCGAGCACCTTGCCGCCTGCCGCGATCCTCGCTCGCTGCTCACCGTCGAGCCGCTGCGCTGGGCCGTGGCGTTGCGACCTCGCTGGGTCGCGCTGGAGCAGGTGCCGGGCGTCCTCGAGCTTTGGTCGCTGTTCGCCGGTCTGCTCGCGAGCCACGGCTACGACGCGACCGCCGGGGTGCTGAGCGCCGAGCAGTTCGGCGTGCCGCAGACCCGCAAGCGGGCCTACCTGGTCGCCTCGCTCGACGGGCCGGCGCAGCTGCCCGCCCCGACCCATCGCTCCTACAACCCGCGCCGCCCCGACGAGGTCCGCGAGGGGGAGGAGGACCTACAGCCCTGGGTCAGCATGGCCGACGCCCTCGGTTGGGCGAGGGACGCTGTCACCTTCACCAACAACCAGACCGCCAGCGGCAGTCGCCCGCGAGGTCTCAGCCGCCCGGCGACCTGTCCGGCGCGGACCATCGACTCGGCTTCGGGATCGTGGACGGTCGAGCTCTCGGAAAAGGGCAGCGACGATGGCTGACCGACCCGAGTGGACGAAGCGGCGGCCGGCGACGACGGTGCTGGCCGACCCCAGGATCGCCGCTCCCTCGGCACAGGATCGCGACCCGAACTGGAAGCCGGGGGACAAGTGGCCCTCGCAGTTCAAGAACGCGGTCCGCGTCAGCGTCGAGGAGGCTGCTGTCCTGCAGGGCTTCCCGGCGGACTACCCCTGGGAGGGCTCGCGGACCCGCTGCTTCTTGCAGATCGGCAACGCGGTCTGCCCGCCGGTTGCGCGGCTCGTCGTCGCGGCGGCTGCTCGCCACAGCCTGGATCGAGGGGGCGCGCGGTGACGCCGATCGAAGCTCGCGCTGCACTTCGTACTGCGGCTCGCACTGTGGCTCGCACTGCACTTCGCACTGTGGCTCGCACCGCCCTGCGGGCGACCGGCGACCCGGCCGCTTTCTATCTGCATTCAGGACGGGTCGCCGTTGCTGACATCTATCCCCGAAGGGGGTCAATCCGTGAGTGAGTCAGACCGGCGGGACGCAGTCCCGCTCGCTCTCCTCGCGGCATCTTTCGCGGCTCTGTTCGTCGCCGCCAGCCTCCGTCATTGGCTGGCATCGCTCAGGGAGCTTGCGGGACACCCCGCTGCCGTCAGCCTCGCCGGGGCTCTGCTGATGTTCGCCTCTGCGGTGCTCGTCGCGCGGCTCGTTGTCACTCGCCGGGCTCTCGATCACCGCGTGGCGATCCTCGCGATCCCCGCCGATTCCTTCGATCCCTCACCCGAGTCCGTCCTCCGCTTCGCCTCCGGTCTCAGCCGATCTCGGCGAGCGCTTCGCGGCCTGCTCGACGCCCCGGCGAGCGCGGTCCGGCTGAAGCTCGACGCCGACCCCACGGGGAAGCTCCGCTACTGCGTCGAGGTGCCCGAGCGGGCGCGGGGAGCGCTGCGCGCAGCGATGGCCGCCTACCAAGGCGTCGAGCTCCGCGCCGCCCCGGAGGCGCCGGCCGAGCCCGAGACGGGGGAGGTTGTCCGTGCTGAGCTGGTCCTTGCCAGGGCGAGCAGCGAGCCGCTGCGGGCGGCCGGCCTCGACCCCGATCCGCTCTCGGGGTTCGCCCGCGCGATCGACGCCGTCGATCCGGCCGGCGGCGACGGCGCGACGATCTGCGTCGATCTCCTGCCGGTCACTCCGGGGAAGCGCCGGCGCCTGCGGCGGCGGCTGCTTCGGCGGGCTCGTCACCGGGCGCCGTCACCGTCTCCGGGAGACGAGCTGACCGGCCTCCTTGGCGGCGGCGATCGCCGTCGCGGCGGTGCGCCGCCGGCCGAGCTGGTGGAGCAGAGGGTGGGGCGCCAGGCGCTGGCCCGGAAGCTCGGGACCGACGAGCCGCTGTTTGAGATGCAGATCCTGATCCGGGTCGCCTCGCCCGTCCCCGGTCGGGCGAAGGCCCAGCTCGCCGGCATTCTGGCCGGCTTCGACGCCTTCGCCGGGGAGAACCACCTGCGCGTCTCGGGCCTCCGCATCCCCGGCGTTGCCTTTCTCGGCTCCGACCTTCCGGGGCGCCGTCGCGGGTTCGACCACCGCCTCGCAACCGGGCTGTTCCGCCCGGCTCGCCGCCGGGTCGTCACCGCGAGCGAGATCGCGGGCTTGTTGAAGCCGCCGAGCAAGCAGTGCGCCTCGCCGAACGTCCTGCGCTCCGGTGGGGCGGTTCCGCCGCCGCCCCGAGAGCTGCCGACCTTCGCCGGGCAGGCGGGCCTGCTGCCGCTCGGGAACGTGCAGACCGAGACGGGGGAGCGGATGGTCGGCGTCCCTCTGCGAGACACCTTCTTCTTCTACATGGCCGGCCGCAGCCGGTTCGGGAAGACGGAGACGGCGATCGGCCAGTTCCTACATATCGCCCGCTCGGGGCACGGCTGCCTGTTCCTCGATCCCCACCTAGACGCGCTCAACCGGATCAAGGGCTATCTGACCGAGGAGGGGCTGCGAGAGCGGGTCGTGGAAGTCAACCTCGCCGACCTCGATCGCCAGCCGGCCTGGAACCTGTTCGCCGTCGCCGGCCGCTCGCCGAGGCGGGCCGCCGGTCAGGTCGATGCCGTGGTCGATGCCTTCGCCTCGGCCCTGCGTTGGGACGAGGTCAACGCCCGAGCGCTCAACCTCACCACGCAGGCGGCGCAGGCGCTGGTCGACCTCGCCCGCCGGCTCCCGGCCGAGCTGGCGCCGACGATCTTCGAGATCCCCGTCCTGCTGAGCGACGACGACTGGCGGGAGGCGGTGCTGCCATATGTGTCGGTCCCGGTCCGGCAGTTCTTCCATGAACGCTTCCCGCGCCTCGCGCCCGAGGCGATCACGCCGGTTACGAACCTGATCGACCGGCTGCGGGCGGCGCCGTCCACCGCCGCGCTGCTCGGCAACCCGCTCGCGACCTATGACATTCGCGCGGCGATGGACCGGGGGCAGATCGTCCTCGTCTGTCCCGGCTCCGGTTCGGGGCGCGACCGGCTGATCGCCAACTTCGTCGTCTACGACGCCCTGCACGGAGCGAAGTCCAGAGCCGACATTCGGCCCGATCGCCGCCGCGAGTTCTACGTGTGGCTGGACGAGGTCCAGATATACGACGGGGCATCCTCGGGCACGCTGGCGGCGCTGTTGGAGCAGGTCGCGAAGTTCGGCGTACGGGCGCTGCTGCTGAACCAGAACCCCGAGCGGTTGACGGCGGCGACTCGCGACGCGGTCACTACGAACCGCTCCCACCTGGTGACGACGGCGCTGAACGCGAAAGCCGCCGGGCTGCTCGCCCGCGAGCTCGGGGGCGAGGTGAGCGCCGAGACGATCGGGCAGCTGCCCCGTTTCCACAGCCTCGCCTCCGTCACCCTCGACGGGGAGATCAGCCGCCCCTTCCGGCTCGGAGGGGTGCTGGTCGAGGAGCTGTTCCCCGACCAGTGCCACCCCGAGGGCCTGCCGGCGCTCGACGCCGCGATCGACGGCAGACTCGGCCGCGCCCCGGTCGCCGAGACGCTGGATCGGCTCGACCGCCACCCGCAGAGGATCGTCAAGTACCTCGTCGGCCCGCGACGGCAGCAGCAGGGGCGCGGGAGCGGCGGCCGTCAGAACCTCGACACCGGAGCGGCGAGTTGACCGCCGCCGAGCGCGCGCTGCCACGGCTCGGGGCGAGCGCCGTGGCGCTGCTCGAAAGCCTCAACCAGCACCGGCTGCTCTCGACCGCGCAGGTCCATGAGCTGCACATGCCTCGTGCTTCCCGGCGCTGGGCTCAGGAACAGCTCGCCCTGCTGCGCGAGGTCGGGCTTGCCGAATCGACCTCGTTGCCGGGACGGCGGCTGCTCTGGCATCTGACCGAGCGCGGCGTCGATGCCGCCGCGACGATCCCGAGTCGCGCGGAGACGCGGCGCAAGGTGATCGCCCCCGAGCAGGCTGCCGGCCCCCTCCAGGCGCACACGATCGCCGTCAACGACGTCGGGCTCGCCTTCGTGCGGGCGGCCCGCGAGCGCGGTGACGAGTGCGGCCCGTTCGACTGGCTGCATGAGGTGGCGCACTCGCTGGGGCCGCCGCCGGGGAGGCGGACTCCCGAACAGTTGATCTCCGACGCGGTGCTGACCTACCAGCTCGCCGAGGCCGGCGGGCAGACCGCCATCGCCTACAGGTTCATCGAGCTCGATCGCGCGACCCGCTCGGCCGCCGACCTCGCACATCGGCTCGGCCGCTACGCGCGCCTCTACCGCCGCACCGTCCCCGTCGAAGACGCGGCCGGCGGGTTGGCGCCGCTGTGGTCGCGGCTGTACGGGGTTTTCCCGACCGTGCTGGTCGTCCTCGCCGGCCGGCCCAGCGACCGGCTCGAGAATCGCCGCCGGATCGTGCTCGCGCTGTGCGGCCAGGACCCCGACCTCGCCGAGACCCCGGAGGTCGAGGTCTCGATCTGCCTGCTAGACGACCTCGCCGATCGCGGGCCGTTCGCGCCGATCTGCCGGACCCTTGCCGACGCCGGCACGGCGGTTGACTGGCTGGGGGAGGAGGTCGGCTGATGGCCGGGGCCCGACCTGCCAGCGAGCGCGGCCGCCCCGCCGGAATGGCGATGCTGCGGGCCGACGACCGCTTCGTGGAGGCGCTGGCCGCCACCGTCGCCGAGCAGGTTGCCGACCGCCTTCACGGCACCGCCGCCGAGGGTGAGGGCTACCTGAACCCCGAGGCCGCCGGCCGCTACATCTGCGTCTCGCGCAGACGCATCCACGAACTGACCAGCGCCGGCCTGCTGACGCCCGACGGCTACGACGGGCGCACGCCGCTCTACCGCCGGCAGACGCTGGACGAGTACGTGACGGCAGCGGGAGGAAAGCCGTGATTTCGACCGGCCGAATGTCCCATGAGAGCAGGGATTGCGGGTCTCTGAGCCGTGAATACAGGGCGCATCGTCCTGTTAATGTTTTGTCCGACAACGCAAGTGGGGCGGCGCCGCCGAAACGGCCCGCCCCCGGCTCACGAGGTGATGACTCATGAGCAATTCCCAGGATAAGTCTGTTCCCGAGGGGCGTCCAGGTTGCGGAGACCTGCGCCGCCTCGTCAAGACCAAGACCCCCGGCGTCTTCAAGCGAATCGACGGCCACGGCGCCACGGTCGGCTACGTCGCCGTTATTCGCGTCGCCGGGAAGCAGCAAAAGCGCAACGCCAGCACTTACGACGCCGCGCGCAGGATCAAGCGCGAGAGCGAGACCGACCGCGATCGCGGCGAGTTTCAGGAGCCGACGACGATCAAGTTCCTGGCGTTCCTCGATGAATGGGTCGAGCGCTATCGCGGTCAGGGCCGTCGTGGCTTTCGCGAGAACACCCGCGACGAATACCGGAGGCTGATTCACGCCTACGCGCACCCCTACTTCTCCTCCAAGCTGAAGCTGATCGACGTGAGCACGTTCGGGCTGGCGCGCTTCGTGGACTGGCTGGCCGACGAAGCCGAGCAAGGCAAGGTCCTCAGCGACGCGACGATCGCCAACATCGTGATCCCGCTTCGCGCTGCGCTCGGTACGGCGCAGCGTGAGGGCCTGATCCGTCACAACCCATCGCTCGGCCTCACCCTGCCCCATCGCGAGGAGATCGAAGAGGACGAGGAGGTCGTCAAGGTGTTCAGCCGCGAGCAGCTTGCCGCCGTGCTGGCGATGGCCCCCGACCGCCACAAGCTGCTGTTCGAGGTTCTGGCGACCTGCGGCCTGCGGATCAGCGAGGCGATCGGCCTACAGCGGCTTCACCTGCAACTGGACGGCTCGGCGCCCGAGGTCTGCGTCAGGCGGGCGATCGTCAAAGGCCGCGTCGAGCCGCCGAAGTCGAAGTACAGCCGGCGCGATGTCCGGCTGCCGGCAGCGCTCGTCTACAAGCTGCGGGCGCACCTGGCCGAAGAAGACCGGGACTCGACCGCTCCCGCCTTCCCCAACATTGAGGGCGAGGTAATCGACCCCAGCAACCTGCGCCGTCGGGTTCTCAAGCCCTTGGTCGAGGAGGCCGGCGCGCCGTGGGCGGCGTTCCATACGTTCCGTCATACCTTCGCCTCGATCCACCTGAGCGAAGGGACCAACCTGCTCCAGCTCAGCCGCGCCCTCGGCCACCACTCGGCTGCGTTCACGTTGAGCCGCTACACGCATCTGCTGCCCGGCGACGAGGCGCCGCCGCTCGACTTCGGCTCGTCACCTCGGTCCCCCCGCGCCCGCGAGGAGGCCTTCGACCACCTCCTCCTGGCAGGGGGCCGATGATGGCGCTTGTCCCGAGCCGCTCCGAGCAACCGCCCGCCGTGGGGCTTGGCGAAGCGGGTCCTCGAAAATGCGCTGGCCGAGAGCGGGCCCCTGGGGGTGATCCAGGGGGCGCTGGCGGCTTAGAGAGAGATCCACCACGCATTTCATCGGCCCTCGCCCGAGCCTGCGAAGACGTCCGGCCTCATGCCTAATTTGAAGGGAGATACTTCCATGACTTCCGCAACTTCCGTTCCGAACAAATCGGTAAAGCCGAAAGCGAAATCGAGGGCTTCCCGCGCCACGAAGAAGGACGCTGAGTACCACTTCCAAAGCGTACGCGCCGTCCAGGCGGGGAGGTCGTACTTCGTCACCGCATGCCCTCTTCGACTGGTCCCGGAGATCCTGACTTTCGCTCCCGCCGACCTGCCCCCCGACCTTCGCGCCCAGCGACTTTTGAATAAAGGCCGGATTCCGCAGATCGCCAAGTACCTGTCGGCGAATCCGACCTCTTACGTCCTCTCGGCAATCACCGCGTCGATCGATGCCGACCACCGGGAAGTGCGTTTTGAGGAGCGCGGCCCTCTGCATGATGGAGCCCGCGTCGGCCAGCTGGTCATTCCGGCAGGAGCGAGGATTCTGGTCAATGATGGGCAGCACCGCCGCGAGGCGATCGCGGCCGCGCTTCGTCTAAGGCCCGAGCTCGCGGAGGAGTCCATACCGCTCGTACTCTTCCTCGATGCAGGTCTGGTCCGAAACCAGCAGACCTTCGCCGATCTCAATCGGCACGCCATCCGACCGGCGACTTCTCTCAATGTCTTGTACGACCATCGCGACCCGGTCGCCAGGCTGGCGAGGCGGGTCGCCTCCGAGGTCTGTCCCTTCGGCGGACTCACCGAGCTCGAGAGATCGAGCCTCTCGAACCGGTCCTCGAAGATGTTCACGTTGAGCGCAATCCACCAGGCCACCCTTGCATTGCTTCGACAGAAACCCGAGGTGGTGGAGGAGCAAGAGGAACAGCTGGTCCTGGAATTCTGGGGCATTGTCGGGGATCTGGTCCGAGATTGGGGCTTTGTCAGCGAGAAGCACACGGCGTCAGACCTCCGCCGCGACTACGTTCATGTTCATGCGGTGGCCCTGCACGCGCTCGGAATCGTCGGCGGGGAGCTGATGGCGAGGCATCCGACCGAGTGGCAGCCCCGGCTTCGTCGCCTCAAAGGCTTGGACTGGAGGCGAGACAACAACCTGTGGACCGGCCGCGCGATCCGGAATGGAAAGATCAGCAAGGCCGGGCCGAGCTTGATTTTGACCGCAAACGTTCTCAGGGACGCGGTCGGCCTCGAGCTCGGAGCCACTGAGAGAGCACTTGAGGAGACCCTGCCGAAGGAGGATCGTGTCGCAGTCTAAGAAAAGCGCCGCCGACCTGTACGAGAAAAGCCTGGAGGAGATCCGCAGCGTCTACCTGGCAGACGAGCGGCCCTGGGTCATCGGCTTCAGCGGCGGCAAGGACTCGACGGTCGCGCTGCAGCTGGTCTGGTATGCGCTTCGGGGGCTGGAGCCGAGCGAACGGAGAAAGCCCGTGTATGTGATCTCCGGCGACACCCAGGTC
>Ga0190271_10001134_pt1 | contig 14742 bp, 16 predicted proteins | sample Popmic356T_FD_133747 | JGI IMG/M metagenome (GOLD analysis project Ga0190271, IMG submission 133747) | Populus adjacent soil microbial communities from riparian zone of Weber River, Utah, USA - 356 T | ecosystem: Environmental > Terrestrial > Soil > Riparian zone | place: USA: Utah | collected...
ATCCGTCGCGAGGTCCGGCCCCTTTTGCTAGGAAATGGGGTCTGACCCCATTTACATGCCGGCCATCCATCTCCCGACGCTTTCCCACGCCTGCGTCCGCGCCAGTACGAAGCGCACCGGCAAGCTGAGGAGAAGCACTGCTCCGCCGAACGCGTAGACCGGATGCACGATGCGGAACTTCGCCCAGTCGCTCACCAGGCACCAGGCGAGGAACGCCGCGGGCACGCCGATCTGTATGGGTATGAAGTACTGGCCGCTTTGTGTCACGGCGATCAGCCGCGCGATGGGCGGGCCGAGCACGGCGATCATCGCGAGCATCATGAAGCGTTTGTGAAAGTCCGCGCGGCGGCGCAATGCAATCGCGGCCGCGACGAAACCACCGAAGAAGGCGATACCCACCAGCGGCACGAGCACGAACTGCTGCGAGTTCATACCCATGGGACGAATACGCGGCGCATCGGCCGACGCAATCGCGGTGGCGGCGCCAAACACGAACACCAACACCGCGAGTACCACTCCCGCGATCCCGAGCTGCATGTGCGTGCGGTAATTCTGCGCGGCGATGAGCCGCGTCTGGATGATGAACAACACGAACCACGCCGTGAACGCGATGCTGTGAAGATGCAGCAACACGTTGATGGGCGGCACGTCGAACCACGGGCGCAGGTAATACGTGCGCGCGAAACCCACGAACACCAGCACCGCCAGAGCGAGCGCAGCGGCGACATAGAAACGATTGCGAACCACGGCAGCCACGAACGGCCCTCTTCTTATTGCTCCCCGATCGGAAAGCTAACTCCGACAGCCGCCTTGAACAATGCCGTCGGCGCACCTTGCGGCTGAAACTGCGCCGACACGTCCCCCATTCGCAGGACCCCGGTAGCAGCGCGCCCGTTCAAGCCGCGCATCTTCCAGAACCACGCGGCTGACATCGCGGCGTTGCGCGGCTCGAGCAGCGACTCGGGCTGGCCCACGAGATCGATTCCAAGCGCCTCGCCCACCGACGCATAGTTGCCTCGCCCGGTTATGCGGATGAGCCCACGGCCTCGGAAGCGATATCCGTCACACGAGTCCGGGGGCCCATTGCCGAAGCGGTCCGCGTACACCAGGTTCGCGAGCTTTTCGGGGTTTCGTTCATAGGGCTGCGCCGCCGCCATCGTCGGAAATCGTTGGGGCCACTTGTGCATCAACGCCTCGGCCGGATACCTCAGGTCTTCCTCGAGACTGCGGCAATCATTCGATTCGCGCGCAATCAGCGCGAGAAAGGCCGTGATACGCGCCGTCGAATCGATTTCGAAACGTTCGATCGCCTCATTGAGCATCCCCAACCACACGCGCGACGCCCGTAGCGTGGGCATGGCAGCAGCAAGTTGTTTGGCCAGCAGTTCCATGCACCCTCCTATTCGTCGCTCGGAATGAGCACGGTATTGCCCTCGAATGACAATTCGCGTGTGGCCGGCTGAACCATGAAGAACGTGGCATCGTCGCGGTACAACGGCGTGTTCTCGAAAGGGTCGAGCCATAACTCGGAATTGCGATGCCGGATGTAACGATCCGGAAAATTGAACGAGCGGAACGACATGGAATCGGTGCCGGAACGATTCGTCTTGCGCAGACCCCAGACGATGCAGAACGTCGCGTCCTCCCGGAATTTCTGCTCGTCGAGCCGCTTGGCCAGCACTATCCGGAAGAAGGCGTGCTTGAAATAGTGATCCGGGGCATTGGTGGATTCGAACGACACGCAATTCTTGTCGGCGAGCCCGGGCACGACCCGGAATTGCGCATCCCTGGCGTCCAGCTCGGTCTTCGGCAGGCCGACCCGGCCGTCGAACCCGGCGTGACGGATGTAGTGGTTCTGGGGGCTATACGCCTGAAGCGACCGGAATTTCGATTCCTGGACGAAGGCGACTCCTGGCAGCATCAGCAGCGCAAGACAAGCGACCCAGGCGGCGGTTCGTCTGATCGAGGAAGCAATCGTCCTGAATGTGGCTCTCGGCATGGGTGACTCCGATGTTGTGCGCGACTCCTGGCCGCGGACGAAACATCGGGCATCCATGCCTTCGAGGACATGGACGGGACGTCAACAAGCGCTGAATCGGTCTGAATCAGAAGAGATTCATGGCGTAGTGGTAGACGCGGCAAAGTCAGACCGTGAACATGCCCCGCCCAACATATAAGGAGACCCCCATGTCGAGGCCAGATAAACCCAACAGGCACCTGCTGGCGAAGTTGAAAAAGCTGGATAAGCTCGCCCGCGCAACGGCGAAGCTGAGCGTCGAAATCTTCGGAGACACGATCTCCGCGACTTCGGTCCCGCCGACCCCCAAGCCGAAGAAGCCCTACGACGTGATGCAGATGGCGAGTTCTGTCCCGCCCACTCCGAAGCCGAAGCTGGAGTCGCTTGCCCTGATCGCCGAAGGGGCGCTGTCTATCGGGCAGGGCGTTGAGGAGATCCTGACGCAGGATTCGGAGAGTTGATCTTCAGGAAGCGCGCACGCATATCCGCGTTGCGCGCTTCCACTTCTTTCATCAATGCATTGAAATCTTCGCGCGCCCACAACGAGGATAGATAAGGGTCGGTTTGCGCCGTCCAGGCGCTGCGCCAGCCGCGCGCCACGGCTCGCCGCAACGACCGCACTGCAGCATCGGGTTGCCCGCGCAACGCCAGGGACTGGGCGCGAAGTGCGTCGACTCCCTGATTTTCCCAACCGTTTTTCTCGAGGGTATCGAGCAGATTGTCGAGCCCGTCGAGCAGGCGCAGGCCTTCCGCGCGTTCACCGCTCGCCAGCAAAACGCCCGCGCAGATCAGTGCCGATGAATACCCGACACGCACCTGCGTGACGTTGTACAAGTCGATCTCCTGGTAACCCGGCGCTGCACGCAGCGCATCGAGAGCCTGACGCGCGTTCTTGAGATCACCCGCAACGTGGTAGAACCGCATCGCATCCACGCCCACCGAAGAGCTCGACAGCGCCGCGGTCCCCGAATCGTCCAGATAGGCGCGCAGTCCCGCCGGTCCGTGCTCGGCGAGTTCCACGTTGGCGCGCATGAGCTGCATTCTTGCCTCGTCAGACGTGACGATGTGCCTCAGCGCTTCGCGCGCCTGCGCGACCAGTCTCAGCGTGAGCATGACGTCGATGTTGAAGAACAGCGGCGCCGCCTGGCCGGGCTCGAGCCTTGCGGCCTCGGTGCTCCAACGCAGCGCTTCCAGCAGATCGCCACGGCCGAGCTCGAGCCAGCTCGTGACGAAGGCACCCCAGTGGTTGTTGCGAGTGAGGGTTCGCATGCGCGCGCAGGCGCGCGCCGCATCGTCGTTCTGCCCGAGATCCTGCAGCATCAGGCAGCGATACATCGGATACATGTAGTACATCGGGTCGAGTTCCGCGGCCCGCGTAAATCGGGCCAGCGCCTCGCGCGGACGGCCTAGCCACTCATAGAGGATTCCCAGCCGGCCATTGACCACCGCATTGCTCGGATTGCGTGCGATCGCCTCGAGCAGAAGCTTCTCGGCCTCGTCATAGGCCTTGCGCTCGTTGGCGAACCAGCCTTTGGCGGTCAACAGCTCCGGCATGTCGGGATTCAGTTTTTCCGCCGTGGCCAGCAACTGCACCACTTCCTCCGACACATCGACGACCTTCAACTCGCGACTGGTGATGGTGCTGAGCTTGACCTCGGCGAGCCCGACGTAGGGCAGTGCGAAATCAGGATCACGTTCGATCGCGAGCCGATACAGCTCTTCGGCCTGAGCGTCGCCGTCCGGCGTGCCGTCACGTCCATAGGCGCGTGCGCGCACGAAATACCCGAAAGCCTCGCGACTATTCGATCCGCGCGCCTGCCACTGGCGCACGAGATCCGGCGACAACCAGGTGCGCAGCACCTGCGTGACGGATTGCGAAAGGGCTTGCTCGATATCGGCGGTGCCTTCGGCCGGGAAATCGAAAGTCTGAGAGTAAAGGTGATACCCATCCGCGGCGTTGACGAGCTGCACCGTGACGCGCAGATCGTTCTGGTCCCGGCGAACCGAACCTTCCACGGCGTACATCGCTCCGAGCGATTTGCCGATTTCACGCACGTCCACGCTTTTTGCCTGGAAGTTGGCCGCCGACGTACGCGAGACGACACGCACATTCGACAACTGCGCCAGGCGACTGCCGATCTGGTCCGCGATTCCGAGACACAGCGCGGCATCCTTCTGCCCGGCGCTCATATCGACAAACGGCAGGACGACGACTGAAGGCGTTTCGGCGCCCGCGTCCTGCCAGTAAAAGAAGCCGGCCGCGATCACGGCGAGCATCAGTGCTGCGGCGAGCGCGAGGTATCGCCATCGCTTTCCTGGCGGTGGAGCAACGGTTGGAGGTTCCGGTGGCGCCACTTCCGGCGGTGCCGCCTGCGGCTCGGCTTCAAGCTCCGCGATGAAGCGGTAACCACGCCGCGGGATCGTCTCGATATAGCGCGGATGCTCTGAATCTTCGTTGAGGGCGATGCGGAGCTTTCGTACCGCGGTATTGAGGCTGGTGTCGAACTCGACGATGCCCTTGGGCCACAGCCGCGCGATCAGTTGCTCACGCGTGACCAGATTGCCGGGATTTTCGAGCAGCGCGAGCAGGATCTGCAGCGGCTGAATTTGCAGGCGAGTAGTGACCTCGCCCTTGGTCAAATCGCCCGATTGCGTGTCCAGTGTCCACGCATCGAACCTGATCTTCTTTGGAGGCTGCGATTCCATGAGTCGCCAGTATCGCCGGGATTTTGCCCGGGAATGTTGGTGCCGGGTGGGGAAAGTGGGGAGAAGCAGCTTCTCCCCACTTTCCCCACCCGGCACCCTGTTCTTACTTCAGTGCTTCGACCAGGCCGGGCACGTGCTGCGCGCCTTCGAGCACCTTGATGCTCGAGCCCTTGAAGTCGTTGCCGACCGGTTCGTAACGACCGCCCAGGCACTGCGCGAGGAATCCTTCCGCGACGGCGTAGAACGAGGTGCGGTTCATGGGCCGCGCGAAACCGTGGCCTTCATCCGGGTACAGCACGTAGGTCACGGGCAGGTTCTTGTCCTTCATGGACTTCACGATCTGGTCGGACTCGGCCTGCTTGACGCGCGGATCGTTGGCGCCCTGCGCGATCAGCAGCGGCTTCTTGATGGAGTCCGTGCGCGAGATCGGTGAGCGGTCGGTCAGCAGCTTCTTGCCGTCCTCGGTGCGCGGGTCGCCGATACGCGAGGCGAACTCCTCGAAGAAACTCTTCCAGTACGGCGGGATGCTGGCTAACAAGGTGTTGAGATTGCTCGGACCGACGATATCCACGCCGCAGGCGAAAGTATCCGGCGTGAACGTGAGCCCCACGAGCGTGGCGTAACCGCCATAGGAACCGCCGTAGATCGCGACCTTGTCCTTCGTGGTGACCTTGCGGCTTACGGCCCAGTCGATGGCGTCGAGCAGGTCGTCATGCATCTTGCCGGCCCACTCCTTGTTGCCGGCGTTGACGAATGATTTGCCAAAGCCCGTGGAGGCGCGGAAATTCACGGCCAGCACCGCGTAGCCGCGATTCGCGAGCCACTGGTGCTCGTTGTCGAAGCCGTAGGTGTCGCGACCCCAGGGGCCGCCATGCACGTTGAGCACCATCGGCACCGGGTTTTCCGGCACGCCATCGCCATTGGCATCCGAGCCGGGCGGCAGCGATAGATAGGAGACGAGTGTGAGGCCGTCTCGCGCCTTGATCTCGAGCGACTGCATCGGCACCAGCGGCGCCTTGGCGAGCGCCGGGCGCTGGTCGAACAATTTGGTGACCTTGCCGGCCTTGCGGTCGTAGAGGTAGCTGGAGGCGGGAGCCAGCGCATCGTCCGCCGCCACGGTCCAGAGCGTGTCGTCGAGCGATCGATTGGTGATGCTGAACCCATCGCCGAGTTCCTTCGACAGCAGGTCCACATCTTTCTTGACCGCCGGGTTGAGCACGGTGATCTCGGGCTTCAGATAATTCACCGTGTAGGCCTGCACCGTGTGCATGCGCGGATCAGTCCACACCGTCTCGACGTCCGCCTGTTCGCTGGCGCCCAACACGGTGGACTTGCCGGTGGCGAGATCGACGCGCACCAGCGCCGACTTGTCGCGGCCCACCGAAGACTGCATGAGCGCGTGAGTGCCCGAGCCCTCGATGCCGATCGTGGCGGTGGTCAGCGAATCCTCCTGGCCGAACTTGAGCAGGCTCACCCATTTGCCGCCGGACTTGCGGAAGATCTCGCCGCCTTCGCTCAATGTCTTCAATGCGAGCTTCGGCTTGAGATCGAGGTCGACGTCGTAACCGGCGAATTCCAGCTTGTTCTCTTCGATCAATACGCGCTTGCCGGTAGCCAGATTTACTTCCCACAGATCGTGGTACTCGGGAACGCGGTCGTTGAGACCGACGGCCACGGAGCCAGCCTTCTTCCAGGAAAGGCCAGCGACCTGCGCCTGGATGCCTTTGTAGGGCGTGAGATCTTTGGTGGTGCCGGCGACCACATCGGTGGCGTACAGGTGCCAGTTCTCATCGCCGCCTTCGTCCTGGATGTACAACACATGTTTGTTGTCGTACGCCCAGAAGTGCTGGCGAATGCCGCGCTTGGTGTCGTTGGTCACCGCCTTGGCGGCGGATGGATCGCTGCGCGGACCGACCCACACATTGAGCACGCCGTCTTTCGGCGCGATGTACGAGACGTACTTGCCGTCGGGCGAAACGCGCGCCTGGGTTTTTTCCGGGTTGCCGAACAACGCGGAACGCGGAATCACCGTGGTCCCTGCGACCGCCTCCGCGGCAGTGGCTGGAGCTTGCGCAAAAGAAAAGGATGGAACGATGAGCGCGGCCGCGAGGGCGCTGAGCGAGTATTTCATGATGTTCTCTGGTCGGAAGGCCTGAGGATTGATGTGCCGCATTCTATATATATGTGCGAGAAAGCGGGCATCCGCTTGAGACGTGTGCCAGAGCGTCCTGGTTGCGCGCCGGACTGCGATGCGGCGTTACATCGTCTTGAGATTCTGGTCTGCGAGACCCACCAGGACGGCCTCACCGCTGGCGCGATCGATGCGGAATTCGCCGTACCGCGCACCTGTGTAGCGCTCGGCGGTGCCTTCCTCGAAGAAGTAGGCATTGGTGCCGAGCCACACCAGCCCGTTGCGCACCCGATAACGAATGCGCAAGCCCTCGGCATTCGCATCCGGATTCAACGTCGCGACTCCATTGGCGTCGACCAGCAGCGGCGCGCGGCCACTTGCTTTTGCCTCGATGCGATCGGCGAGCTCGAATCGCAGCGCCATGTAGTCGCCCTGCATGAGTGAGCGGGGATCCACCGGAGCGAGCGCGAGGAAAATGCGTTCACCGCTCGTCTTGATTCGTTCCTTGGCGAAGATGGACCAGTTCACCGCGCCCAGCACCAGCACCAGAGCGATGAGCAGCAATCTGCGGGAGAACGTGTGGCTCATGGCGCAGGTTCCTGTTGCGGGACCTGCTTTTGCAGCGCGAGGCCTGCGAACAGCAACGCCGCACCCACGGCCAGCATGATCACGGCCTTCCACAGGAGCGTGGTGCCGTACAGGTAGTAAAAGCGGGACAGGTGCAGCAGTGCGGCGAAGACCGCAAAGCCTAACAATGCCGGGCTCCTGACGCGGAACGCACCCCAGGCGGAAAACATCGCGAGGGCCACGGACAGCAACGGAAACAGCGCCCACCAGGAAAAGGGCATGCCCATCGACTCGATGCCGAGCGCAAACACGGTGAACGGCTCCGCGGCAATGCCGCCGAGCGACAGACCCAGCAATGTGCCGGTGAGCAACGGCCGCGCGTAACGGCGCAGGCTGCTCGACATCCACTGAGTCTCGTTGCGGATCAGCCACCAGCAGAGCGCGAGCAGCGGCACCCAGGTGAGCGCCCAGGCCAGCGGTAGCGTCCATGCACCCAGCATCAGTGCATGGTCTCCATGGCCTCCATCGAAGAATATCTGTTCGCCCTGCCCGGGCCGCAGCAGGAACCGCACGGTGAACACCCAGGCAATGGTCGCAAACAGCGCGGCCAGTGTGCGCGCCACCTTGTTAGGCATGATGAGCAGCACGAAGATCTGCAGCGCCAGCAGAGTTGCGGCGATGGGTAATCCTGAGGATTCGTCCTTGACGATGCCCCATGCCACCGCGAACTGGCCGGCGATCGATATCGCCAGCGCCAGCTGGTCCAGGAACACCGCATCGCGATCGGCGTGATACAGCGCCCACGCGCCGACGAGCAACATGGCGCCCACCGTGAAGATCGCGCCGCTCGATTCCGGCTTGAACATGAGCCCGATGAATGCCAGCAGGAATATTCCGGCGAGCCAGCCGGCGACGCCCTGCAACAGCGCCACGAACCACGGACGATCCGCGTTTTGCGCGGGCGGCGATTTTTCGGGAATCAGGCCACGCGAACGCATCAGCGCGACAATTTCCTGGTATGCCGGCCTCATGCGGAACCTTCCGCGCGCCAGGCGCGCGTGAGCGCGGTGAGGATTTTTCCGGCGGCTGTCGAGGTGCCGATGAGCCACAGCGCCAGGAACAGGAACGTGCCTTCGTCGCGAAACTCGACCACGCGTGCAAGCCACACCATGCTGACGATGATGAAGGTTCCCATGACCACCGCGAGTGGATAGATGTCCCGGCGGTGCAGCGCGTACGCAACCACCGCGATCATGGCCGCGGCGAGCACCAGCATGGAGACGGGATCGATCTCCCGGGTGCCGAACAGGAGGTTGCCGCCCATGACGCCGAGCACGCCTCCCCAGGTGGCGAAGCCGAATGCACATGACAGGATCAGCCGGCGCACCCAGTCCGGCACGGCATCGGTGGGCCGGAATTCGAACGCAAACCACAACAGGAGATTGAGCCAGGCTGCGCAGAGGATGATGTGCGCAGGCTGAAAGTGCACGCCGCCGAAGATCGCCCAGAGCAGGCCACTCGTGGGATGCCAGCCGCAGAACAGCATCAACGCGGTGTTGAACACCAGCACCCAGGCCGCCGACGCCACGCTCCACTGTGCGGCCACCACCAACGGCAGGCCTAACAACGCCCAGGTGAGGAACAGCTCGTAGACGTCCGCGCCGGTTTGATAGGTCTGGCCGAACAGCGCGAGCAGCGCACCCGTGGCGATGAATGCCAGGAACACGGCGCCGCGGCCGATGATCGCCGGCGGCGGCTTGATCCAGGCTACCGCCACACAGGCGACCAGCACGACCTGGATCAGCGCGAAACGGCCGAAGACCGCGATCTCGCTCCAGTTGGCGGCGACGAAGAACACCAGCCCGGCGGCCAGCGACAACACCCCGGCGATCCGCAGGCAGATGGCAAGGAAGCGCCGTCCCTCGATGCGCGACGGGCGCGCAGCGGCAAGCTCGAGCAGGGTTTCGGTTCGCTGGACGTCGAGGGAATAGAACTCCGCCAGTCCGTCGAGCTCGCTACGTTTCAGCTTGGGCTGCATCGGGGCGCAGTATAGCCGCGCCTCACAAGCACCTCGCAGCTACAGGTCCGGTATCAGCTTCTTCGACCGCCAGGCGCGCCGTATATGGCATGCTTGCGCTCCCGCGACTCGCCGGCACTCACACAAGGAATGCGTACCCCAATGAATTCCGCTTCGCTGCGGTTCGCCGCCTGTTCAGCACTCACCCTGTTTCTCTCGAGCGCAAGCACCATCGCCATGGCCAAAACCTCACTGATCTACATCGCCACCCAGAATCCCGAGAAGATGGGCATCACCGTGGCCGAATTCGATTCGGCAACCGGCACGCTGTCGGCGCCGAAAATGCTCATCGAGACGCGAGACCCCGCGCATTTCACGCTGTCGGCGGATGGCAAGCACTTGTATATGTGCAATACGGGCACGCCGGGCGGCGTCAGCGCGTTCGCGGTGGAAGACAAGAAGACGGGCGCGCTGCGCCTCCTCAACTACAAGGAATCGAAAGGCCGCGGCCCGAGCTACGTGGCCGTGGATGGCAGCGGCAAATACGTGCTGGACGCGAATTACGGCGGCGGCTACGTCGAGGTGTATTCGCTCGCGAAAGACGGCTCGCTGGATCAGCAGACCTCGTTCGTGCAGCACATCGGCTCGAGCACGCATCCGCGCCAGACGAAGCCCTACGCGCACTGGTTCCGCACCGACCCGACTAACAAGTACGGCCTGGTGGCCGATCTGGGCATGGACCAGATCGTGGTCTACAGGTTCGACGCGAAGACCGGCAAGCTCACGCCCAATGATCCGCCGTTCGCCAAGGTGCCGGGCGGCATGGGGCCACGCCACCTGGTATTTCACCCGAACGGCAAATGGGTATACGGCATCGCGGAGCTTGCCAACGAAGTCATGGCATTCAAGTGGGATGGCGCCAAGGGCTCGCTCACGCAGTTCCAGTCGGTGAAGACCCTGGCGGATGATTTCAAGGATCCGAGCACCGCGGCTGAAATCGCCGTGCATGCCAACGGAAAGTTCCTTTACGCGTCGAATCGTGGCGAGGACAGCATCGTGGTGTATGCCGTCGACGCCGCTACCGGCGAGCTCACACTCAGGCAGCGCGTGGCCTCCGGTGGCAAGGTGCCGCGTTACTTCACGTTCGATCCGTCTAACAAGTGGTTCCTCGTGAGCAACCAGGATGGCGCCAACGTGAACGTATTCAGCGTGGATGCGAAAACCGGAGAGCTCAGGCAGCAGGGCGCGCCCGTGGCGCTGGTGAAGCCAATGGCCGTGGTGTTTGCACCGCAATAACAATGCTCGGCAGTTGTTAGGGAGAATCAGCACTTCGGCTTCGCGAGTGCCAATTTCCGGTGCACGCGTCGCTTTTTGGCTACCACTCTTACAGAGTTTTCGTTCAAAGCGACGACAATCGACGCGCCGCCGATGGAGGTTGTGGGAATCAGCGGACGATCAGCTATGTCCTGTCTCTCTTCGTGCGCAACCGCGTTTTCCGTAGGCTAGCAAGCTACGAATGCACACTCACATTTCATGAACGACGTTCGCGATTCAGAACCAGACGCGGACGCGACGCGGCAGCAACTCATCGATCTCTTCCTGCGGCGGAGTCTCACCGAAGTCGAGCAGATGAGGCGCGCCGTGCCGAGCCTCATCAAGGGCGACGACCCCGTATGGCGGGACCTGCGCTTCAATGCTCAACGCATCGCGGGCACCGCGAGCGGGCTGCAGCTCGGGATATTGAGTGCATGCGCCAAGGAACTCGCCGCGCTGGCGGACGAGAGATTTACGCGCGTGACATTGGATGCCCATTTCCTGCTCACCGTCACCAGTGCCATTGAGATGGTAGCCATCGAGCTCGCCCGGTTGCTGAGCGGAGGGCCGCGGCCCTGAGCCTGTAATTCAGCTCAATCGCACGATTCGCAGCACCGTCTCGTAGGCCACGGTGATCTGCAACAGCGCACCCAGAGTCGCGATGAGCGACAACTCGATGCCATATTTCGTGCGCACATCGTTGATGCGATAGACGTCTGACACCAATCGATGGGCGAATGACGGCGCCAGCGCGACCGTCAGCTCGTTCTTGCGTTCGGCGGGTACCGCGAGTGCGTCGAGCAAGGCGTTGACGATGTTGACTGCGGTCTTCACCTGGCTGCCCGCCACACGGCCGGACAAGTAATGCGCTGACCGTCCCGTGATGTACGCGGCAGCTTCGCAATCCGTCGAGCAATGAGTGGTCCAGAACGGCATCAGGACCTCGTCGATCAGCGGCCGAAGTTTCGCGCGCTCTTCATCCGACAGTGTCGATGCATCCAGCGCGGCAACCACGGCCGCGGAGACCGCAGCGCAGACTTCGCGCCGGCCCGGGCCGGTCCGCAGGCTCTCGCTGTCGCCGTGCGCGCGAGCCAATAGCGCGATCACTTCGTTAGTGAAGTCGCTGATGCTCACGCCGTAATCCCGAGCAAGTTTGCTTGCAGATATCCGGCGTTCTGACCCTGCCATGGTTGGTCCTGTGCTTCCCTGAGTGCGAGCAGGAGTATGCCCTGCTTCGAATCTTGTTTTCCGATGAGAACGTCATGCTCGGAGTGTGCGTCTGGTGAGTGCGCGCACATGCTAGTGCACCTCACAAAGACCTCTGACGGATTGAACGCCGGAAAAAGGCTCGACCGCGGACACTTGCGGGGCGGCGAATGCCTACAATCGCGTCAGCCGCAGCCGACAATCATGGCTTGAGCCAACGCACGAACCACGAAATGCCCGCATCGATATTTTCGGGGTTCACGCGATGCGGCGTGTTTTCCTGCACGATGAGCTGCAGTTTGTCGGAAGCGCCGGCTGCCTCGTAGAAAGGCTTCGCGGCCGCCACCGATAACCGGACCCCCGCAATGGGCGTGTTCGCATCCGAATCGCCGTTCACGACTAACAAGGGCCGCGGCGCAATGGCCGACAGCATGGCCGGACCGTCGAACCGGCCATCGATGCCCGGTGCCACGCGCGCATAGAACTCGCGCACGAAATCCACGCTGCCCGCCGGCTTGCCGGCCGACGAAGCCGCCGCATCGAAACCGCTCTGGATCGTGGCGATGCGTGCGCGCCATTGGCCATTGTCCAGCGCCCATTTGAAACTTTGTACACCGATGTAGGGCACTGCCACGGCGATGCGAGGATCCGCCCCCGCGGCGAAGTACGTTTCGATACCGCCCTTGGAGATTCCGGTCAACCCGATTCGCGCTGCGTCCACATCCTTGCGCGTACCGAGATAGTCGATGAGCCTCATTACGTCCCAGGCCGTGTCGTAGTAGAACGGGTGGCCCGCACCAGTCTTGAATGTAAGCGCGATGGCCTCGTTGTATTCCGCCGCGCCTGTGCCCGCCTTCGTGCGCTCGCCATGGAATCTGCCGTCGATCGCGACACCGATGAACCCGGCGTTCGCCGCCTTGAGCACGATATCCGCAACGCTGTCCTTGGTGCCTCCGGTGCCGTGCAAGGCGATGACCACGGGGCGCCGGCCCTTGAAGCGCTGCGCGTCCGGCAGCAGTAGATAGCCCGGTACCCGCTCGCTGGCATCCGCGGAAAACCACAGGTGATATTTCTTCAGGCCTTCGACGGCCGGCAGCTCCGCAAGCTCGGGTTTCAATGCGACGCGCGGCCGATCGACGACCTGCAGGAATGCGGCGCGGGTATCCGCGGTTGCGCTGTCGGCAACCGCCGCGAGAGAAATCTGCAGCGCGAACAGGCCAATTACAAATGAACGAATGATTTTCATGTTATTTGCCCACAAAGCCCGCGTAGAACTCCGCCATCATTCGATCGCGGTATGCGCCAAGATTCGGCAGGCTGCGCGCCTTGGCGTGCGCCGGCGATTCGAACACGGGCGTCATCGCACCGGCGACGAATGCAAATGCCGTCGCATCGGCGCCGCAGGACTCGTTCCCCATGAGGTACTTGTTGTCACCGAGGATCCGGGACAGCGCGTCGAAGGCCTGATCTGACATGGCGGTCATCTCGGCCTCGTTGTGACGGCTGATGCCGTGAGCGTACAGATTGCGACGTACGTTCCCGCGCACCTTCCACTTCACCAGCGGCCGGATGAAGGCCGGCGCACGCTTGAAGAAGTTGGCCGGCCCGCGCTCGAAGTTGGCGTCGTTCATCCAGCGCCAGTACACCATCACCCAGTAGAGATGATCCTCCAGCATTTTCTCTGTCGCCCAGGCGATACCGCGATCGCGAGTCGAGAGGCCGCGATCGAAGTCGACCCCGTGTTTCTGTTCCAGATGCAGCCGGATCAGCGTGGAATCCGCGACGATGGTGCCGTTGTCGTCGATATACGGGAGCTTGCCCTTCGGCGCGCGCAGGAACCCCTTGGTGTTCGCCTGGAATTCGAGCTTCGCGAGCTTGAGCAACATCTGCGCCTTCATCACGAAGGGACTGGGATCAGGCAATCCGAAGGCCGGTCCGAAGGTGTACAGGGTGATCATTCTTTAGTCCTCTAACTGCACGAGCTTGGAGCGCCCGGATGCGCCGCTCTTGATAGTCACTTGCGTCTTGCGCAGCCCGAAATGCCGCGCCACGAGCGCGATCACCGCTGCGTTGGCCTTGCCGTCCACGGGAGGCGCCTTCACGCGCGCCAGCCAGCTACCGTCATCGAGTTCAGTCAGCCCTTCCTCGCGCGAGCCCGGTTTCACTTTCAGTCGCAGTGTTCTCATGTGCCCGCCCGCTTCCGTGCATTATGAACGGATGCGGCCGGGCTGTGACAAATGGGTCGGGCTGGCGAATCATGGGTAGACAGCCATGAATGCAGCCACCGCCATATCCGACGCCTCGCGCCTGCAATTCGCCGAACTGCTGGACCAGCACCGGCGCATGGTGTTCAAGGTAGCCAACACCTATGCCCGCGCGGCGGACCGCGAAGACCTGGCGCAGGAGATCGCGGCGCAGTTGTGGCGCGCGTTCCCCGACTACGACGCGTCGCGCCCGTTTTCCACCTGGCTGTACCGGATCGCGCTCAACGTGGGGATCTCGCATCTGCGCAGCCATGGCGCCCTCGAGCGCCGGACGGTGCCGCTCGAGCTCGAGCTGCACGAAACCGCCGATCCCCTGGCTCCCGAGCCGGACGCGGACGAGGCGCCCCGCTTGTTAGCCGAATTCATTGCGCAGCTCGACGCGCTCAATCGCGCGCTGCTGCTGCTGTACCTGGACGAACGCGGTTATCGCGAGATCGCCGACATTCTCGGCATCAGCGAAACCAACGTGTCTACCAAGATCAATCGACTCAAGGAGCGCGTGCGGCGCTTTGGAGAAGCC
>Ga0190271_10001135_pt1 | contig 14736 bp, 11 predicted proteins | sample Popmic356T_FD_133747 | JGI IMG/M metagenome (GOLD analysis project Ga0190271, IMG submission 133747) | Populus adjacent soil microbial communities from riparian zone of Weber River, Utah, USA - 356 T | ecosystem: Environmental > Terrestrial > Soil > Riparian zone | place: USA: Utah | collected...
ATTTTACAATTCCATTTGATAACACCAATGTATCCAATGTAAAAGCAAAGGGTATAGATTTAATCAGGTTGACCGGTAAAGGTTTTATGTTTCCGGGATCAAAGGGAATTGTCTTGTCTTTATAAATAGTAAGCTGCGGTTCATTAATAGTAAGCTTATTTAATTTCAATATACTATCGCGGAAATAAGTGGTCAGATCAACATTATGAATAGTCAGATTATGGAACTTCCCTTGTATATACGTTGGTTCGAACTGAGCTAATGAAACAAATGAATCCCGGCTGATTGCGGGACTATAGTCAAGCGAATCCAGGGTAACCAGGCGATGAAATTTATCATACTTTACATTTTGCCACGATAGGTCCGTCGAAATCGTTTTAAGACTACCTGAAAAATTTTTAACAATAAGATGCGGACTTCCTTTTAAAATTTCATAGGGGTTAAGTTTACTGGCATTTAACGAAAGGCTGTCAATTTCTGCTTTCTTTAAAACCAGGTAAACCTTTTTGTTGACTCTGCGCTGATCAAACAATAGATATTTAGCCGATATGCTTTTTATCATCCCATTCCAGTTTGCTTTTGAATCCGCAGTGGCTGGTTTAAAAGATGTATTTAGTATCTGCAAATCTAAATTACCCTCACGGCGACACAATATGGAAATACTATCGTTGGCTACTTTGAATTCCTGAACCCGAAGGAGAATGTTGCCGACAGTAAGTTCCCCGTCGTCATTTGTACGAATCGATCCAAGTTGAATCAGCGTTGCGGGGGAATTGCCTGATGGGACAGGAATGGATATTTCATTTTTCTTATCCTGATTTTGTGTATTGATATGAACAATCGGGTTGATTACCCGCACCTGTCCTATATTTAATTTAGGAATAGACTTGTATTTTTTTCCCTTTGCTGACGGGTTATCTTTTTGAATTTTTACCAGGCTTATAACAGGCTTCGTTATGGCAATTTCCTCCAGTTCAATAAGTCCCTTCGATATTTCGTGGATATGGGGAACGAATTCCAGTTTTGCGGCTATTACATTTAGTGAATCATCTTCACTATATCTTTCTACATGGAGGTCCGAGAGTACGGATTGCCCATGTCCCCGGATCGAATAAGAACGACAGATAATATTGGCGGGTCCCCTCATCACAAAGTCTTTTCCCTCCACGAAAGCGCCAGCCCCTACTTCTACCCCATTTGCATTTTGAAAAGTTGGAATTTTTATTTGTTCGAGAAAGGTATTGATAGTTGACGTTGAGGTAACCAATGTTACCGAAGTATTCTTTCCCTGGATATCTTTCAGGTCGAGCATGAGTTTTCCTTTCCTTTTTTCATTCTTTTGAGCATTCAATTTTAGTTTGATATCCGCTTTATCCCAACTAACGCCCTCCGCTCGTAACAGTGAGTTGTCCGATAATATATCATGCAAATGCACATTTTCAGCAAGCACCTCCAGGGTACCTTGTTTATTGATCAATTCCAGTTGTCCCATATCAAGCGATTCATGGGCACCATCAAAATATCCATCTTTAATTTTTAATTCTGCATTTCTGCTAACAACAATAGCGATATCAAAATTAAACATGGACACCGCATTTTGTATTGCTTTACGATTTTGAGCATTTAGCAACATCTCCGTATTAATTGCCGTATTTACTCCCTGCAAATAAAGTCTCAATCCTCCTTTTGTTTTATAATCGATCGTGCCATTAATCACGCGGAAATGATCGAGTTCAATTACCTGGCTGACATGTTCTAACACGTCAAGTACAGAACCGGTTTTATGAGCGGTTTGTTGTTTATCAGATTCGATACTTATCTGTGGACTGAATAAAACGGCATTATGTGCTACTATCCGTTTATTGAAAAGAAGCTCGGCCCATTCAACTTTGCTCATTTCGAGAAAAGGGACTCTAATGGAAGTAGTTCTTTTTTTTATTGCGGTTGGGTAGGAGGATAATGTAAGATCCGAAATTCTTACTTTATTATTCCGAAAGCTTATGCTGTCAAATTGCATGCTGTATGCGCTATCAGTGCTATACGTTAAATAATTCCGGATTGAGAGATTGATTTGCCCGATATAAACCGGATCCTCCTCATTTTGACGCAGCGCTATATCCGAAAAACTAAAGCTGTTATTAACCGCTTGAAACGTACGAATGGTATTCTCTTTTCTCATCGTAATAGAAATATCGGCGTTCTTCACCTGGATATTCTTTATCAGTAGATCTCCGGCCAGACTATTAAGCGCATGTTCAAACGATTTATCCGCACCTTTTCTTTTTTTGGGTTTCTTTTTTACATTGATCTCCATCCTTAGTAAGGGACGTTCACAATAAATGGAATCGGCCGAGATCGCACCATCGAGATACAACGCTTTCAGGTTGGGATTTACCAGCCTCAACTTATCGAATAATACCGCGAAGGAACTACCGCTTGAATCCTTCCGGGCGATTGTCATAAAGCAACTATCGGTTTCCAGGAAAGCTAATTTTGTATTCAGGTGAAGCCGTTTGAATTTTAAACGCCTGTCATCCTCTCCCCAGGAGATATCCTGGTTACTTGTTCTGAAATCAATATTATCACTGAAGAGGAAAGGCTGATCGTTGATCTTGCCGGTATCAATCCTAAGATTATCGATGGCTAACCAGATATCCGAAATCTGAAGTGTCTTCGATCCATTTGTCCGGTCAATCACGCGAAAGGTTCCATCGTCGATCTGAAATCTTTTAAGACGAAGACCATTAACCGCTTGTTGAATCATTAGATATGCATTGCCTACTTCGTTTGACAATGACACTTTTTTATTATCGAAGGGATCTTTCCTGAATATTTCTACAATTGGTCGGGTGCAAACAATGGAGTCAATCTCTACTTTTTTATGGATAATAAGTGACCACAAGCTTTTTACCTGTAGCGACAAACGCTCGCTGGAAAATTGCACATTAGAGGTGATGCTCATTGAATCCACCGGATGAAAATCAAAATCGTCAACCTGGATCTTTAGATTTCTGTAATCAATTCTCAATTTTTTGAAACTAACTGTTTGTCGCCCTTCAGATTGCTGCACTACCAATTCGGCTACTATCGCCCGTGCATTTTGGATCAACCAGAAATGAAGTAAGACGAGCACTAACAGGAATAACACGAAGAAAACAGCTATTCCCCTGAAGAATTTCCTGATAGCCTTTTTCATCATTAATATTTGCGTTATTAAAACTACTCATTTCCCCTGCTAGTCCGGCAAATAGTTGAAGGGAAATTGCCCAATCTTATAAATTGAGAAGTATAATAGTCTATTAACAAAGTTTAGCAAGGCCCTATTATCAAGACCAATGAAAAAATTAAAAGGAAGAGCCATCCAAAAAACATATAACTTTCTTCATAAACAAAAAATTCATTTTATATATTATATGATTAGGGAGAGGTTATATTCAGCAGAAAAAAGCGAGTTAAATCGTATTTTTGACCATCCTTTTAAAAATCAGGCGACTTGAGTAGCATTAAAAAGCTTGCGGGACAAACAATCTGGTATGGTGCACCCCGCATTCTTGCCCGCTTTCTTAATTTTGGCGTTAGCTTGTTGGGTTTCCAGTTATTTGATCCCAACGGCTCTTATGCTTTTACCCAGATTTACGCGGTGGTTCCGTTCCTCAATATCCTTTTCACTTATGGCCTCGAAACGAGTTTTTTCCGCTTTGCTCAAACGCATGATCGTCAAAAGTTATATAATACGCTGAATGTTTCTATTCTTGTTACCACTATTCTGCTAACAGCTATACTATTCATCTTTAAAGCTCCTTTAACCGACTTTATCGAAATGAACAAACATCCGGAATTCGTAACCTGGATGCTGGGAATCGTCTTTTTTGATACGCTATATACTCTTCCCATGAGCAAACTCCGACTCGAAGAAAGACCCCGGAAATACGCGTTCATCAATGTTTTCTCCATATTACTGAATATCGCGCTGGTCCTGTTTTTTTATTATGTTGCTAAACCGGCTCATGATAAGGATCCGAATTCTTTTCTTGGACAATTTTTTAATCCCGAGGTAGGCATTGGTTATTTTATCCTCGCTAATTTAATTGCCAGCGCTGTTACCTTACTGCTATTGTATAAAGAATTTGCCACTTTCCAATTTCGATTTGACAAGAAGTTGTGGCGGGAAGTAATGTATTATTCCTACCCTTTAATTATTGTCGGCTTTGGCGGGATGATCAATGAAATGCTGAGCCGGTTGGTGTATCAAAAAGTGCTCGATGTCGGGGAAAAACGGGAACAATTTGAATTAGGGGTATTTGGTGCAAACTATAAATTAGCTGTCCTCATTACTATTTTCATCCAGGTATTCCGACTGGCTGCAGAACCGTTTTTCTTCAATCAATCTAAAAATGAAGGCGCTCAAAAATCCTATGCCCGGGTAATGAAATTCTTTGTGATTGCCTGTTGCTTTATGTTTTTAGTGGTGTCGCTTTTCCTGGAATTCTGGAGTGGATTAATCGCTTCAAAACACCCGGAATATAAAGAAGGTATTCATATCGTACCTATCCTGGCTATGGCAAGTATTTTTATCGGCGTTTATTACAATCTCTCCATCTGGTATAAGCTCACCAACCGCAATATGTTCGGCGCCTATATTACCATTGCCGGAGCTATCATCACCATTGGTTTGAATATTATTCTGATTCCCTCTTTTCGCTACACCGGCGCTGCCTGGGCCACATTTATTTGTTATGCCTTTATGATGGTGGCCAGCTACAAGCAAGGTCAGAAATACTATCCCGTTCCTTACGCAAAAAAGAAATTGATAACCTATCTCGTAATCTGCGCGCTACTTTATATCATTCACGAATTGATTGTACGTAACATCAATAGCGGAGCCAGTTATTTCCTTGCTGTTTATTACAGCAGCGCGGTGGTTCTTTTGGGGCTTTTTGCATTATTGATATTGAAAGTAGAAAAAAAGGAACTCCAGCGCCTTCCTTATATAGGTAAATGGCTTTATAAGATTGCCTGACCAACGAAGGGGTTTTTAATTTTTTCATATCCGATGGTTGTTACGGGTCCATGACCAGAATAAACTTCTGTATCATCGGGTAATACAAACAATTTTTCACGGATACTCCGAAACAGAGTTTCAGCATTACCTCCCGGCAAATCACTGCGGCCAATACTTTCCCGGAAGAGCACATCCCCGCTTATTATAAATCGCTGGGCGCGACAATAATAACAGATACTACCCGGTGAATGCCCTGGCGTCAGAAAAATCTCGAAAAGATCGTCGCCTAATTGGACGGTATCGCCCTCATTGAGGTAGATCAATTCCCCCTTATAATTATCAAAGGGCAGGCCCCAGTTTAACCCGCTGATTGCGGCATAGTCCAATACCGGCTTTTCGAGCGGATGTATATGTGGAATCAAGCCATAAGTGTCATGGATAAATTTGTTCCCGAAAACATGATCCAGATGACAATGGGTATTTAACAAATATTTAGGCGCTAATTGCCGTTCTACTACGTAATCTTTCAGGTCATTTCGTTCATTCCCAAAATAACAGCCGGGATCAACAATGGCGCACCAACCTTGTTCGTTGTAAATTACGTATGTATTTTCCTGGAGAGGACTGAACGTAAACTGTTCTATTTTCAGCATAACTGTACCCTTTTTAGCGAATCCCAAATTTTTACCGGTTCCAAAGAAATCGCCTTGGAACTTCAAAGGAACAACTCTTGAGAAAGACGGATTTGTTTTACCTTTAAAAATATTAAAGATCGGATATGCAATTTCAACAGATAAAGATAACCACAAAAGAAATCTTACTGGCGGCCCTGATACTAATGACGAGCGCTTCCTCGATGGCACAGGTAAGTACCATAGAATTTGGAAAGAACAGGGTGCAATTCAGGAAATTCAAATGGCAATACCTGCAAACGCCGAATTTTAACACCTACTTTTATGAAGATGGAAAGGCGATTGCCAACTATGTATTGCAGGTTGCCGAAAAGGAATTAGCCGGCATCGAGCAATTCGTGGAATATGGCCTGCAGCGCCGCGCTAACATCGTTATCTACAATAATTTTAATGAGATGGAACAGTCCAATATCGGACTGAATCTCGATTGGCAGACCAGCGGAGGCATTACCAAACTGGTGAACAATAAAATGATTGTTTACTTTAACGGAGATCATGCTGACCTCCGAAGGCAGATCCGCCAGGGAATTGCCCGTACATTGGTAGAGAATATTTTATTTGGAGATGATTTAGGAGAATTCGCGGCCAATCAAACCTTACTCGACCTCCCCAAATGGCTGGTAGATGGATATATTGAATATGTAGCGGAAAACTGGAGCCCTAACTTAGACAATCAATTGAAACTCGCTTTGCTTTCGGGCGACTACAAAGGTTTTTACCAATTCGCATTTGCTAAGCCTTTATTAGCTGGCCATTCATTCTGGCACTATTTTGCCAATAAGTACAAAAGAGAAAACGTCACTTATTTCTTATATCTGGCCCGCGTATATCGAAACGTGAACGGCGCTTCACAGCGTATTTGTAAGAAGAAGTTTAAAGAAGTGTTGAAAGATTTTATGATGGAGTCCACTGAACAATATGAATTGGACCTCCGTGGACGGCGTGATGTTCCCAAGGGCACCGTTTCTATTGTTGAAGAAGTAACCAAAAACCGCGATTATTTCCGCTTTACTCCCAATCCCGCTCCACGAAGTCAAACGTACGCAGTAGTAGAATATGTAAAAGGAAAATACTGTGTAGTGTTATATGAAAATATGGTGGACCGCAAAGTGATATTGAAAACCGGTATTCGTTCAAATCAAAATGAGGTGAATCCCAATTACCCGTTACTGGCCTGGGATGGAAAAGGAACCCGCATTGCGTGTATTTATTGGGAGAAAGGAAAAACAAATTTATTCGTGTATGATGTCGTTGGCCGTTTCAAAAGAGTGAAACAGGAACTTACCCATTTTGAACAGGTGACTGATGTGAAATTCATGTTGAATGAAAATACTTTGTTGTTAAGCGCTGTACGAAAGGGACAACCTGATATTTTTGTTTACCATATCGACAAGGACAATTTTGAACAGGTAACCAATGATTCTTATGCCGATCTTGATGCCACCTTTGTTGCATTCCCAAGTAAACAGGGTATCATCTTTTCGTCCAACAGGCCGAGTGCTTATGCAAAAGGCGGCGATACAGCAGTAGCAGCAACACGCTATAATATTTTTCTAGCGGATCTCTACAGCAAGAATGAGTTCCGCCAGATAAGCCAACTGACCAACATGAAATATGGGGATGCCCGATATCCAATGCAATACAATACCTCGCATTTTACTTTTGTTAGTGATGAAACTGGTATTGGTAACCGCTTCGCAGGATTTTTTAATACAAAGCGGGCGGGGCTCGACAGTGTTTATGTAGTGGGAGATGAGTTTTTACGAAATCCCAATGATCAGGAACTGGATTCCACGTTGAAGGCCTGGGGAAAAACAGCACCCGATTCTGTTTTCGCTTATTCTGTGACCGATGATTCGGCCTATGTTTTCCCGATCACAAACTATACAAGTAGTTTATTGGAAACCAAGATAGCCGGTGATAATGGATTGGTAAGTGAAGTAAGGCAACAGGGAAATTTGAAATTCCTTTATAAATTAAAAGTGGATGAAGCCTCACTCCGTCGTCGCAATATTAATCCTCGCCCATCTGACTACCGTAAAAAAACAATTACCGATGCCCAGCTAGAAGAAGGGGAAGAAATTCAATTTAGAAACGATCCTTCGGTGCCCGATTCTCTTCGTAAGGTTAAAGATATTTTTGATACCGGCTTTGAAAAAGATGCAGATTCCACGGAAGGGGGTAAACCACTAAATCGTGGATCATCTGACAATGAATCGGTACTTAAAAAAGCGAGGCTCTTCGATTATAAATTAAAGTTCGCGGCAGATAATTTTTCCGCGGCTTTTAACAACGATATACTTATCGCCCGCTACGAACCTTTTACAGGATCATTGCCTGTTGTATTACAAAGTGGCGGCGCTTTTAATGGAATGCTCAAAGCATCCATATTCGATCTGTTTGAGAATATTCGTTTTTCCGGCGCACTCCGTATTCCGTTGATCAGTGGTAGCGGTACCGGTGTAAGTGTTGGTACAGGTGGTGTAGGTGCTTTTATTCCTGTTAATCAATCCTTGTTTGATGGTGGCGGAGAATGGTACGCTCGTGTTGATTACCTTAAGCACCGCATGGATTATTCATTGTTATACTATCGTCAAACCAATATTGGATTGATTACCGGTATCAATGGTTCGCCTAAAGTGTATGAGGCTAAGCAATACAGCAATCTTTACCAGGGCCTCATAAAATATCCGCTTGATAAAATACGCGCCTTTCGTTTTACAGCAGGAATTCGTACAGATAAATATGTAGTACGTGCCGATGATTTTGATTCCAGCGCCTTGAAAATTGGAGACGTTAATAAACAAGTGTTCGCCCTCGCAAGGATTGAATGGATACATGATAATGTTATCGTAAAGACAACGAATATCATGCATGGTCTGCGCTATAAAATAGTTGCCGACATGACGACCCAGATAAATGAACCACGCGCAGGTCTTGATCTTAAAAAAGGAGCATTGAACTTTAATGTTGGTGGCGACCTTCGTTACTATTATCCGATTTATCGCAATTTTATATGGGCCGGTCGTGCAGCCGCCGATTTTTCTTTGGGTGAGCAGAAAATCTGTTATTACCTCGGAGGTGTAGATGGTTGGATGTTCCCGGATTTTCATGCCAAGCCATCACCTTATGAAGGAGCAGGTGCCAGCAATTATTATGCATACCAGTCGCTGGCCGTAAATATGCGCGGCTTTAACCAAAACATAGCCAATGGGAATAATGCGCTTGTACTGAACAGCGAATTCCGTTTACCTATATTCACTACCTTTTTCAACAAACCCGTCAATAACGCGTTTGTGCGTAATTTTCAAGTGGTACAATTTATTGATTTAGGAAGTGCCTGGAGTGGATCGCCTAAAAACATAGAACGGCCTTATATGCAAGCCTCTAACCCAGGAGTGCCCGTTACTGTTAAGATTAAAGCGGGTGGTGTTGGGCCACTTTGTGGTGGTTATGGCTTTGGTATCCGTAGTACATTGCTGGGTTATTTCTTAAGACTCGATACAGCATGGGAAATGAATGCCTTCTTCAAGGGTAAGCCTATTTGGTATTTTGCGATGGGGGTAGACTTTTAAACACGAATTAACACGAATGAAGACGAATAGGGGCGAATGAAGTATTTATATCAAAAAGCGTCAGATAATAAACTCTCCAACTGGAGAGTTTATTTCTTTTAACTAGTTCCATGCCCACCAGCCCCAATAATAAAAATCAAGAATCATCAATAAACAAGTAAACATTCCAAGTAACGCATACCATTTTTTTTGCTTTAGCAAAACGATACTCAATGGTAGTAGAAGTAAAAAATTCAGGTAACAGATATCCCCCAATTCGAATGTATAATTGGGAACAACGCCGTCGATTCCTAATGTTTCATAAAGCCAGTCACGAAAATCATAACTAATGTGATAGGGTATAATTGTAAATACTATACAGTAACAGATTGAAAAGATTGAACTTACAAAAAGATACCATTTGAAGGTGGTCATCAAGACCTTGTTTGTGTCAGAAGCCATAGTTTAAGGCAATTGATGATTCTTCATATTCTAATGTTTTTGAAAATGAAATTTGCGAGAAAGAAATTATGCTTTTACAGATTGCGAAGTGAGTTGACCACTTAATTTGATGTTTCGTTCAACTTCAAAATAAACAAGCATCGTTTCCATAAAAAATTTACTGAAGAAACTGCCTCCGCTTTTCAAAACTTTTTTGTGCCATAGCCAAACTACGAAAATCGTACCCGTCATTAATACCCGGTGCCAGCTTCTTGTAATAATTTGCTTCCAGCGCGGAGAGGAATGATAAAAGTGATTGAGGGTGGTGGCCTGGAAAGCGAGGTGCTGATCTTCATCCTGCAATATCTGGTTACAGATTTTTTTAAGCAATGTGGAAGAACTAGCCTGGTACAATGCTCGATAATATACTTTGGCAATTATCTCCGCCGTGACCAAAACGATGATCGTATTTTCCAATCCAAAGAATTTACGGAGCCCACGAAATACGCTATCAATCCAATGACTCTTTATTTTAGGAATAGAATGCAGTTCCATAAACTTTGCCAACACTTGCGCGTGCTTTTGCTCTTCTTTAATAAATAGCTTGATGCTTTCAAAATATTCCGGATCGGGAAAAGTCTTCGCGAATGAATATAAATGTTTTCCCTCCGAGTTTTCTCCCTTTTGAAATTGCTGAAGCGAATGGTAAATGCATTTTCTTTCTTCAGCAGAAAGCTCGTCGGCCACATTCCAATCGAGTTGATCAAAATGTGTTTGATTAACGGTGAAGTACTCCTTCCAGTAACGGTAGCTCATAATTATCCTTTTTGTGGTAAAAAATCAACCGTTCATCTAAATGTTTTCATTTGGAATTTTGCCGGTAAGGCGGGAAGACGGTAAGAAATTAAATTTTGAAACAATAGTTAAACGTCTTCCCGACTTCCCGGCCTTGCTTCGCCGAATCCGCCGCAGCGGAGAAGGCGAGCTAATATAAACAGCAACTATCCGATCCGCTATCCAATGATTTTGCCAATCCGTTTTAGTACCATATAAACCAATGTCATGAAAATTGAATAGCACAATACCATTCCCCACGCATACTTATATTGGATTGGATGAATGAGCATGTTCAAAATATCGGAGAGCAGATCAAAGGGGTCGGTAATAACATCCCAACTATTGAATCGGAGATAACGGCCGATATAAATACCGAGCGCATTGAGCCACATGATGGGATAAATAAAGAACCAGTGATTATAATTGCCCCACTTAATTTGCAGCAGTCTTTCCATTTGCCAAACGGAAACAACACCCAGCAATAATCCATTCCAGGCAAATGAAATAAGCATTACCAGGTGATACCATCCGGGGATTGACTTTACTTGACCCAGATGAAAGAGATCTGTAATTAAGTAAAAGGAATTGGGAATGAAAAACAGCCATGCTACAAATAGCAACATAAATTTCCATCCGCTTTCTACCCACTGCGGACGATAGGTTACCGAATTACTGAGAGCATAAGGAATATAAGCCAGGAAAAGATTCCAAACCAGGAAAAGAGAACCGGGATAACCGGAGGATCCGAGGCTGGCAAACACCAATAGTACACTGAAAATCATCGACGGCACTAATAATCGGTCCGCTTCCGTGCGTAAAAAATACCAGCGTTTTGTAAAAATGAGATTAAACATCGCTTAAATCAATATAATAAGTGAGGAATAAAAACAATCAACCCGATAGCCAACGCAATCAATGCCGCTACCAATACCGCTCCTGCTGCTACATCCTTGATAAATTTTATTTGTTGGTGATATCCGGGAGCGATAAAATCAATCAGCTTCTCAATACAGGTATTGAACATCTCCGCAACCCATACCAGCCCAATCGATAACAGGATCGCTATCCATTCACCCGAAGAGAGTCCGGTCAAAACTCCCAACGTAATTACAGCTACTGTAGCCATAAAATGCAACATTGCATTATGTTCCTTCAGTATAAAAGAAAATAGTCCTTCACCGGCAAAACGAAAACTTCTTATCCGGCTTTGAATGGAAAATTGATTTGATTTCATAATTGATAATTTATCAGAGTCTGCCCGCGATCCATTTTCAATACAACTGTAACTATCAATCTTGTTGGATGCACCGACATACAGGTTTAGCCTGTTTTTCTTAAGCCATTCGCTCTTCATTTTGATAAGGATTTAGTTTAATAAATGCCGTTTTCGCCGACCAGGTAGCCAGTATTATTGCGACAATAGTAGCACATACAACAAGATGCAAAGTCTTGTCGGTAAATATTTCAGTACCCGCCACGAACCAAAACAATACTCCGCCCAAAGCATAACACCCTATTGCAAGGAGGATGAGTAAAAAGCCAAGTGATGCCAACCGGCTCCCGGGAGAATAAGAAATCGATGCCATCCATTTTACCAATGGATTAATAATGATTAGCAATGGAAGGGTGATTATAAAAGCCCCAATCGTCATTAGGATCAATCCAAAAACTGCCTTAAAACCTTCCTCATAAAAAGCATAAATACCCACAAGAATGATGTTAAACAATAAGGTTCTTGCCCAAATACTAAGTGATATTTTAAAAGCTGGTGACATATAAATTATCGGGCTGCTAATTTGTTTTGAAAATAGTTGCCAATTGTTGCATCCGACATATTCCACGATAACCAGGAATAATTTCTGTTCTGCACTTTATATTCCGCGATATTCACTTCGAGTTCGCGCAGGAAGCAATCGTCGCAATCATGTTTCCATTGACCTTTTTCTTTCATCAATTGCTGATGACGCTGCAGGTCCTCTTTATGCTGATCGAGTAGAGTCAGGGCTTTATTCTTTAAAGTGACCATATAATCCACCGGCATGATGATTTCGTTTTTATGCTCGAGATTATAAGCCGCTATTGTATAATCCCAGTTAATCGTCGTGGAAAAAATTAATAATATAATTACGGCCCACGCATTTACACGAAATAAATAATAAACTGTTTTACGATGATAAATTTTCCAGAAAACGGTGATTAGTCCCACTAATACCAATGCCAGGTAAAATAGTACACCGATTCTTTTATAGGCGAGACCGGTTTCGCGGATATAATGATAATCGCGAAGAAATACGGATATCACTAATATGATATTTTGAATAATCCAGAAATAGGCACCGCGTTTTAGCCACTTGTTATTCTGATAGAAATTGATATTGCCCCTGAAAAAAATGAGCAGCACCAAAATGGCCATCACCATGGAGAAAATCAGAAGGTCAGCGCCTTCATGAATCATTTCATACAGATTTACTTCCTGAGCGTTGAACCCAAACCAGATATAGGAGATATCAATACTATTTACAATAAGTAGTAAAACATTCAGCAACACCAGGCTGATCAATCCCACGGTATTCAAATTCTTGATCGCCATTATACCAGTAGCAAATTTTCCCAATAAGCTTGCCGCAATTTCATTTAAGGGCACCTGCATTCTTTGCCACAAGGATCTTTTGATTCGTACAAGATTGTCTGATTGCTTTTCTTCTTTTTTCGAAAAATAATCAAGCTTACTGCGTAGTAAAATAAAAGTGGTAATAAATAAACCTAACAAGAAAAATAATAAACGATAGCCATTGAACAAATCAAAAAAATTACGAAAGAATTTTTCGACCCAGGCTCCTATCCGTTCAGCCATTTGTGAAAAAACACTGTTGGCGCCTGCATACATAATAAAAAACACAAACGCGAGAAAAAAGGGAAAAACAACAAACCAGATCAATCTTGAAAATCGGATTCGCGATCCCTTTTTACTTTTGGGTCGTTCCATTGCTTCGAAAAATCCCGGCACCGAAAAAACGATATTCTGGAACACGCTTCCTCCCGCATACCAGGCAGAACGATGAACGTATTGGGTGAAGCCTGTTAGTAAAAATAGCGTGACGATAAAGGCGAATTTGCTGAGCATGCTGTTATTAACCACAATCATAGCCAGGCAGATGAGATGGCCTGCAAGGAGCCATCTCACTGTGGAAGATTGCCTGGCCTTAGGGTATAAAGAAAAAAGAACTCCGATTATGAAAAGATCATAAAGCACCGTGTTAACAGCCATCTTCTCATTCCAGAAGATCCCATTAAACAATAAAGCACCTCCGATGATCCAATAAATTTTATTTCGCTCCTTATTCATGCAGCTTGTTTTTTATTAATGACAGTTACAGTTTTCTACAAAGAGATACGCAAAAAGAATCAGTAATACGACAGCACTGAGAAAGACGACTGCCAGGTTTTTCCAGCTTTTGTTGATGGACACCCGACAGTCGATCTTCTCTTTTGTGGTTTCAAAGCGAATGTGCAATACGGATAACACATTCAGTAAAAGGGCAAGCACAGGCCCGAATAGGATAAGGAGGTTAATGTTCCAGCCGAAATCTTCGCGGAGGCCCATCGTTAACAATGCTGGTTCTATAACATCATAAAACCCTGGCGTATTTAATTCAAATTTTAATATTGATGCGAGAAAGAAATAAAAAGTCGGAATAGTTAAAAACATTCCTGCTATCCAGATGAGTTTCGCTTTGTTTGTAAGTGATTTCATAACAAATGTTTTAATAGTAAGTACTTAATCTGAAACTAAATCATCTCAAAAAATCAAAATTTAAATCCATATTCTAAAAGTACTTTGAATTACAAAGTATAGATACAAAAAAAATTATTTAACGCCTTTGATCATATTTTCCAATGCTTCAACATGTTCTTTAAAGGCTTTTTCTCCAGCCTTGGTAATTGAGTACGTGGTATTGGTCTTTCTGCCGATAAATCCTTTATGCACTTTGATATACCCATTTTCTTCCAGATTAATCAGGTGTGAGGCCAGGTTACCATCTGTTACTTCCATCATTTGCTTAAGATCGTTAAAACTAACTTCCTCATTTACCATGAGGATGCTCATCACCCCCAATCGAATGCGGCTGTCAAAAATTTTATTTAGATTTTCAATCGGGTTCTTCATTCCATCAGTTTAAATCTCAACGTTCATACTTCCACCACATCA
>Ga0190271_10001136_pt1 | contig 14731 bp, 12 predicted proteins | sample Popmic356T_FD_133747 | JGI IMG/M metagenome (GOLD analysis project Ga0190271, IMG submission 133747) | Populus adjacent soil microbial communities from riparian zone of Weber River, Utah, USA - 356 T | ecosystem: Environmental > Terrestrial > Soil > Riparian zone | place: USA: Utah | collected...
ATTCGCCCGAATCCCTGGTTCAGTTCAGGGCGCATTTGACGCAGAAGCATGCCCTTCCACTATCCGTGGAGAGCCTGTCAGAGTTCGTAAAGCGGAAGGTTGACGCGGTCCCGAGAAATCCTCCGGCGCTGATCCTTGCCTACATTCTGGGTGCGCTGGTTGCGATGGGTGTTGTCACCAGCATCGCCCACCTCATGCACTCGGCTGTGGCCAGCCGAAGCAACGAAGTTGCTGTCCTTCGCGCGATCGGATTTGGCGACATGCCGATTGCTGCGTCACTGGTGACTGAGGTCACGGCCCTGGCGTGCCTCGGTGCCGGAATGGGCGCGACCGGAGTTTGGCTGTGGCTGGACGGACATCTCTTCTTCGGCCGTGCCGGGGTATTTGAAGGAAATGTCGCGCCCCGCATATTCTTCATAGGAATTCTTTGGGCATTGACCATTGCCTTCCTGGGAGCGCTGATGCCCGCGATCAGGGCCGCCAGGACTTCGGTGGTCGAGGCCATGAAGACGTAACCGGCAATAAATGAGGCAGTTAGGCCATGCCTCCATGTAACCTTTCGGCAAATCAAGAGTATTAGTAGAGATCGGCATGCACCAATAAGAGCTTGGGAGGGGGGTCAATGTCATCCATGGTCGAATTCAGTGGGGTTTCCAAGCACTACCGGCGCGGCAAGGAAGCAGTCGCGGTGCTGGAACATTTCAATCTGCAGATTGCCGAGGGCGACTTCGTCGCCATCATGGGTCCTTCAGGGTCCGGCAAGACCACACTGCTGAACCTGATCGGCGGTCTCGACCAGCCCAGCTCGGGTGAAGTCACGGTGGCCGGCGAGCGCCTGGACCGTCTCTCAGGCTCCAACCTGTCGCGCTGGCGCGGGCGCCACGTGGGCTTCATTTTCCAGTTCTATAACCTGATGCCCACGCTCAGCGCGGCGCGCAATGTCGAGATTCCCCTGTTGTTGCTGCCGTTGTCGGCTTCCGAGCGCAAGCGCAAGGTGGCGGCGGCGCTGGAGTTGGTGGGGCTCTCGGATCGCGGCAGGCACAAGCCCAGTGAGCTCTCGGGCGGCCAGCAGCAGCGTGTGGCCATTGCGCGGGCATTGATCGCGGATCCCAAATTGCTGATCTGCGATGAGCCCACCGGCGACCTGGACCGCCACACCGCCGAAGAGATCCTCGGCCTGCTGCAGCTGCTGAACCGGCAGTACGGCAAGACCATCATCATGGTGACGCATGACCCGAAGGCAGCCAGCTTTGCCGCCCGCCAGCTGCATGTGGACAAGGGGCAGCTGGTCGACGGCAGCGAGAGGAATGCCGCATGAAATATCTGCCGCTGATCTGGTCCGGCATCTGGCGCCGGAAGGGCCGCACCACGTTGATCATGCTGCAGATCGCGATGGCCTTCCTTCTGTACGGGCTGCTGCAGGGCTTCAAGGGCAGCCTTGACGACATGGTGGCGCGGCTCGATGCCGACCTGTTCGTGGTGCAGAGAGCCAATGGGTTCGCTCCGCTGCCCATGTCAATGTTCGAGCGCATCAAAGGTGTGCCGGGCGTCAAGTCGGTCACCTATCAGAGCACCATGGGGGCCACCTATCAGCGGCCCGGCCAGCAGGTGCTGGTGCTGGCCAATGATGTCAGCACGGTCAATCAGACCTTTCCCGGGATGTCGGTGTCGCCGGAAGACATCGCGGCCATGAAGCGTACGCGTACGGGTGCCATCGCCACCATTGAACTGGCCGCCCACTACGGCTGGAAGGTCGGTGATCGCATCCCGCTGCAATCACCGGTGGGTGCCGCCCCGGGATCGATGCGCGACTGGGCCTTCGACCTGGTGGGAATTTTCGATCCCGGCAGCGTTTCCAATATCCGCGAGTACCTGTACGTCAACTACGACTATTTCGACGAGGCGCGCCTCGACAACAGGGGTACGGTCGGGGCCTTCTACATACGCATCGCCGACGCCAGGAACCCGCTGCCCACGGCAGTTGCCATCGACAAGCTGTTCAGCAATTCAGCCGACGAAACGAGCACCAATTCCTATCGCGACATGGTCGAGAGCCAGGTGCAGTCCATCGGCGACCTGGCCTTCGTGATCCGTGCGGTGGTGGGCGCGGTCCTGTTCGCACTGCTGTTTTCGGTGGGCGCGATGATGATGCAGTCCATCCGCGAGCGCACGCCAGAGCTGGCGGTGTGGAAGACGGTGGGGTTCTCAGATCGCAGGGTGTGCGCCATTGTCTTCATCGAGGCGCTGTTGTTGTGCATCGTATCGGCGCTGATCGGCCTGGGCCTGTCCGCTGTGCTGCTGCCGCTCGGGAAAAACCTCATGAACATGAAGCTGGTGCTGTCCAATTCCGTGCTGATCATTGGCGTCAGCATGGCCGTGGGACTGGCGGTGCTCAGCGCGGCAATGCCGGTATGGAGAAGCCTTCACTTGCGCGTGGTCGATGCGCTGGCCGGGCGTTAGTGGGAGATAACGGATGAATTCATTCAAGCAGGTAGCCGCGTTGCTGCAGATGAATCTGGCTGGCCTCCCACAGCGCCTCGGCACTTCGGCGGTGACTGTGGTCGGCATGGCGTGCGTGGTCGGCGTGCTGGTGGCCATGCTGTCCATGGGTACCGGCATACGCCAGCTGAGCGCCCAGAATGTGCGCGCCGATCGAGCCATCGTCATGAGCCAGGGTGCTGCCGGTGGTGGTGCCAGCAATCTGTCCAAGCAGGCGGCGCTGACGATCGTCGACATGCCCGGCATCAAAAGGGATGTCCAGGGTCAGGCACTGGCCGCCCCCGACGCTTTCATGGCGACTTTCGGCCGCAGCAAGGCGGACGATCGTCGCCTCGTCATGCAGATATTTGGCGTCGCTCCGCAGTATTTCGCCGTGTATCCGGAAATCAGATTGACGGCCGGCCGCATGTTCCAGCCGGGTCTTCGCGAGATGATTGTCGGCAAGACCCGCCACGAGCAGGCGAAGGGCCTGGAGCTGGGCGACAGCCTCCGCTGGCGCGGCGGCGACTGGCTGGTGGTCGGGCACTTTGATGCCGGGCGCAGCCTGAACCTGAGCCTCCTCGCCGATGCCGACACCATCATGTCCGCAATCGCCCGCAACAATTACAACCAGCTGCATGTGGTGCTGGAGTCGCCGGCTTCGTTCGAGACTTTGCAGGCAGCCATCAAGGCGAATCCGTCGGTCAGCGTCGAGCTGAAGCACGAGGCCGATGTCATGCGGCAGACCACCACCGGCATTACCAACATTCTGGACTACGCCAGCTACTTCATCGGCGTGGTCATGGGACTGGGCGCGACGCTGGGCGCCATCAACGCCATGTATGCCGTGGTCGACAGTCGCAAGCGCGAGATCGCGACGCTGCGCGCCATCGGCTTTGGTCACTTTCCCATCGTCGTTTCGGTGCTCGTCGAGGCACTGGCGTTGGCGATACCCGGGGCGTTGCTGGGGTGCCTGCTGGCCTGGCTGTTCTTCAACGGCAATACCGTCAATCCGGTGGGTCTGAGTTTTGAACTGGCCGTGACACCGGCACTGGCGCTGTTCGGTATCGTCTGGGCGCTGGTGATGGGCTTGATTGGCGGTCTCTCTCCCGCCATACGCGCGGCGCGTGTGCCGGTGACCACAGCTTTGCGGGCTGTTTGAAGGTGATTGCCCGGTGAACGACAAGTCGGCACTGCTCGACCAGCTGCGCATTGATCGCAGCGCAGCCCCGGACATCGCACCGCGCGGTCGCGGTCCGCTGTGGATCATCATTGCCGTGCTGTCGTTGGCACTGGGCGTTCTTGGCTGGCGCCTCTATTCGGCCGATGGTGAGGCGGCCTCTCCCGTTGTGGCGGTGGCTGCACCGGTGGCGTCTACCGCGGCACCCGCGGCTTCTGCTTCATTGCTGGACGCGTCGGGCTATGTGGTGGCTCGCCGCGCCGCCACGGTGTCCGCCACCATTCCCGGTCGCGTGGTCGAGGTGCTGATCGATGAGGGCAGTCGGGTCGAGAAGGGGCAGGTGGTTGCAAAGCTGGATGATTCCGCATACCTGCTCGATCTCGCGAGGTCCCGTGCCCAGCTCGAGCAGGACAAGGCACAGCTGGCCTCAGCGCAGGTAACACTGGCTGGCGCGCTGCCGATTTACCAGCGCACCGAGAAGCAGCTTGCCGGCGGCTACGCCAGCGGCCAGGAGTTCGACAACGCCAAGGCGCGCGTTGACGAACTGCGGGCCAATGTGGAAGTCGCCAGCCGACGCATCGAGGTGGCGCAGAGCGCGGTGGCCACCGCTGAACGCAATCTGCGCGAGACTGTGGTGCGCGCACCCTTCACGGGCGTCATCACCTACCAGGGCGCCCAGCCCGGCGAGATTGTTTCGCCGACAGCCGCGGGTGGCGGTTTCACACGCACCGGCATCGGCACCATCGTCGACATGGACTCGCTGGAAGTCGAAGTGGATGTCAGCGAGAACTTCATCAACCGCGTCATGCCCGGCGGGCCCGCCACGGTCAGGCTCAATGCCTATCCCGATTGGGAAATTCCGGCCACAGTTATCGCCGTCATTCCCACCGCGGAGCGGGCCAAGGCCACGGTTAAGGTGAGAATAGGCTTCAAGCAACGGGATCCACGCATCCTGCCGGAGATGGGCGCCCGCGTGTCGTTCCAGGCGGCGCCAGACACCATTCGGTGACAGTGCTCCCGTACAATCGCCGCATGAAAATCTATTCCTGGAACGTCAACGGCATCCGCGCGGTGCTGAAGAAGAACAACTTCTATCCCTTCCTCGAGCAGCACCGGCCCGACATCCTGTGCCTGCAGGAAACCAAGGCCGAACGCGGACAGGCCGAGATCGATCTGCCGGACTACAAGGAATACTGGAACTCGGCGGTAAAGAAGGGTTACTCGGGCACCGCCATCTTCTCGAAGCGTGAGCCGCTGTCGGTGATCAATGGTTTTCCGCCGGCCTTCGCCAGCCGTTACCGGTTTGCGGACGAACTGCAACGCGATTCAGCCGAGGAGGGGCGGGTGATCACCGCGGAGTATCCGCAGTTCTACGTGGTGACGGTGTACACGCCCAACGCCAAGGACGATCTGGCGCGGCTGCCGCTGCGCCACCGCCACTGGGATCCGGCCTTCCTGGATTACTGCCGGCTGCTGGAAGAAAAGAAGCCGGTCATTTTCTGCGGCGACCTGAATGTGGCGCATACCGAGCTGGATCTTGCCAATCCGAAGCCGAACCGTGGCAAAAAGGGTTTCACCGACGAGGAGCGCGAGGGCTTCCAGAACATGGTGGATGCCGGCTTCGTCGACACCTTCCGCATCTTCACGCAGGGCAATGGCCACTACAGCTGGTGGAGCCACTTCGCCAACTCGCGCGCGCGCAATGTGGGATGGAGAATCGACTATTTTCTGGTGTCAGCGAAGTTGCGTGAGCGCGTGAAGGCAGCCGCCATCCATGCCGATGTCATGGGCAGCGACCACTGCCCGGTCAGCATCGAACTGGCCGATGCCTGAGGGCTATTCGTAGCGCAGCGCGTCGATCGGATCGAGTTTGGCGGCGCGGGTGGCCGGATAGGATCCGAAGAACACGCCCACCAGAAAGCTGACGCCAAAGGCCAGCGCCACCGACGAGGCGGTGACCACGGGCTTGATGGGGGACAGCGCGCCGACGGCGCTGGAGATGCCCACGCCGATCGCCAGACCTATCACGCCGCCGGCCAGGCTCAGCGCCACCGCTTCCAGCAGGAACTGCAGCCGGATATCTCCCGGGCGGGCACCGAGTGCGATCCGGAGGCCGATCTCGCGCGTGCGCTCCTTGATGCTCACCAGCATGATGTTCATGATGCCGATGCCGCCCACGACCAGCGACATGCCGGCGATCGAGGCCAGCAACAGCGTGATGGCGCCAGTCACCGTGCTCATCGTGTCGGCAATTTCCTTCTGGTTCATGATGGAGAAGTCGTCGTTCTCCCTGGATACGGTGCGGTGACGCTGCCGCAGCAGCGTGGCGATCTGCGATTGCGTGGAATCCATGGCTTCGGCGCTGGTGACGCGGATGGTCACCGAACGGAAGTTGCGCTCACCCGTCAGGCGCCGCATGGCGGTGGTGTAGGGGATGAGGATTCGATCGTCCTGATCGCCGCCACCAAAGCCCGAGCCCTTCGATTCCAGCAGGCCGACCACGAGAAAGGGAGTATTGCGGATGCGGACGCTCTGACCGATCGGATTCAGCGGTCCGAACAATTCATGGGCAACCTTGGGTCCCAGCAACGCCACCTTGGATGAGGCATTGACATCATGTTCGTCAAACATGGTGCCGGCCGACAGCTGCCAGTCCCGAATCTGTGTGTACCCGGTGGCCACGCCCACAACGCTGGTCGACCAGTTGCGGCCATTGGCGACGACCTGGGCGTTGGTAGAGACCTCGGGACTCAGTGCCGCAACGCCAGGCACTTCGGCACTCAGTGCGCGATAGTCGGCCAATGTCAGACTCGCCATGCTGCCGGTGCCGGCGCGGACGCCATTGTTGCCGCGGTTGCTGCTGAACACGGTCAGCACATTCTGGCCCAGTGCCGACACGCTCTCCTCGATGCTGGCGCGAGCGCCATTGCCGATGGCCACCATGCCGACGACGGCGGCCACGCCGATGATGATGCCCAGTGCCGTCAGCAGCGAGCGCATGGCGTTGCGACGCAGTGCCCGCACCGCCGTAGTCACGATCAGGCCCTGACGCCGCCAGCGGCTTCTGCTAGCGGACATGGCCTTGATCCTCATCCAGTCTGGCCGTGACCATGGCCCGTTGCAGACGGGCCTGCTCTTCGTGGGCGATCGTGCGCTGATCGTTGCTGCGATCGTCGATGATGCGACCGTCGCGCATCACCAGCACGCGCCGGGCATAAGCGGCTATGTCCAGTTCATGCGTCACCATGACCACGGTGATGCCGGCTTCGTTCAGCGACTGAAACAGACCCATCACATCGGCGCTGGTGCGCGTATCCAGATTGCCGGTCGGCTCGTCAGCGAGCAGCACTTCCGGCTCGTTGATCAGGGCGCGTGCGATGGCGACGCGCTGCTGCTGTCCGCCCGACAACTGGCTGGGCCGATGACCCAGGCGATTGGCGAGGCCCGTGCGGGTGAGCGCGGCCGTGGCGCGCGCCAGGCGTTCCCGACGCGGCAGCACAGCCTCACTGTAGTGCAGCGGCAGTTCGACATTCTCCAGCGCGGTGGTGCGAGCCAGCAGGTTGAAGCCCTGGAAGACGAAGCCGATCTTTTCGTTGCGCAATTTGGCCAGCTGGCGGCGATCCAGCCGGGAAACGGCAACGCCATCCAGCAGATAGGCGCCCGATGTGGGGGGGTCCAGGCAACCGATGATGTTCATCAGCGTGGACTTGCCTGAACCGCTGATGCCCATGACGGCGACGAATTCGCCGCGTTGTATGTCCACCGACAGCTGGTCGACTGCGCGGACTTCTGCCTCGCCCGAAGCGTAGGTCATGCAGATGTCGCGCAGCGAAATGACCGGGGGTACGGAGCCGGCAGTCATGGCGCGGGTTCAGTCGTCGTCCGCGAAGGCGGCGAAGCCGCGGGCGTTATCGGCGGAGGAGCTGGTCACTACCAGGGTGCCTGCCTCGACGCCTGCCAGCATTTCGCTGTTCAGACCATCGCTGATTCCTGGACGTACCTGCAGCGCGCGCAATTTCTGGCCGTCGGCGCTGACGGTGTACAGCAGTTGCGTTCCGCGCGGCACTGACGCAGGCGGCGGGCTCTCGTAGGCAACATTCATCGGCGGCGTGAAGCGCAGCGCGGCATTGGGCGCCAGCAGTGCCTGGCTGCGCTCGGCCACCAGCACCGACACATCGGCGGTCATACCCGGGAACAGCTTTTCCTCGGGATTGCTGACCGCAATCAGCGTTGAATAGGTGACTACATTCTGCGTAGTGGTAGGCGAGCGCCGCACCTGCGACACCTTGCCCTGAAAGATTTCGTTCGGGAAGGCATCGACAGTGAAGTCGACCGCATCGCCCGTCTGCACCTGGCCAATGTCGGCTTCGGAGATGTCGGCCGTAATGTTCATGCGACGCAGGTCCTGCGCCACGGTGAACAGCACCGGGGTGCTCATCGCCGCATTCACGGTCTGGCCGAGGTCAACCTTGCGCGAGATGACGATGCCATCGACGGGCGCCGTGATGTTGCAGTAGCCCAGATTGGCTTGCGCCGTCTGCACCGCGGCCTGCCGGATGGTGACGCTGGCTTCGGCCTGCGCAGCTTCGGCCTCGGCCTGATCGATCTCGGCCTGGGTGATGGCATTGAGCGAACCCAGCTTCTTCATGCGCTGCAGGTTCAGTTTCTTCAATGTCAGCACGGCTTGTGTACTGGCCAGTTCGCCCTGGGCCTGGTGCAGCGCGGATTCATAGACGGTGGGATCGATGCGCGCCACCAGCTGGCCCTTGCGAACCCGCGTATTGAAGTCGACCAGCAGCTCGGCGATCTTGCCCGAAACCTGACTGCCCACATCAACGCTGACTACGGCACTGAGCGTCCCGCTGGCCGTCACACGTTGCTGGATGTCACCGCGCGATATCGGCGCCGTCTGAAACTGCACCGGCGCCTGGTTCGTCCCGGAGCAGCCAACAAGAACCAGAGTAAAGATCGCCAGGACGCCGACAGCACGCCGGCGTCCGATTATGGCAAACCGCGGCACCTGGCTATTTCTTCGGTGTGGCCACGCCGGACATGCTGAATTGGCCATTCATGAACGAAAAGTCGGACTGCAGATCGGCTGCCTTGGGCGTCAGTACAACGGTAACCGGCGCCGGCATGCCCTGCATGTCCGCCGTATAGGCCAGCGTCAACGTCTTGCCGTCAGTTGTGATGCTGGTGGCATTGCCTTCGCCCATCATTTCGTTGTTTACCGATGCCACGACCTTGCCGGCATCAACCTTGACATTGATGGTAAACAGCATCGGCCCGGGCGGAGCGTCGAGAGTGACCACCCAGGTGCCGATGTAGGGCTTGGCCTGTTCGGCAGTCACCGTGGCGGGTGCAGCGTCGGCGCTGAAGGCAGCCGGCGCAGCCAGTGCCAACAGGGCCGTGCCCAGTCCGGCCAGCAGGGTTTTTCTGGTCATGATGCGATCCTCGAGGTTGGTTGCACCGGGCAACTCTAGCGATCGAAATGGCACGGAAGGTCAAGAGCCGCCTTCAATCTGTGACAAAGCGTTACTGCTTGCCTCAACATCCCGGAACATCAGTAGGATTGGCCAATGACGTCAAGTTCAAAGGCCCACATCCTCATCGTGGACGACGATCCGACCATCAGGGAAGGCGTATCGCGCTATCTGTCGGATCAGGGCCTGCGCACCACTGCAGCCGCGGATTGTCGGGATGCGCGCAGTCTGCTCCATCGCGGCAAGGTGGATCTGATACTTCTGGATGTGATGCTGCCAGGCGAGACGGGTCTTTCGCTGCTGCGGGAGCTGCGTTCGATCAACTCGGCGCCGGTGATCCTGCTGACAGCGGTGTCTGGCGAAGTGGATCGTGTGGTGGGTCTGGAGCTCGGCGCCGAAGACTACATCTGCAAGCCCTTCAGCCCGCGCGAATTGCTGGCTCGTATCCGTCTGGTGTTGCGCCGTGAAGCCGCGGTGCGTGGCGCACTGCACAACGGGCGCGCTTCGGTGTACCGGTTCGAGGAGTGGCAGCTCGATGCACGTGAACGATCGCTGATCGCGCCCTCTGGCGGTTACGTGGAGTTGACCACTGGCGAGTTCGATCTGTTGCTGGTGTTTCTGGATCATCCCAATCAGGTGCTCAATCGCGACTATCTGCTCGATCTGACGCGTGGTCGCAGCAGCGTGACCATTGATCGCACCGTCGACGTGCAGGTCATGCGCCTGCGGCGGAAGCTGGAAGCCGATCCACAGAATCCGCGCATCATCAAGACCGTGCGCAATGGCGGCTATGTGTTCACACCCATGGTCGAGCGCCGCGAGGCGGGTTAGGACATGCGTTCCCCCAGGTTATGGCTGTTCCGATCGGGCATCAGCCGTCGCATCGCCCTGGCCATGGTGTTGTCGCTGGCTGCCGTGCAATTGCAAGCCTACTTCCAGCTGAACATCATGCTCGACCCGCAGCTGCGGCTGGTGGGTACGCAGTGGCTGGCACAACAGGTGGAGGGGGCGGTGCAGACTGCGTTTGCCGCGCCACCGGAGCAGCGCGGCGCGGCGCTCGCCGCGTTGCCGGCGACGGAATACATTGAACGCAGCTGGAGTGCCGAGCGACCCAGGCCGTTGCCGGAGGAACTGGCCAGTCCCGAAGTGTGGGAACGGCTGACCAGCACGCTGCAGCGCGATCTGGGCAACAGCGTTCGCACCATCGAAGTGGGCAGCGTACCGGTAGCACCGATCTTTCCGCTCAGCGAACTGAAACTGGCCGTGGTGCCGCAGCAGGTTCAGGGCGGACCCACGACAACGGCGGTGACGTGGGGTGGGGCCGACGAACTGATCCCCGGTAATGTCCGGGTGGCAATCCAGGGGAACGACGGCAGCTGGGTGACGGTTTCACCGCGGGCCCAGGTGGATGACGGCCTGCGACCGGCCGGGAAGTTGATGCTGCTGGTGGCGGGCGGTCTGTGCATTGCGCTGTTCTCGGTATTGATCACCTGCGGCATCATGCGGCCGCTGGATCGGCTGGTGGCCGCGGCGCGCCGCATTGGCGCAACACGTGAAGTGGTCGCCATGCCCACCGAAGGTCTGGGCGAATTCACGGCACTGGCCCAGGCCATTGATGACATGCAGCAACGGCTGCTGAAGCTGGTTGAAGACCGCACCATCATGCTTGCTGCAATTTCACACGACCTGAAGTCGTCGCTGACCCGTTTGCGGCTGACGATCGAATTGAAGCGCGACGGCGAGATGCGTGAAGGCGCCGAGAAGGAATTGCAGGACATGCAGTCGATGCTGGATTCCACGCTGGCCTTTGCCACCGGCGATATCCAGCGTGGACCCGTGCAGCCCACCGATGTGGCCACATTGCTCATCAGCCTGGTCGACGACGCCATTGATGCCGGTGCCGATGCGCACTATATCGGCCCCGATCACGCCGAAGCGCCGGCCCAGCATGTGCCGTTGCTACGCGCCTTCCGCAACCTGATCGACAATGCGTTGAAGTACGGCCGCAGCGCGCGAGTGGAGCTGACAACGCTGCCGGATGCATTGCGAATCTGCATTGAGGATCAGGGCCCGGGCATCGATCCGCAGCGGGTCGAGGAAGCCTTTGCGCCCTTCCGCCGGCTCGATCCGGCCCGCAACAGCGAGATTCCGGGCGCGGGCCTGGGACTGACCATCGCCCGGGATGTGCTGCGCAATCACGGCGGCACGTTGAACCTTGAACGGGCGGCCTTGGGCGGACTCCGCGTGGTGGCGACGCTGCCGCGCAAGTAGTGACTACTGCCGGCGCGGCTCACGTGCCGGCTGCGCAGCAAGACCAGCAGGTGTGCTGGGTTTCTGCCTGAAGGGGCAGATTCGTGGGTTTGAGGGCGATATCGGCGTCTTCATTTGATCGCTGCCGCTCACAGGGGGGGAGCATGGCGCAAGCGGGGAACTCAGTGACGCAAGAGGTCTTGCGCGGCTGGCCGCGCCTGGCCACCTCGTTCCTTGGCGTGTCTCTCGGCGTAACCGCCATCTTTTTTTATACCCAGGGCGTATTTTTCAGGCCGTTGCAGGCGGAGTTCGGCTGGAGCCGCAGCGAGATATCGCTCGCCTCAACGGCGTTCGCCTTGGCGCTCGCCTGCGCCAGCCCGTTGTGCGGGCTTGCCGTCGACCGCTTTGGCGTGCGCACCGTTGCCTGTTCTTCGATCGTGGGCTTGGCCGCGTGCTTCTGGGGCTTGAGCGCGATGCAGGGCCAGCTCGAAGTGGCCGTGACCTTGTTTGTCGCTACGGCGCTTCTTGGCGTGGGCACGTCCGCGGTGACTTACGTGAGGCTTGTCGCGAGTTGGTTTGTGCGCGTTCGCGGACTCGCAATCGGTCTAACGATGGTGGGAACCGGCGTCGCCGCGACGATCGCGCCAGCGTTTGTTGCCACCTATGTCGACCACTACGGCTGGCGCGCCGCCTATGGAATTCTCGCGTTGATCGCGTTGGCGCCATTGCCGTTCGTCCTTGTTTGGGGACAAGACCGCATCCGATCAGGCAATGCCGATCATTCGGTTCCGGGCGTTGGCTTCGCGCAAGCGGCGCGGATGCCGCGATTCTGGATGATGGGATTGACGTTCGCGTTCGCTGGCTGCGCGATCGCCGGGTTGATCCCGCATCTGCCGCCGATGATGCAGGATTCCGGCGCCGCGCCGGCGCGAGTCGGCGAGGCGATGGGCGCGATGGGGCTGGCGATCATCGCCGGCCGGGTCCTGACCGGTTTGGCGCTGGATCGCATCTTTGCGCCGCTGATCGCTGCCGCAGTTCTGATAGCGGCCGCAAGCGGTTGTGTCGGCCTGGCGCTCCTTGGTGCGGATTTCGGAATTGTGGGTGCGGCGTTAATCGGCCTGGCGATGGGATCGGAGATCGATCTGGCTGGCTATATGAGCGCGCGGTATTTTGGTCTGAAGGCCCACGGTGCTATTTTTGGCCTTCAGTATGGCCTGTTCTCGCTCGGGGGTGCGTGCGGGCCGATCGCGGCGGGGCTGCTTTACGACCGATTTGGCGATTACCGCATTGCGTTGTTCGGCGCGGCGGGCGTGTTGCTGGTGGGGATTCCACTTGTCCTGGCGCTCGGCCGCTATCCCCCCGAGACGCGGCCATCTTCCACATGACGACGCCAAAGATCACGACCGACAGCCTGCCAAAAATCTCTCGGGATCCACGCCGCCGTTTGCAACAATTTCTACATCCAGCCCCTCCTCATTCCTGCGAAGTTCCGAAGATTGAGCTATAACACCGTGACTGTTGGGTCAGGCTCGGAGATTTGTCGGTGAGTGTCCGCGGGGAGGATGGATGAAAATACTGATAGCAACGTTGACTGCGGGCGCGGTTTTTTTGCTTGCGCCGCAGGTGTTTGCACAAGTTACTTTTGCAACCGGCGCCGCTGATAGGGCTGCGGCCTGTTCGGCGCTGAAGCATTTCGTGAGCGCTCAGCCGTCAGACAGCCTCGTGATCACCGAGGCGATCCTTCGGCCCGCCGGCGAAGCGCCGGCATTCGGCCGCGGCGGTCCGCCGCCGCAAGGTCAGACGCCGGCCAATGCTGGAGGACGAGGGGGCGCGCAGCTTATTCCCGAGAACTGCGAAGTGCTCGGCAAGATTGCGGAGCGTGACGGGGCGAATGGGCAAACCTACGCCATCCGCTTTCGGTTGCGGTTGCCGACCCAATGGAACGGCCGATTCTACTTTGGCGGCGGCGGCGGCCTTAACGGCAATATCGGGCCGGCGACGGGACCACTGCCCGGTATGCGCGGCCAGACCGCGATCGAGCTAGGCTACGCTGTTGTCGGGCAGGATTCGGGGCACGACGGAGCGACGAATGTCGATGCTGCCCGCGGCGGCCAAGCGACGTTTGGTTTCGACGCCGAGGCGCGCCGCAATTACGGTTTTGCTTCGATCGGCCCGGTGACGACCGCTTCCAAAGCACTCATCAACGCCTATTACGGCAGGCCGCCGCAATATTCCTACTTCGTTGGCGGCTCGAAAGGGGGCCAGGAAGCGTTCATGGCCGTGCAACGCTTCAGCAAAGATTTTGACGGCGTGCTCGCTGGCTATCCGGGTTTCCGTCTTGCAAATGCCGCCATCGGTGCAGTCTGGGATAGTCAGGCATTCGCCGCGGTTGCCAGAAAAACGGGCGCGATCGACGCCGATGGTCTGCCGTTGATCAACAAGGCATTCACTGATGCCGATCTCGCGCTTGCATCTGATGCGATCCTTTCCGCTTGCGATGCGCTTGACGGTTTGAGGGACGGCATGGTGTTGCATTTCGCCAAATGCACCACCGCGCTTGTTGCACCCGCATTCGACAAGATCCGCTGCAGGGCTGCCAAAGCTGACACCTGTCTGTCTGCCGATCAAATAGCGGCGTTGAGGCGCGTCTACGGCGGCGCCCGCGATGTAAGGGGAAGGCCGATCTACGCCGGTTGGGCGTGGGATGCCGGGATCGGCGGCAGGACGTCGTCGGGATATTTCACCGGCTGGCGCGGCTGGAAATTGGGGTCGTACGAATCCGCAGCCAACAATGCGGCCAATATTGTGCTGGGCGGGGCATCGTCGTCAGCGATCATGACGTCCCCGCCGACCGCCGTCGCGAACAATTCGGCGGCGCAGACGAAATATACGATGGGCGTCAACGTCACCAGGCAGGCTGCTGCGAGCCTGGTGAAATGGGGCTCGTTCCGCGAGTCCGCTGTGGATTTCATGAACGCGGACGCAACCAACCTATCGTCCTTCTACGGCCATGGCGGAAAGCTGCTCATTTATCATGGCGTCAGCGACCCGATATTTTCGATCATCGACACGATCGCGTGGCTTGAGGCGGTGAACAAAATCGAAAAGGGCAAGGCTGGGCGGTTTGTGCGGCTGTTTCCAGTTCCGGGCATGAACCACGGCGGCGGTGGTCCCGCGACAGACCAGATCGATCTTTTCAGCGCGTTGGTCGCGTGGACCGAAAATGGCCGCGCGCCGGACACTCTCGTCGGTGCGGCGGGGGCGGGCACGAATTGGCCGGGGCGCACGCGGCTGCTATGTCCGTGGCCTGGCATGCCGCATTATGCTGGCGGTGATGCAG
>Ga0190271_10001137_pt1 | contig 14730 bp, 13 predicted proteins | sample Popmic356T_FD_133747 | JGI IMG/M metagenome (GOLD analysis project Ga0190271, IMG submission 133747) | Populus adjacent soil microbial communities from riparian zone of Weber River, Utah, USA - 356 T | ecosystem: Environmental > Terrestrial > Soil > Riparian zone | place: USA: Utah | collected...
ATTTTTTTATGATTAAAAACCCAGGCTTCCAGTTTGGTGAGGATATTGGCAAGATGCCGGTTCTCCAGATAGTTCAGGTGCCTTTCCTTTGGCGGGGGAAGATAACTCAGGGCTGATGGGAGTAGCGTGAAAGAGATGAAAAATATGGCCATGATATTCAGTCCCGCAATCACACCAAATTCTTTAAGGATAGCACTTTTTGTAAGGGCAAAAACAGCAAAGCCGATGGCCGCTGTGATATTGCAGAAAAGTGTCACAATACCCATCTTGCTCACCATCTCAACAAGCGCCACTTTCTTATTTTTTTCCTTTATGTAGGAGGTATGGTATTTATTCAGGAAATAAATGCAATTGGGAACGCCAATCACAACGATCAGCGGTGGAATCAGTCCATTCAGAATGGTGATTTTGTACCCAAAAATCGCCATCGTGCCAAAACTGAAAATCACACCAATGATCACCACCAGCAACGACAGGATCGTAGTGCTGACGGAACGGAAAAACAATACCAGGATAATGGCCGACAATAACAATGATCCCAAAAGAAACCACTGCATTTCCCTGGCGATCCTTACCGCAAGGTTGCTGCGGATCAATGGCAGTCCACTCAGGTGCACTTCAATATTTTGCGCCTTTCCATAGGTCATTGCTTTTTCGGCAATCACGGGTACTACTTTGTCGCGAAGTTTTGTAGTGACTACACTTTTATTCACTCTTACTCCCACAAGCCAGGCAAAGTCTTGCGGATTATACATCAGACCGCGATAAAAAGGGAGGGATAGAAATACATTTTTGAGACTATCGAGCTGCTCCTGCGATTGAATGACAGAAGGAAAAATGGCAGAAGGAACCAGCTTTTCAGTGCTGTCGTTTTTCAACAGGTTGATGGCCGATACAACACTGATCACATCTTCAACGCCTTCTGTTTGCTTAAGTTCATTGTGAAGTTTTATGAGTTCGTTGAATTTATCCTTCGTGAAAAGATCTTTCTGTATAAATCCAATGGTCATCAGATTACCATCTTCCCCAAATTTCTCTTTGAAGCCCAGGTACTCCTGGTATTTCGGGTTATCGACAGGTATGGCCTTTGCAAAATCATAACTCAACTGAACTTTACTCGCATACCAGCCCATGACTGCAGTAAGCGTAAAAAGGGATAAAAGCAGGTATAACCTGTTGCGAATGATCCATTCACCGAGTTTTTTCCACATGCCTGCAAAGAAACAACATTTTATGGTTGATGGATTTGATGATTCTCTTTAAATCTGCGGGTAAAGGCTAAATTTGAAGCATGATCAGGTGGATCTGTTTATGGTGTTTTTTATTATTTTTTGGATTTGCTCATGCACAAGGTCCGCCTCCCGTTGGTCAATGGCGGGAACATCTGCCCTGGAATAATGCCATCAACGTTTCTTCAGCTCCCGGAAAAATATACTGTGCCACACCCTATGCGTTTTTTACCTACGATCTGGAAGAAGGTTCATTTTCCCGGAAATCAAAAATGAATGGACTCAGCGATGTGGGCGTGCAAGCCATGCATCATGATCCCGTTTCCGGCAAAATTGTGATCGCCTACAAAAATGGAAATATAGATGTGATCTCAGAAGATAAACCGACCAACATTCCTGATATTAAAATAAGTCCGAATGCAGGGGATAAAACCATCTACCGGATTTTCATTTATAATAATCGCGCATATTTAAGTACCGGACTTGGCATCATCGTACTTAACCTCGAAAAATATGAAGTGAGCGACACATGGCGACTTGGAGTGAATGGAAATAACGTGAAAACATATTCTGTAGCCTTCGCAATGAACAGGATCTATGCAGCAACAGAAGAAGGTTTAAAGTCTGCAGATCTTTCTTCCAATCTCTCAGATTACAGAAACTGGAATAATAGTCAGTATGCCGGATTGCCAGCAGGTACTTGCGAGCAAGTGATCAATTTCAACGGCGCTCCACTGGTAAATACAAAAGACAGTATTTTCATTTTGAGGTCCGGGACCTTTAATTTCTTTTATGCGTCAGGAACTGATATCCTCAATTTGGATTCAAGTACCAGTGGCGTACTGGTTTCTGAGATCAGTCAGGCGAAGGGCAGCGTAAAATTATTGAACGGTTCCGGCAGCATCGTTAAAAACTTTCAGCCTTCCGGATTATCCCGGCCAAGACAGGCCATCATGGTAGATGATGAATGCTGGATAGCTGATCAGGACAATGGACTCACTAAAACAAACGGCACATCCGGTGAACGCATTTTCCCAAATAGTCCCATCAATATTTCTTCCGGCGAAATGAAATATATGGATGGAAGCCTCTGGGCCACAGCAGGAACAATAAATGAAGCATGGAACTATACATTCAATCCAAATGGTATTTACAGGTTTTCAGGTGAAAAATGGTCCGGGTATAACCTATACGCATACCCGAAACTGGATTCGTTACTGGATTTTATTACACTTACTTATCAACCATCTACCGGCAGTGTATATGCTGGTTCATTTGGGGGTGGTTTGCTGGAGATCACTAAGGATAATAACCTGCTGATCTATAAACAACAATCACTACTTCAGCCGGCTATTGGTGATCCGGGTTCATACAGGGTGGGCGGACTAGCTACCGATCTCCAGAATAATGTATGGATATCAAATTATGGAGCGCCACAAAATATAATCGTAAAAAAAGCTGATGGAGTTTGGAAACGATTCAGCATTCCTTTTTTTCATCTTGAAAATGCAGTGGGAGGGATCACTATTGACGACTATGACCAGAAGTGGATCATATCACCTAAGGGCAACGGATTATTCATGTTTAATTCGGGTGCCAGTATCGATAATAACGGCGATGATCGCTGGCGGTTTTTTCGGAAGGGTAAGGGAAATGGTAATCTTCCCTCCAGTAATGTATTCTGTACAGTCGTCGATAAAAATGGTTTTTTATGGGTAGGGACCGATGACGGAATCGGTATCATCCCTTGTCTCAGCGATGCAGTGAATTCCAATTGCGAAGCTGTTTTGCCTGTGGTTCAGCAGGATAATTTCGCAGGATATCTTTTCAAAGGTGAAGAAGTTCGGGCCATTGCTGTTGATGGTGCCAACAGAAAATGGGTGGGAACAAAAAACGGACTCTGGCTGATCAGTGCCGATGGCGATAAAACCATTTACAGGTTCACGTTATCAAACAGTCCTTTGCTCAGTGATGAGATCAGCGCTATTGCCATTGATCCCTTAACCGGCGAGGTTTTTATTGCAACTGCCAATGGAATTTGTTCATTTATGGGAACGGCGACAGAAGGAACAACAGAACATACTAACGTTGTAGTATACCCTAATCCTGTGCCGCCCGGCTACCAGGGAACTATTGCGATCCGCGGATTGGCAGCCAATGCGCAGGTAAAAATTACAGAGATGGATGGAAGGCTGGTTTACCAGGTTAAAGCGGAAGGCGGAATGGCTACATGGAATGGTAGGGATTATAAGGGAAACAGGATTTCCAGTGGTGTTTATATTGTATTGGCTACGGATGAACAAAACAAAGAGAAGGTAGCAGCAAAAATATTTTACATTAAATGATGATTTTTTGACCCCATGTTGCAGAAGACAAAAGGTATAGTATTGCGCAATGTGAAATATGGTGAGACCAGTCTCATCGTCACCATATTTACAGAAATGCTGGGAATACAATCCTATCTCGTGAACGGTGTCCGTATGTCAACACCAAAAATACCTTATCGTGCAGGAATGTTTCAACCGGCCACTTTGCTAGACCTTGTAGTTTATCATAGCGACAGAAGCAATCTTCACCGGATCCGGGAATTTAAATTGTCGACCATCTATTCGGATATCTATAAAAATGTACATAAAAATACTGTCGCCCTATTCATGGTAGAGATGTTGCAGAAATGCCTGAAACAACCTGAAACAAATGCAGTCTTATTTGAATTTATTGAAGATGCCTTTATTCATCTGGATAAAGCGGATGCACAAACAACAGCTAATTTCCCACTGTATTTTACCTTACACCTGGCACATTTTTTCGGTTTCCAGATACAGGATGATTATAGTGGTGAGAACAATATTCTTGATCTGCAGGAAGGCGGATTTTCGCAGGTAAAACCTTTGCATCCGAATTATTTGGAAGGTGAACTCGGTGAAATAACTTCTTCACTTTTAAAAGCAAGACATCCCGAAGATTTGCGACAATTTTTATTGACGAGGGAACAACGTACCCGGCTGCTCGACGCTTATCTTTCTTTTTATGCATTTCATCAACCTGATTTTGGAACGCTTCGGTCACTGTCTGTGCTCCATGCGCTTTATGAGATCTGAACCGGTGATCCATTTTTTCTTCATGCCCAATGCTGTTGCACCATTTGTTGTTGCCCACTGAAGAATTTGTTCTATTGGAATAGCAGGAAAATGTTTTTTAATGGTTAAGATTTCTTCAGTGATTTTTAAATTCCAGTTGCTGCTATAACTATCAGTGCCAAGAACGATATCACATCCATGTTTTATAAAATATTCAATTGGAGGTAGATGATTTTCAATATAAAGATTGGCATTCACACATAAACAATAGACAAGTGTGAGTCCGTGTTTATTTGCATAATCATTTGCCCAGATGATATCTTCTTCCGGCATAAATGTATTATGCACAAGAATGATTTTTTGCCCACGGGTGAAATGAGGAAGATAGCGTCGGATGCTGGTGGTGCCGGTTACAGGAAACGGCGATCCCTGGAAACCGAACTGAGCATATAATTTCAGGAACTCGCCTTCACCGGTCTGGTAGAGTTCATTTTCTGCACTGGTTTCCTGGTTGTGAATTGAAATTGTTTTGTTTTGAGTGACATCGTTGATCATTTTGAAAGCTGCTTCACTGATCGAATAAGGGGCATGCGGACTAAGGCTGGAAATCCCGGGTGTCAGTTCTTCAAATTGTATTAGAACGAGTTGATATTTTGAAAAATTTTCTACTGCTCTTGCATCAGTGAAACTTAATACTTCAATAAAATTTCTCCACTGTATTTTCCCCGATGTCTTATAGGCGGCTGTGACCGCTGTATTACAAATATCTCCCACACCAATGATCCCGTCATTTTCCATTTCCAGAATTGCGTCGCTGATAGCCTTATGAATTTCTCTTTCAGGAAAATTTCTTTTCGAAACTACCTGCAACAGGAAAGGGACCAGACGGGTATTTGGGTCGATGGCATTTTTCAGGTGCGACAGTTCGAGATGGCAGTGGGCATTCACAAATCCCGGGGTGATCAATCCTTCGATATATTCTACTTCATCGCCTGCTTCTTCCAGGGTTATGATATCGATCTCATTTCCTTCCTGGTCCAATACCAGAACTTTCTCCCCTCCCCATAATTTCTTTCCGTCAAAAAGATGATCCCCTTTAAGTTTCTGGTATGCCATGATCAGTTTTTGTAACTTTGCGCTCTTTACAAAATGAGTCAGCAAAAGTATGATAGATAAACTGGAAGCGATCAGGGCCAGGTTCGAAGACCTGGGTGTTGCCCTTACCAATCCTGCGATAGTTAATGATAACAGGAAATTTACACAATTGAGTAAAGAGTACCGCAATCTCGAAACCATCGTGAAAGCATATGCGGATTACAAGCAACTCCTGGGTGATATTGATTTTAACCGTGAAGCCCTCATGGGTGATGATATTGAACTTCGTGACCTCGCCAAAGCAGAATCAGCCGGACTGGAAGCTCGCAAGGATGAAATGGAAAAATATATCAGGAACCTGCTGATCCCTAAAGATCCGCAAGATGACAAAAATGCCATCATCGAAATCAGGGCAGGAACTGGTGGTGACGAGGCGTCTCTTTTTGCCGGTGACCTTTTACGCATGTATCTGAGATATTGTGAAAGGAAGGGATGGAAAACGGCGATCCTCAGTGAAAGTGAAGGAACGGTGGGTGGCTACAAAGAGATACAGGTGGAAGTGGTTGGAAACGATGTTTATGGAACACTGAAGTTTGAAAGTGGTGTACACCGCGTTCAGCGGGTTCCGGATACAGAAGGCAGTGGAAGAGTACATACCAGTGCAGCAACAGTTGCTGTTATGCCGGAGGCTGAAGAAGTGGATGTAGAAGTAAAGGACAGTGAAGTGAAAATGGAAACAGCGAGAAGTGGAGGCGCGGGTGGACAAAACGTAAACAAAGTTGAAACCAAAGTAATACTTACTCACCTTCCTACCGGCGTTGTTGTAATGTGCCAGACGGAAAGAACGCAGCTTGCCAACCGTGAAAAAGCAATGCAGATGTTACGCACAAGGCTATACGAAGAACAGGTTCGTAAGCAGGAAGATGAAATTTCCAGGCACCGTAAAAGTCTTGTCAGTACCGGAGATCGTTCCGCCAAAATACGTACCTATAATTTCCCCCAGGGCAGGGTCACTGATCACCGTATCGGTATGACACTTTATAACCTGGATGAAGTACTTAATGGCGGTATCAGTGAACTTATCGATGCATTGCAATTTGCCGAAAATGCAGAAAAACTTGCACAACAAAACTAAATCCTAAACAAAATATTCATGATCTCATAATTCTCCTACCTTACGTGACTTAAATTTTTAATATGTTGGAGCAATTATTGGATCTTGTAAAACAACAAGGGGAAGAAACTGTAATACGCAATCCCGCCATTCCTGATGAGCAGAATAACCAGGTTTTGGGTGAAGCGGGAAATTCAATTCTTAGCGGCTTGCAGGGTGCACTTGCAGGTGGCGGACTATCACAGGTTTTGAGTTTATTGACTAATCGTGGATCAGGCGGTATCAAGGATAACGGTATTATGGATAATCCGGTTGTTCAGCAAATCATTCAGGCGTTTTCCGGAAAACTTGCCAACAATTACCAGGTTAACCCTTCCCAGGCATCTGTGTTAAGCAGTAGTTTAATCCCACGGGTTTTACAGGAATTCGGTAATAAAGTTTCGGATCCAAATGATAAAAGCATCGACATAAATTCAGTGATGCAGTCGCTCACCGGTGGACAATCACAGGGAATAAATTTTGACAACCTGCTGCAGAAATTACAAGGTGCAGGCGGCGACGTTGATGGTGACGGTGACACTGATTTGCAGGACATCATTGCTCGTATATCTGGTGGCGCACGTGAAAACTCAGGTAGCGCCGGATTGGCAGAAATGGCAAAAGGGCTGATTCACTGACCGGGTTCTATTTTTTCCTCCCTGAACCAAAAAAGTATCCGAAACAAACTCCAACATTCCTGTTGTGAATGGATTCCCCGGGCGTATTGGACAGGTTACTAAGTCCGTGCGAATAAAAAAGTTTGATATAAGAACCATATCCCAATTTATAGCCTAAAACTCCCTGGACCCCAAAATCTGTTTTTTTGACCGTTCCAGGCTCAGTTCCGAAGAGTATATCAGTCTGCTCAACCTCTTTTGAATTGTAGATGAGTTTTGTCTGGCCATTTAATCCGAGCGCCACATAAGGTCCACCCCCGAAGAAAAAATGTCCTCTTCCGATACCTGAATAGTACAACAGGTTCAGGGGCATTTCGAGGTAGTTGATATAAATGTTACCATCTACCGATTCCGCATTCTGGTTTAAACCATTGTATAACAGCCCTTTAGTTGAATAAGAAAACTCCTGTAAAATGCTGAGTTTAGATTCTCCCAGGTCCATACCGATCATTATTCCAATATTTGGGCCTATTCGGATATTATCGGTCCGGGAAATCATTTGCTGGAGGGAATACTGCATTTTGGAGATGTTTAATCCCCCCTGGACGCCCATTTTAAATTGTGCGCTGGCCGTCAGGATCAGGCAAATTGCGAGGTTGGATAGTATTAGCTTTTTCACATTGAATGGATTTACCATCCATAACGCAATTATCCGTAAAGTATTGAAATTGATTTTGCATTTCTTTATGAAATCGACCCACAACTTTTTGTTTCCTTAAGCGTCTTATATATGTAGGTCTTTTAAATGATGCAAATACGGGTTACACAATTTTCAGAAGTGTATTTCGTTAGAATTCAGCAGGGTTTCTTTATCAATCTGTTAACAGGAGAGGATTAAACCTTGGCATTCGGTTTGTATCTTATATAGAAAGAATTAAACAGTCAATTTTCTCATAAGCAGTTAGTTTTGGTTGCGGCCCCTATTTCCATAGGGGCTTATTTTTTAGGTAACTGCAGAGAAATGAAGAGATGGCAGCGCCAGCTGTATCTGCGTAAATATCTTCCAGTTCAAATTGCCTTGAAGTAAAATGTTCCTGGTAAAATTCCATTCCAATCCCAAAAACGGTAGCGGCTAAAAAGATCATCAATAACACCCTGTTAGTGGAAACATCTTTTTGCATCCCATTGATATATGCCCACCACAAAAAAACCAAAGTTCCGAAAAGGATAATGTGAACAATCTTGTCCAGGTGAGGTACGCCAAATAATGGAACTCTCTCGAAACTGCCTGTCCTTACTGTGAGGAGAAGAAAGATCATCAGTGTCCATCCGATAGCAGGCCATTTACTGCTAAGCTTTTTTCTGATATCAATACCCATGATCAATGTACCAGGGACTGGTATGCTGATGCATCCAGCAGAGACTGGAAATCCGCAGGATCTTTCACCGTCATTTTAATCATCCAGCCACTACCGTAAGGATCCTGGTTTACCAACTCCGGATGTGCATCCAGCTCAGCATTTTTTTCAGTGATAGTTCCGGTTATTGGTAAGAAAAGATCGCTAACGGTCTTTACAGCTTCAACTGTTCCGAAAACAGATTCTGCAGGAATTTCTTTTCCGATAGTTTCAATATCCACGTAAACAATATCACCAAGTTCGCTTTGTGCGAAATCGGTTATACCTATAGTGGCTACATTTCCTTCCAGTGAAACCCATTCATGATCTTTTGTATAACGGAGATTGTCGGGAAAATTCATGTTCTGACTTTTAGAGTAGCAAATATGAAGAAAATCTGTTGTTCTTCAGATTTTATTATGTGAAGGAAATATTATAGAACTCAGGATTTTTTTCGTTTTACCAAAGATGCTTTGATGATTCTTGCGTCATCAATTGGCCGATTATCTTCCAGCCTCGTTTTTGTGGCGGCAATTTTATCAACCACTTCCATACCCGTAACCACTTCTCCAAAAATTGTATAATTCTGATCCAGGTGTGGTGAACCTCCAATGGTTTCATATACCTGGCGGTGAGCTTCCGGAATTTTTCTGCCATTCAGTCGAAAGGTTTCAACCGAGTCAAGGCCCGCAGGAGTGAATTTCTTTCCCTGTACAATATAGAATTGGCTCCCGCTACTTTCTTTTTTCGGATTAACGTTATCGCCCGACCTGGCAGCGGCTAATGTTCCTCGTTTGTGAAAAAGTCCTGGTCTGAATTCTGCCGGGATTTTTAATGAAGGTCCGCCATTACCCAGGTGATCTTCTTTTTTCGCCTGTTTGGAAGTTGGGTCGCCCGATTGAATCATAAAATATTGGATCACACGGTGAAACAATACGCTATCGTAGTAGCCTTGTTTTACCAGCATCAAAAAATTGTTCCTGTGTAATGGTGTAGAATCTGATAGTCTTAAAACAATCGATCCGCTATCCGTTAACAACAACACATCTTTTCGTAAATCTTTTTTCTTAAGCTTGATTTGTTTTTGAGCAACTGACTCGAAACTGAGTAAAAGCAAAATGATCGCTAACAAATTTTTCATCATGGGGTTTCTGATTTATATCAGTTCATTATTCTGAAAATACAGTAGAATATGATCTTTAAGAAAATCTTCCTGTTCTTTAAGTGACATTGGCGCAATATGCTTCAGTTGTTTGAAATGCGGCCATCCATCTTCATCAACACCGTCAAGTTCATAGTACCCGCTGTTGGATAAAATTGAGCATACTGCAATATGCATAAGGTCCTGTTTTTGTTCTTTGGTAAACTTGCCACGCAAGTCCCCGAACTCCTGAATGCCCACCAGGAAAAGTATGGTTTCCATATCAGGTTTTTTGCCAAACCTTTCCATTAATTTTTCTTCCAGTTTCCACCACCTGGCCTGCAGGTCATCTTCAATATTCATCATCATCGAATTTCATTTTCATTAAAATAAGGTCTTAACACTTCTGGTATTTTTATATGGTCTGCTTCCTGGTAATTTTCGAGTATGCTTGCCATTATCCTCGGCAATGCAAGTGAACTGCCATTTAATGAATGTAAAAGCTGCGTTTTTCCGTTGCCATCTTTAAAGCGGATCTTCATCCTGTTGGTCTGGAAAGCTTCGAAATTGGAAACGGAACTTACTTCGAGCCATCTTTCCTGCGCCGCACTGAAAACTTCAAAATCATAGGTGATCGCAGAGGCAAAACTCATATCGCCCCCGCATAACCGAAGTATGCGATAAGGCAGTCCAAGATTTTTTACCAGTGTCTCTACATGGGCCACCATCTGATCAAGGGCTTCATAACTTTTTTCCGGGTGCACGATCTGCACAATTTCGATCTTGTCGAACTGGTGTACCCTGTTCAATCCCCTGACATCTTTTCCGAAACTACCAGCCTCCCTTCGGAAACATGGAGTAAATGCAGTCATCTTCACCGGCAGGTCAGTTTCCTTCAATATTTCATCACGATAGATATTGGTTAACGGAACTTCCGAAGTAGGGATCATATAAAAATTATCCGCGGGCATATAATACATCTGTCCTTCCTTATCTGGCAACTGGCCGGTACCCCAGGCAGATGCTTCATTAACCATCAAAGGTGGCAGGTATTCAGTATATCCGGCAGCGGTATTATAGTCGAGAAAATATTGGATCAATGCCCTTTGCAGTTTTGCACCTTTTCCTTTAAATAAAGGAAATCCGCTGCCTGTAAGTTTTACGCCTGTTTCAAAATCTACCAGGTCATATTTTCGGATCAGGTCCCAATGTGGTTGTGCACCGGCAACAAGAGTTGGTTTTTGTCCGCCTTCACGAACAGTTTCATTATCCTGCGGAGTTTTGCCCAAAGGAACGAGGTCAGATGGGAGATTAGGTATCCTGACAAGGATATCGATGATTTCTTTTTCAACAATATTCAGAGATTGTTCAAGGCTGTCAATGGTAGTTTTAAGGGCGGCGACTTCTTCTTTTTTCTTATCTGCTTCTGCTTTTAATCCTTTCCCCATCAGCATGCCGATCTCTTTGGAGGCAGTATTTCTTGCCGCCAGTTTTTCTTCCTGTTCGGTCTGGACTTTTCTTTTCTGCTCATCCAGGCTGATCAATGTATCGATCACCTGCGGTTCATTGAAATTCTTGACCGCCAGTTTTTTTAAAACCTGTTCTTTATTCTGTCGGATATAATTGATCTGCAGCATTTCCGGAATTTCCGGCAAAGATAGGGCTAGTGTGCTCCATTTTAAAGATCAGAACCCGATCTTCATGGTAAGCGACTGCATATCGTTCAATGATGTAAAGGCATAGTGGCTGAATTCTATGCGGGCATTCAGTGCCTGCGTAAACTTAAAACCATAACCTATTCCGCCAACAAAGCCCTTACCCTTTACCTGGTCGGTGATATAAGTATTGTTGGTAAACTTGCCATCTTCAAGATCCCCGGTTAGGAAATGATAGGATTTTCCCGAGCGAAAAGCGAGACCTCCGCTTAGTAAAAACCCGTTTCCATCTGTGCCACTATAGTATAACATCTTAATAGCAGCGGACGATTGGTGATAATAAGCACCTTCATTCATTGATTTATCCCATTTGGGAACATTATTACTGTAGAAATAGTTGAAGTTAACAACACCTTCAAGGTGTTCCTGTATGCCAATTGCCAGTTCACCCTGAAAGGTGATTCCCCTGAAACCTACCTGGTTTTCAAGGCCGTAGCCAATGCCGGCATAAGGACGAATATTGATCTGTGCACGCGTAACGAAAAAGCTCGCTATAAAAGCAGCAACAAGAATGCATTTTTTCATTTCTCAGGATGTTAGTGGAGTAGAGTTTCTATTCGATAGGCGTATTGCAAAAGAACAGCCACGTTTTGTTTTTATTGCTTTTCATCATCGTTATCAATAAAGAAAATGAAATCGCGTTAAAAAAAGTCTCACAATGCATGATTAAACTATCTGCTTAATAAATCGTCAAACCGTAAATTCCGCCATGGATGTACAACTGCAGTCGAAGAATATTCACTTAATGTGGAGGGCGGGCTTCGGGCCTTCATTGGAAGACTTGCAAGCCTACAGTAAAATATCTTCCGGTGAACTGTATTCTTCCTTAGTAAAAACCTCATCCGCAAAAACGGAATATATTAAAGTCTCGTCGGGCACGCTGGACGGGCTTTATAAAGGAATCATCAATGAAGGAAAAATCGCTCAGCTCTCCAAAGAACAAAAACAACAGATAAGAAAAGAAAGTCGTGAAGCCATAAAAAATCTTAACCTCAGATGGCTCGATGAAATGGTTAATTCAAAAGCCCAACTCCGGGAAAAAATGGCTTTTTTCTGGCATGGTCATTTTGCCAATCGTGAGATCAATATTTATTTTCAACAAAAACTTTTGGATGTTTTAAGGGTAAATGCCTTGGGGAATTTTGGTGAACTATTGACTGATGTTTCAAAGAGTGCTGCGATGTTATCTTTTCTGAACAACCAGCAAAACAGAAAACAACATCCGAATGAAAATTTTGCCCGCGAGGTGATGGAATTATTTACTCTCGGAAGGGGAAATTATTCCGAACAGGATATCAAAGAAGCCGCCAGGGCTTTTACTGGCTGGGGATTTGACCTCAGCGGTGAATTTGTATTTCGAAAACAATTCCATGATAACGGCAGCAAAACCATATTCGGCAAAACCGGAAATTTTGACGGTGATGATGTTATCTCGATGTTGCTCCAAAACAAACAGACAGCTTATTTTATAACGGAAAAAATATTCAGATTTTTTGTCAATGACCAGCCCGACCCTGCTATTGTTTCAAAACTAAGTAACATTTTTTACCAGTCAGGTTATGACATAGGGAAACTGATGTCGGAAATATTTACTGCATCATGGTTTTATTCAGCCGCTAACACCGGCAATAAGATCAAATCACCCATTGAGCTGCTGACCGGTGTCAGGCGTATTCTCCCGATAGCGTTTTTGCAGGAAGAAGTTCAATTGCTCTACCAGCGCTTATTGGGCCAGATGCTTTTTTATCCGCCCAATGTAGCCGGATGGCCCGGAGGAAGGAATTGGATCGATAGTTCATCATTGATGTACAGGTTGAGGCTTCCTCAATTGTTGCACGACGACCAGGATTTTTCAGCAAAGCCGAAAGATGATGATGACGTGATGATGGGGCAGGCGATTACATCGCTCAAACGGGGACGTATAAACGTAAATATAGACTGGCCCGAATTTGCAGATGTATTCAAAAACATTCCACGCAATGAATTGATTGTTGCCATTGCAGCAACCTTATTGCAGGGTGGCAGGGTAGATGCCCGGTTGCTGGATAAATATACAGATGCTTCCAGTCGCGAGAATTTTGTTCGTTCCGTTACCATACAACTAATGAGTACACCAGACTACCAGTTGATGTAAAAACATTATTATGCTGATCAAAAGAAGAAATTTTATTCAATTAGGCAGCCTCGCAACGGGAACGATGTTGATGCCGCAGTTCCTCAAAGCTTTTGAAAAACCCGCCACGGTTCCTCCGGGTAATAAAGTGGTTGTGGTGATTCAGTTGTCGGGAGGAAATGACGGACTGAATACGGTTATCCCTTACCGTGATGATAATTATTACAGGGAAAGACCCCGAATTGGAATTCGTAAAGAGGATTTGCTGGTGATCAATGATAATGCGGGTCTCCACCCATCGCTGCCGCATTTCAGGGCGCTTTACGATGCAGGACAACTCGCAATTTTAAATAGTGTCGGTTATCCGAATCCCGATCGATCCCATTTTCGGAGTATGGACATTTGGCAAACAGCAAGCCAGAGCAATGAGATATTAAATACGGGATGGATAGGAAGATATCTTGATGCGCAATGTTCCGGATGTGATAAACCAACGCAGGCATTGGAAGTTGATGATGTGTTGAGCCTGGCCATGAAAGGTGATTTACAGAAAGGCCTGGCGTTTAAAAATCCACGAAATCTTTATGGCAGCAGCCAGGAAAAATATTTCCGTGAACTGGCAAAAAATCATGACCATCACGGCAATAGTCAGGCCGACTATTTGTATAAAACCATGGCTGAAACTATTTCATCGGCCGACTATATTTTCCAGCAGAGCAAACTGCATCCATCGTCACAACAATACCCTTCTTCTTCCCTCGGACAAAGCCTGAAAACCATTGCAGGACTGATCTTCAGCGATATCAATACAAGGGTTTATTATGTATCACTGGGAAGTTTTGATACACATGTTAACCAGGATGCACAACAAAAAAGATTGTTCAAAGAACTGAATGATGGTTTGGAGTCATTTACAAAAGATCTTACTGCAAATCACCGTATGGATGATGTGATGATTTTTAGTTTTTCGGAATTTGGTAGAAGGGTTTCACAAAATGCAAGTGGTGGAACAGATCATGGAACAGCCAATAATATGTTCCTTGTGAGTGGTGGATTAAAACAGAAAGGACTGGTGAATGGAATGCCTGATCTTAATAATCTGCAGGACGGCGATTTGAAATATTCCGTCGACTTCAAAAGCGTTTATGCCACTGTTTTAAAGAAATGGTTGGGTGCGGATGATAAAAAAG
>Ga0190271_10001138_pt1 | contig 14728 bp, 11 predicted proteins | sample Popmic356T_FD_133747 | JGI IMG/M metagenome (GOLD analysis project Ga0190271, IMG submission 133747) | Populus adjacent soil microbial communities from riparian zone of Weber River, Utah, USA - 356 T | ecosystem: Environmental > Terrestrial > Soil > Riparian zone | place: USA: Utah | collected...
CCAGGCAGACCTCCGCCACGTCCGTCAGGCCGCCCGCGACCTCGGCGGGCTCCAGATCTCCCGCCACGTCGTGCAGCCCGATCCGCAGCGTTTCTTCCGCCTGGAAGCGGCGGATCGCGCGCAGCCTCGCCTCCTCCGCCTCGCCGGGGTCGTCCGGCACGGCGGGCAGCGACCCCGCGAGCCGCACCTGCAGCTCGGCGTGGGTGCGCACGCGCGCTCCCAGTCCCTCGACCAGCGCGTCCCACATCGGCGGGTGCCGCACCAGCAGGTCCGCCAGCCGATCGCTGCTCCCGAACAGCGCCGCCAGCATCCGCGCCAGCTGCGGCTCGTCGCGCAACAGCAGCATGAGCGCGTCCGAGCTCCGCCAGATCAGGTCCCGAAAATGCAGCAGCGCCCGGTCGGGATCCGGCGAGACAATGATCTGCCCCAGCAACGCCGCCGGCAGGCGCGCCCCGACCGCCTCCAGCGTGTCGACCGCCGCCTCCGCGTCACGGAAACCGGCCGCCGTTGCCAGCCGCTCCAGCGCCATGCGATCGCGCAGCGGATCCAGCAGGCGCGCCGCGTCCAGGTCCATCTCCGGCGGCGGCTCGCCCAGCGTCGCGGCGATCGCTTCGACCGCCGCCCGCTTGTCCCGCACCTCCGCGTCGAACGCCGCCAGGCTGGCGAACCCGAGGCCCGCGGCGAAGCGCGCGCGCGCGTCGTCGTCGCCCGGAATGCGGTGGTGCTGCGCGCCGGTCGCGACCTGCACGCGGTGCTCCAGCCGCCGCCAGAAGCGATAGGCCGACAGCAGCGTCCACGCCTCGCGATCGCCGAGAAGCCCGGCCACGACCAGGCGCGGGAACGCGCGCGGCGTGTTGCGCTCGCGCAGGTCCGGCCGCTTGCCCGCGTTCAGCAGCTGCAGCGCCTGCACCACCATCTCGACGTCGCGGATGCCGCCCGCCCCCAGCTTCACGTCGAAGCCGGTCTCGCCAAGCGCGCCGCCCGCGTCGGCCGGATCGCGGAACAGCGCGCGCAACCCCCGAACGTCGTCGATCAGGCGCGCGTCGACGCTGCGCGGATAGATGAACGGCTCCAGCACCGACAGCAGCTCGTCGCCCAGCGCCCGGTCCCCCGCCGCCGGCCGCGCGCGCAGCCACGCCTGGCGCTCCCAGGTGCGCCCGAACGTCTCGTAATACGTCTCCGCCGCCGCGATTGCATTGCACAGCGGGCCGTTACGCCCCTCGGGCCGCAGGCGCAGATCGACGCGGAACACCATGCCGTCGCCGGTCGGCTGCTCCAGCGCCGCCGACACGCGCCGCGACAGCTCGGCATAGTAATGATGCAGCGACGCCTCGCCCGCCGCGCCGGCGTCGGTCGAATAGAAGTAACAGACGTCGACGTCGGAGGAGAAGTTGAGCTCCTCGCCGCCGAGCTTGCCCATCGCGATGACAACGAACCGCACTGGGCTGCCGCCGCTCGCGCGCGGCTCGCCCAGCTCCCGGCGCAGCTCGCCGTCGCAGATATCGACCGCGACGTCCAAACAGGCGTCCGCGAACGCGGACAGCTCGCGGGCGACCTCCTCGGTCGTCCCCCACCCCAGCTCCCGGGCGCCCAGCCGCAGCATCTCGTAGCGCCGGACGCGGCGAAGCCGCCGTTGCAGCTCGGTCAGATCCGCCGCGCCCGCGGCGGCGGCCCTGACGTCGCGCGCGATCGCCTCGGGCGACTTCGCCCGCCGCAGGCAGGGATCGGCGGCCAGCCGCGCGAACGCGCCGACGTCCGCCAGCAGCAGCTCGGGCAGGAACTCGCCGCTCGCCAGGATCGCCTCGAGCAGCGCCCGGTCCGCGGCCGCCGCCGGCAGCGCACCGCCCGCCTCGATGAAACGTTGCCGCCGGGCCGCCACTTCCTGGGGGACACCCGCGGCCACGGCCATCACAAATCGGCCTGGGCGAGCGAGAACTTGTTGTTCTGGTCGTGGATGACGCGGAACGAACCGCGCGCCTCTTGCGGCAGCAGCCCCTGCAGGCGCGACTGCTGATGGCGTTCGAAGAGGAAGAATGTCCGGCGGCCGCGGTGGCGTGACATCCAGTCCTTCAGCTTCTCGTCGGCGCCCTCCTGATCGAACACCGTTCGCTCCTCGGGCGGCCCCTCGTAGATCTCGTTCGACGTGTAGAAGGTCTCGCCGCGCCAGTAGAGCTGATACGCGATGAGCCGCTCCTCCGGCGAGCGGCGGTTCTCGTAGTAGGCGGCGATCGGCCCCTTCTGCGACCACGATGGCGCCACCCCGCGCATGAATCCGTCCAGCAGATAAAACGTGAACACGACGGCGGCCGCCGACAAGCCGACGACGGCCCAGCGCCGGATGCGCGGCACCACCAGCGCCGCCGTCGCGACCGCGAAGGCCGCGCAAAATCCGATCAGCGCGCCCGAAAAATCGAGCCGGTCCGGCCAGGGGCGGCCGTTCTTGTTGTGCACGTAGTCGTAGGAGAACAGCCACAGGAACTTCTGCGCCGCGCTCTTGGTGTCGGTGACGTCCAGCGCGACCAGCGCCAGCAGCGGGATGCCGATCAGCGCCACCACCGCTGCCCGTCGCCAGCCGCCGCGCTTGATCAGCTCATCGAGGAAGCAGCCGACGACGATCGCCATGCCCGGAATCGCGGGCAGCACGTAGTGGTGGAACTTCGTCATCGACATCGACACCAGCGCGTAGCCGGCGACGAACCAGATCGCGCCCAGCCGGATGATGTCTTGCTTGCGCGTCTCGACCTCCTCGTCGCCCGCGCCCGCCCCCGCCCCCGGCTTCGTCCGCAGAACCGCCCAGCCGAACGCCGCCGGCACCAGCGCGATCCACGGCAGCAGGCCGTAGCCGAGCTCGCGCACGAAATATTCGAACGTCCCGCGATCGCCGTGACGCCCGATGACCAGGCGCCGCCAGTGGTTGTCACCGAACAGCTCGTTCCAGAACGCGCCGCCGTGCCGGATCAACATCGCGTGGTGCCAGGGCACCGCCACCAGCGCGCACGCGACCAGCGACACGATGATCCCGTAGCGCATCTGGGGGCGCTTCAGGCGGCGCCAGTTCCCGGTGAACGCCAGGTAGGCGACGAACACGATCACGGGGAGCCCCAGGCCCGCCAGCCCCTTCGCCAGCACCGCCAGGCCGCACATGACCGCCGCCAGGTAGAGGTAAAACGGCGCCTTCCACCGCGTGCGCGCGGCCAGCAGCACGAACAGCGCGAAGCCGAGGTAATACGGAATCATCGCGATCGCGCCGTACATCTTGAGGTCGCGTCCGCCCCACGGAATGACGACCTTGAGCTGGGTCGAATCGATCACCAGCTGCGGAATCACCACCAGCGCCATCAAGGCCAGCGTGCCGTAGAAGAGCGGGTGGTGCGGCCAGCTCCAGAAGCCGGCGTCGCCGTTCTTTTTGCGCTGTACCCGCCGGGGCAGCGGCTCGGCGGCGTCGTCGAACAGCGCCAGCGCGCCCAGCGCCAGCGCCATCGCCATCGGGCCGACGAACGCCATGTCGGTCATCGCCTGGCGCGCGACCAGGCTGTACATCGGCGCGGTCGCCAGCACGATCGCCGCCAGCACACCCGCGCGCCGCGACACGAACCGCGCGGTGACCAGATACACGGCGTAGATGCCGAGCACGCCCATCAGGCAGAACGGGACGCGGGCCGCCCACTCCGCCGCGTGGCCGACCGCCATCTCGCCCGGCGAGCCGCTGGGCAGTCCCACGCCGGCAACGTGCATGGCGATGCTCATCAGCCAGAACGACAGCACCGGCTTCGACCAGAACACGTCCGGATCGCGTGGCGACCCGGGCCACCACAGGCTGATGAAGTCCCCGCGGTGGGTCATCTGCCGCGCGACCTCGGAGTAGTGCGTCTCCCACGGATCCCACAGGCCGTAGCTGCCCGCCAGCGGGATGTAGAGCAGCAAACCGCCGACGATGACGGCGAGGCTCACGAGCAGCGCGACCTGCCGCTCGCCGAGCCGGGCCCCGATCACTGCGCGAGCACCTTCTGCAGCTTGAGCAGGCCGAGGTCGAGGATCTTGGGCACCCCGACGACCTCGCTGAGCGGCGTCGCGCGGACCTCGCTTCCCACCAGACCCATCAATCGCCCGTGCTCGCCGCGGTCCAGATGTTCGATGGCGGCAGCCGCGAGGCGCGTGGCCAGCAGGCGATCGAAGGCGCCCGGCGTTCCGCCGCGCTGGACGTGACCCAGCGTCGTCACGCGCAGGTCGTATCCCAGCTGCCCCCGGTGCGCCCCGAAGTGCTCCGCCAGGCGGGTCGCGTTGTTGCGGGCGCCCTCCGCCACGACCACCAGGGCGTGCGCCTTGCCACGATCGTAGGCGCTCTGAATGTCGCGCGCGATGACCTCGGGCTCGACCTCCGCCTCCGGAATCACGACCGACTCGGCACCGCCGGCGATGCCCGCCATAAGCGCCAGGTAGCCGCAGTTCCGGCCCATCACCTCGACGAGGAACGCGCGTTTGTGCGACGACGCGGTCACCTTCAGCCGATCGATCGCTTCCAGCGCGATGTTCAGCGCGGTGTCGACGCCGATCGTGATCTCGCTGCCCGCGAGGTCGTTGTCGATCGTCGACGCGACGCCGACGACCTCGAGGCCCATCTCCGACAGCGACAGCGCGCCCGACTGCGATCCGTTGCCGCCGATCACGACGAGGCCGTCGATGCCGCGGGCGCGCAGGTTGGCGAGGCCGCGCGCGCGGATTGGTTCGTCCTTGAACTCGCGCAAGCGCGCGCTGCCCAGGAAGGTGCCACCGCGCTGCAGGATGCCGCCCACGTCGCGCGCGCCGAGCGGCTCTATCAGCCCCGCCACCAAGCCGGCGTAACCGTCGCGCACGCCAAAGATCTCCCAGCCCTTGGCGATGCCGGTGCGAGCGGCGGCGCGGATGGCGGCGTTCATCCCGGGTGCATCTCCGCCGCTGGTCAGGATCGCGATCTTCCTCGTGGCCATGCTATGGCGCGGACATTATCATGGGCACCCGCGACGGGTTCCCAAACCCTCCCGCGATGAACTCGGACAAGCAAAGCTCGTCCTCGCTCACGCGATTGCATGGCGTAATGTCAAAGATGGCCCAGCAGCCGGCTAAAAAGGCGCCGCCGCCCAACTACATCACGCCAACCGGCTACAAGCGGCTGGCGGACGAGTTGACCTTCCTGCACACCAAGAAGCGCCCCGAGGTGGTGTCGGCGCTGGGCGACGCGGCCGCCGAGGGCGATCGCTCCGAGAACGCGGAGTACATCTATCGCAAGCGCCAGCTGCGCGACATCGACAGACGGATGCGCTTCCTGTCCAAGCGGTTGGACGACGTGCGCATCATCGATCCGCGCGCGCAGCCGCATCGCGACCGGGTGTTCTTCGGCGCCACCGTGACGGTCGAGGACACGGACGGCGAGGAAGCGACCTACCGGATCGTCGGCGTCGACGAGACCGACGGCGCCGCCGGCGACATCTCCTGGCAATCGCCGGTCGGCCGCGCGCTGCTGGGCAAGTCGATCGGCGACACCGTCACCGTCCGCTGGCACGCAGGCCTGCGCGAGCTGACCGTCGCCGAGATCGACTATCGCTGACCGGCCGACGTCACCCCCCGTCCCAAGAAACCCCGTCCTCGTCCTCGACCTCGTCCTCGTCGCCGTCCTCGCCAGCGCGGACGAGCGAAAACGACGTTCGAGGCTGAGTGATATCGACAAGGACGAGGACGGGTAAGAGGGGAGTTGCCGATCAGCCGACGATGAACCCGGGCGCGCAGAAGCCGCCGAAGCAGAGGCCCGAGCAGCACTGCGCATTGCTGCTGCAGGCGCCGCTGATCTGCGTGCAGCTGGTTGCCGGCATGCCGCACACGCCACCCGTGCAGCTGCTCGAGCAGCAAGCCGCGCTGTTCGTACAGGCGCCACCGACCGGCGCGCACGGCGTCTTGCACAGGCGCGTCGTCGGATCGCAGATCCCGCGGCAGCACTGCGCGTCCGAGGTGCACGCCGCGCTTTCACCGCGGCAGGTCTCGCCGCCGAACATGCAGCGCTTGGGATCCATGTTCTCGTCGCAAACGTCGGTGCAGCAGCCGCGGCCCGAGCCCGACGTGCACGTCTCACCGGTGGGCCGGCAGTTGCGGTTCGCGAGGTCGATCTGGCACTCGCCGCCCTGGCAGACGTCCGAGCAGCACTCCCCGTTCGTCGCGCAGGTTTCGCTCTCGACCTTGCAGAGGCCGCCGCCGCACCGCCCGTTGAAACAACCGAGCGAGCAGCAATCCAGCGCCTTCGTGCACGCGACGCCGTCGGCGAAGCAGGCATTCGTGCACTGCACGACGCCCGCCTGCCCGGTCACGGGCGCGCACCGACCGCTGCAACACTGCGCGTTTTCAGTGCAGTCGGTCGCCGGCCCCTGACACGCGCCCCCCCCAGGACCGGGGCCGACGCCGCCCGAGCCGCCACCGCCGACCGTACCCCCACGCCCGCTGCCCCCATCGCTGCTGCCGAGACCCGGCGCGGCCGCGCCGCCGCCGCAGGAGGCAAGGAAAGCAGTGGCGAGGAGACCGATGAGAAGGTGTCCGCGATTCGGGATCGTTTGCATGCCCTACCGTGTTCGCCGGGCGCGCGACGGTTGAAACAATCATCAGGGCACGCGGCAGATCGGTGCCTCGCCGCCGTTCAGACGCCCCTCGGAATCGCACGCGAAGCCGCGCCCGAAGGCGGCGCAGTCCGCATCCACGCTGCAGGTCACCACGCATACGCCACCCTCCTCGTCGATGCAGACCGATCCCGACGGGCAGTCGGAGTCGGTCGAACAGGAAATCGTGCACATGCCGCCCGGGAAATGCCGCTCGTTGTCCAGACACTGCTGAGCGCACTGGGTGTCGGCGCTGCATGCCGCGCCGACCAGTGGGCTGTTCGGTCCCGCGAGCCCGCCGCCACAGGAGACGAGGGCCGCGAGCACGAACCAGACGGTGGCCAGAAACATGCGGATAGTTGGGCGCATGTCCCGATGGTGCCGCGAGGCCCCCGCGCGGTTGAAGGGATCGTCGTTACGCCCGTGTTACGCTCGATGGCGCGTTGATCGCGCTCCCCGTCGCCCTTTCGTTGCACGCGCTGCTGGCGCTGCAGGCGCCCGCGGCGCCGCCCGCCACGACCGCGGGCGCGCAGACGATCGTGTGGTTCCGATCGGCCGACACGGCCACCATCGATGCGCGCGCGCTGCTCGATGCGGTCGCGGTTTACACGCGCGATCTCGGGCTCGTGGTGCACGCCGCGCCCGAAGCCGCCCCCGTGCCGGCGGACGCGTCGGCCGCGACGGCCGCGACCGCCACCTTGCGCGCGCAGGGTGCGCGGCTCGGGTTCTGGTGCGAGCTGCGCCCAGGCGCCGACGTCGCGGTGCTGACCGTCGTCGCCCCGGACGGCCACCTCGAGCTTCACCTCGTCGAGCGCACGGGCGCGCACGAAGCCGAGCTGTACCGCGCGATCGGGCTCAAGCTGCGCAGCGTGCTGACCGGGACCGCGACGCCGGAGCCCGCGCCCGCCCCACCCCGCGCGCCGCCGCCCTCCGGCCCGAGCACTCCCGATGTCGGCGTCCGCGTCGAAGCCGGCCCGCCCGCGCCGCCGTCGCGACGTCCGTTCATCTCCGTCGGCTATCGGGTGTCGATGCCGTTCGACGCCACATCACCCCGGCACGCGCTCGCAATCGAGGGCGCAATGCCGATCGGCCGGCTGCTGGAGCTGGCGGTCGGCACTGCCCTGGCGCCGCGGATCGAGGAGCGGGTGGACACGGACTCCCTCTCCGTCTTCGACTGGCCGATCACCGCCGGGGCGCGCATCGTGCGCCGGCGCCCCGGCGTCACCTTCGGCGGCGGGCTGTTCGCCGCCCTGCATCTGCGCTGGGCGTCCGCCGCCGGAACCGACGCGGGGGTGGCGCAGAGCTCGACCTCGTTTGCGGCCGGCGCCGGCGCGGGTGCCGAGGCGCTCGCCCGCATCCGGCTGACCGGGGCGCTGGCCGGCGAGCTGCGCGCCTACGCCGAGCTGCCGCTGCCCACCACGCACTACACCGTCCGCGGCGCCGAGGCGGTGGAGCTCGGTCCCCGTTTCGGCATCGGCCTGGGCCTCGCGTTCCCAGCCCCCTGACCGCCGGTGCCGCGGCGCGGCTCCCCGGGCCCCGATTTCAACCAAACCGCCCTCTGGCGGTACCATCGGGATGTGGAGGACCCGCGCGGCGCCATGGCCCCGGCTGCAACCAGAGACGATCCGGTGTTGGTCGCCGGCTGTCGTGCGGGTGAGGCGACCAGCCTGGAGCAGTTCTTCGTCACCCACGTCCACTATGTGGAGCGGGTGATCTCCCGCCTGACCGGGCCGACGCCGGATCTCGAAGACCTGGTGCAGACGACGTTCATCCAGGCGTTCCAGAGCTTCGGCCGCTACCGCGGCGAGGCGAGCCTCAAGACCTGGGTGACCCGCATCGCGGTGCACACCGCGCTTCACCAGCTTCGCTCGGGCGTGCGGCGGGCGGTGCCGCTCGAGCTCGTGTCGGACGCCGACGAGCCCAGCGACCCCACCGACGCCCCCGATCAGCAGGCGGCCAGCCGGCAGCTCGCGCGCCGCCTACACGCGCTGCTCGATCGAATCGCGCCCAAGAAGCGCGTCGCGTTCCTGCTCTACACGGTCGAGGAATATTCGATCGAAGAGGTGGCGGCGCTGACCGAAGCCAGCAAGGCGGCGACCAAGTCGCGCATCTGGTTCGCGCGACGCGAGCTGATGGCGATGGTGCGTGGGCAGACGGATCTGCGCCAACTGATCGAAGCCTCGGGGGCACAGCCATGGCGATGAGCTGCGGTCAGGTTGGTCGGCTGTCCGTGGCGTCCGCAGGCGGTCACGCCACCGAGGCGGAGCGCCTGGAGCTGGAAGCCCACTTCGCGACCTGCGCCCGCTGCACCGCCGAACACGCCATCGTGCTCGGGGCGACGCGCGTGCTGCGTTCGGCGGAGCCGGGCGCGCTGTCTTCGGCGGCGCGCGAGCGCGTGCGGCGCGCGGCGCTCGCGCAGCGGGGCCACGCGCCCGTGACGGCGCGACGCTTCGGCTGGCCGCTGGCGGGCGGCGCGGTGCTGGCGATGGCGGCGGCCGTCGCGATCTGGATCGGCGTCCGCAACCCGTCCGTGGTGTCCGTCATCGGCGGGGACGTGACCGTCCTGCCGGAGTTCGCGGCGGGGGGCCACGAGCCCAGAGGCGGCGGCCTGATCGTGCGCTCCGAAAAGGGCGGCGAGGTGAAGCTGGCCGACGCGTCCGCCGCACTGGCGCCCGCCACAGAGCTGGTCTGGCGCCACGACAAGCGCGTCGTCGAGCTGCGCGAAGGATCGCTCACCGTCGACGTCGCGCACCGACCGGGGCAACACTTCGAGGTCCACACGCGGTTCTTCGTCGTCGAGGTCGTCGGCACGCGGTTCGTGGTCGACCCGGGGGGCGTGCAGACCGAGCGCGGCAAGGTCAGGGTGTGGTCGCGAGACGGAATCGTGATCGGCTACCTGGACGCCGGGCAGTCGTGGAGGTGGCCGCCGCCCAGGCCGCAGAGAGAGAAGCCGGCGTCTGAACCGACGGAGACGCCGGCGCCGCCAACCCAGGCGCCGGCGACGACGGCCGTGCTCCCCCCCGTCGAGGATGCGGCTGCGATCCGGCTGGCCCGCGCACGGCGCGCGCTCGCGCGCGGGAACGCCGGTGAGGCCCGCCGCATCGTGAGACCCCTGTTTGGTCTGGGCCGCGACGTCGCCGCCGAGGCGCGTGCGATCTATGCGGAGTCGTACCTGAGCGAAGGACGCTACGAGGACGCGGTCTCCGGCTACCGGGTCGTGTTTCGCGACTTCCCGCACACGCCCCAGGCCGAGAGCGCCCTCTACGCGGTCGCGCAGCTCGACAGCGAGCACGGCAAACCCGGCGAGGCGCGCGCGTCGCTGCAAGCCTACCTGGCCCGCTACCCCCACGGCCGCTTCGCCAAGGAGGCGGCGGACCGCCTCGCCCGCATCTCGCCGCCGCAACCGCGGTGAAGAGAGGGCCCCTCACCCTAGCCCTCTCCCCACTTCGCGGGGCGAGGGGACCGGAATTGACTCTCCCTCGCCCGCTCCGTCACCTCCCTCGCCCGCTCCGTCACCTCCCTCGCCCCGCGCAGCGGGGAGAGGGTCGGGGTGAGGGGCCCCCGCCGCTGCTGGCGCTGCTCCTCATCTTCGCCGCCGCAGCCTGCAGTCGCAGCATCAACCTGCTGCCGCCCTACGCCGACGGAAGCGTCGCCGGCGACACCAGCGTCATCAACCCCCTTTGCAGCGGCATGGGCGATCCGATCCAGCTTCCCACCGCCAGCGGCCCGACCTGCGCCGCTGCGCTCGCCACACGCGGACACCGCTTCGCGCTCTGCTCGTGCGACAGCGTGAGCGCCCCCGCCCGCATCCGGACCGACTCGTATGATTCGCGCACGACGCCGGCATTCGAGGAGACCGGCGCGGCGATCGGGTTCGGCGGCGACCTGGTGGCGAACGCCGAGGTGCGCGCGGGCGGCGCGCTGCACGTCGCGGGACCGGGCGGCATCCGCACGTCGACGCAGCTCCGAACGGCGGGCTCGCTGCGCGTCGGCGGCCCGGCGATGTTGTCCGACCAGAACGTCGACGTCGCCACGGATGCGTTCGTCAACGGAAACGTCTCAGGCCGCCTGCGCGTGAGCGGAACGTTGCACGTGCCGCCCGGCGCACAGCTCACCGGCGGCGTCGAATACGCCACGCTCGTGAATGAGGCGATCGCCGTCAGTCCCCCGTGCGACTGCAGCGCCGACTTCGTCGACGTCGCGGACGCGATCGCGGCGGCCGCCACGACCAACGCCGACGACGCGATCGCCCTTCAGCCCACGGCGCTGGCGAATGTCACCACGCCGGCGACCATCGCGCTGCCGTGTGGCGTCTTCTACCTGGTCGAGATCGACGCCGCGGCGCCCGTCACCCTGGTGGTGCGGGGACACACGTTGCTCGCGATCGGCGGCGATGTCACCGCGCGCGCCGGCTTCACCGTCCAGCTGGATCCGGGCGCGGAGCTGGACCTGCTCGTGGGCGGACAGCTGATCGTGACCGGCGGTGGCACCTTCGGCGCCGCCGGCGCCGCCGCCCGCTTCCGGGTCTGGGTCGCCAGCCCGACGACCGTCCTCTTCGACGGTGCACCGACGGTCAGCGGCGTCATCCACGCGGCCGCCGCGCCCGTGACCGCATCCAGCGGCCTCGCCCTCTCGGGCAGCCTGCTCGCCCGCTCCGTCGCGATCGGCGCGGACTCCGACCTGCACTTCGACCGCGCCATCCGCGAGGCCGGCACGATCTGCGGCGAGCCCGCCGCCGCCCCCGTCCCTTAGGCCAAGTTGATCTAGACGATCAGCTCGTTCAGCGCGCCGGTGTCGTACGCGGCGGGGCCGATGGCGGTGAGCGGAATGTTCAGGATCTTCGCGATCGTCAGCAGCAGATCGGCGTGATAGCGCAGGCCCGCCGGATTCGTGTACTGCGCGCCGCCGAAGTTGATCGAGCGCGGGTAGTCCACCACGGTGCCGCGGTTCAACTTGCCGGCGCCGCCACCCGCCAGCACGAACGGCATGTCGAAGTGGTCGTGGCTGCTGCCGTTGTCCACCTCGGTGCCCCAGACGATCAGCGCCTGGTCCAGCAGCGTGCCGCCGCCCGCCACCGGCGTCTCCTTCAAGCGCTTCAGGAGGTACGCGAACTCCTCCGCATAAAACGTGTTGATCTTGGTCAGCTTGTCCCAGACCACGCCGTGGGTCGTCAGCTGCTGCGCGGTCGGATTCGTCGAATCGTCGACCGGCCCCATCACCGTCCCGTCGTAATGGATCAGGCTCTCGTGGTTCGGCTGGGCGTGGGAGACGTCGTGGTGCTTCTCGTTGATGCCCAGGAACGAGCCCGGCGTCCAGTTGCTGAGCGCCTGCGACCACTGCAGGCTGGCGGTGCGCGTGAGGTCGCAAGCGAGCGACGCCACCAGCACGTCGATCATCGAACGCGAGCGATCGCGGTAGTAGTAGCCACTGTTGCTGGTCACCGTCGGCTTGGTGCAGGTCAACATGCGGGCATTCCGCAGCCGCGTCTGGACCGCCTCCCAGCCCGAACGGAGCGCCTCGAGATGGGTCTGATCCTCGGCGCAGAGCCGCGGCTTGATCGCCGTCAGCTCCTGCCCGAGGTGCGCGAACACCTGATCGCGCAGCATGTCGTTGCGCGCCACCGCCGGATCCGCCATGCCGATTCCCGCGAACAGCTGGCTGGCGGCGGCAGCCGCATCCTCGCGCGGATCGATCGGCATGCCGGCGCCGTCGAAGATCATCCGGTTGTTCCGGGTCCGGGTGGTCTCGTCTTCGTTGGTCATCACCCGGAACTCGAGCGTGGGCCGTACCCCGCCCAGCATCGGGCCGGCGATCTGGTCGATGGTGGGCCCCTTGCCCCCCGACCACAGCGACTCGATCCCGCCCTCGTGCGTCCCGCCGATGTCGTCCGCGGACTTGTTGCGCAGGCCGTTGACGATCGTGATGTAGTCCTTGTACGGCGTGAGCGCGGCGTTGAACGCCTGGTTCATCATGATGTTGCCGCGCTCGGGCCCCAGCTTCTTCGCGCCCCAGGTGTGGCGGACGACGCCGTTGCCGCTGAAGCACAGGATCAAGAAACGCTTCGTATCGGTCTGACCGTACCCGGGCAGCGCGCGCAGGAACGGCAGCGCCAGCGCGCTGCCGCCCGCCGCCGCCAGGAACCTCCGGCGTGTCATCTTCAGCTTCATCGGCAGGCCTGCCCCGCGAGCACGTTGTTGCGATGCGAAAACGCGTAGCTCCCCGTGACGGCGACCATGAGCGCGCGGATGCTGAATTGCCCGCCGGACGAGAACGCATCCCACGCCGACTTCAGCGAGCAGGCGTCCCCAGCGCTCTCGTCGCGCCCGAGCGCAAACCGCGAGGCCTGCACCGCAAAGCACTGCTGGACGTATTCGCTCGTGGACAGCAGCTGTTGCAGCTCGGACGCCCCGCTGAACGTCCCGGTCACGGGCGACACCGGACCCGCGACGATCTGTCCGTTCACGTTGACCGCCTTTCCGTTTTCGGTGGTCCGGTAGCGGCCAATCTGGTCGTAGGCGTTGAACGCGTAGCCGATCGGATCCAGCCACTTGTGGCAGCCGGCGCACTCGGCGGCGCTGGTGTGCGCGTCGACGGCCTCCTGCGTGGTCTGGTTGGTGCCGACTGGGATGTTGCGCTCGACGCCGGGCGGCGGCGCCGGGATGCGGTCGCACAGCAGCTGCTCGCGAACCGCCTTCCCGCGCAGCACCTGGGAGGGCTTCTGCGGGTGCGCATTGACCGCCAGGAACGCGGCCCGCGTCAGGATGCCGCGGCGGTTGTCGGGGAGCGGGGTGGACGCGAACGCGGTGGCCGGCGCGGGCACGCCATACAGCGCCGCCAGATCCCCGTTGACGTAGGAGGTGCTCGAGGTCAGGAGCTGCCCGAAGCTGGTGGCGCCGTTGGCGACCGCGTTCTCGAACACCAGAGTGATCTCGCGGGCCATGGCGTCGCGGAGCGCGGGTGTGAACGCGGTGTCGTCACGCGAGATGCGCAGGATGTCGGCGATCTCCAGCCACTGCAGCACGAAGTCGTCCAGCATCGCCAGGCCGCGCGCGTCGGACAGCATCGTCTCGCCCCGCTGCGCGACCTGGGCGGACGTCGCCAGGCCGCCCGAATCGGCGGCGTCCAGCAGCGCCTGGTCGGGCACCGAACGCCAGATGAACGCGGCCAGGCGCCCGGCCACCTCCTGCGGCGTCAGCGTCGCGGCGGCCGTACCCGCCGTCCCCGTTTCGATCATGAACAGGAAGCGCGGCGAGAGGAGGATGCTGCGGACCACGGCCTCCACCGCGCCGTTCGCGTCCAGCATCTGCCGGACGTTGGTGTGCAACGTCTTGAGCGCGGTCGTCGCCTCGGCGTCGAGCGTGCCGTGAAAGGCGCGGCGCGCCAGCGACAGCAGGTATCGCTCCGCGCAGGCCGCGTCCGAGGCGGCGCATCCGGACGCGCTGGCGAACCGGGTCACGAAGCGGGTCGCCACCCCTTCGGCCGCCGTCATGTAGCCCTCGTTGTTGGTCGGGGACAGCGTCGTCTTGACGTTGGCGATGAAGCTCCCGACCCTCTCGTCCGACGGGAAGCCGCTGGCCGCCGTGAGGTCGGTGGTGTCGCCGAAGAGATCGCGGACAGCGTTCCGGTACTCGAGCGTGGAGATCCGCCGCAGCGGCGTCGGCCCGACCTGCATCTGCATCTCGGGCTTGCACGAGGCGATCGCCTGCGGCCCTGGCCCGGGCGGGGGCGGTGTCACGCTGCCGCCCGCACCGCCGAGGCCACCGCCGTTGCCCGCGACGACGCTGCCGCCCGTCCCTGGCGTCGTCCCCCCACCCCCACCGGCGCATGCCGCGGCGAAGACCAGGCCGAATAGAAGCGCGTGTGAATAAGCCAAACGAGACACGCAGCTCCACCCTAGGACAACTGCGTCGGAGAGACAACCTCCAGGTTCATCGCGGCAGCGACGGATACGCGGGACCCCTCTCCCTAACCCTCTCCCCGCTTCGCGGGGAGAGGGGATCTGACGTGCGATGCGTCACGCGCGCGGCAGTCTAGGGCAGGCGTCCGCGCCGGAAAACCACGATCGCCGAACGCGGGTTGCGCTGGATGACGACGTCGCTGCTGCCCGCGCC
>Ga0190271_10001139_pt1 | contig 14725 bp, 12 predicted proteins | sample Popmic356T_FD_133747 | JGI IMG/M metagenome (GOLD analysis project Ga0190271, IMG submission 133747) | Populus adjacent soil microbial communities from riparian zone of Weber River, Utah, USA - 356 T | ecosystem: Environmental > Terrestrial > Soil > Riparian zone | place: USA: Utah | collected...
AAAGACAAATCTCCTTATAAAACTAATTTCGGCGCCAGTATAAATAAAGGAGGAAAGAAATCGATGCTGGCAGGTTATTATTTTCATCTCGAACCGGGTCGCTCATTTGTTGGTGGTGGTATGTATGTACCGATGCCCGAAGATTTGAGAAAAGTGAGACAGGAAATCGATTATAACCTGGATGAGTTTAAAAAACTGGTGGGTACAAAAAAATTCAAATCACTCTATGGTGATCTCGATCGGAGTGCAGAGTATTCACTGAGTCGTGTTCCGAAAGGATACGAACCCACTAATCCCGCTGCCGAATACCTGAAATTAAAAAGTTATATCGCTTTTGTTTCCCTTAGCGATGCTGATCTTACTTCAAAAACGTTGGTGAAGAAAGCAGTTACTGCTTTTGAAACCTTACAGCCGTTGTTAAACTTTTTAAACTCCGCTGTAGAAGATTAGCAAATGTGCAAATGTGCAAATGCATCAAGTTGTATCATCCCTTATAAATAGGAAACTTTCTTTTTAGTCCTAAATCTTAGGTCAAAAGCATTTGCACATCTGCACATTTTCCAATTTGCACATTCCTACAACAAGCCTTCCCTTACCAGATATTCCGCTATCTGCACCGCATTCGTAGCCGCGCCTTTCCGAAGATTATCGGAAACCACCCATAGGTTTAATGTTTTGGCCTGGGTTTCATCACGACGCAATCTTCCCACGAACACTTCATCTTTCTCATGCGCGTCTTTCGGCATAGGGTATTGTTGAGTGGAAGGATCATCCACAACAATTACTCCCGGAGCAGATTGTAAAAGCGCTTTTACTTCTGTGAGATCAAACTCGTTTTCAAATTCAATATTCACGCTCTCACTATGTCCGCCCATTACAGGTATGCGTACCGTAGTAGCGGTAACCCGGATTGAGTCATCGCGCATGATCTTTTTTGTTTCGTTCACCATTTTCATTTCCTCTTTGGTATAACCATTATCGAGGAACACATCAATTTGCGGAATTACATTCAGATCGATCGGATATTTATACGCCATGGGATATTCTTTTGAATTTCCGCTGATCGCTTTTTCTCTTTCTCCAATTAATTGATCCACCGCTTTAACACCTGTACCCGTTACGCTCTGGTAGGTGCTTACTACAATTCTTTTGCTTTTATATTTTTTATGAAGAGGATTCAACGCCACCACCATTTGAATGGTTGAGCAATTGGGATTGGCAATGATCTTATCGTCTTTGGTTAATGCATCGGCATTTATTTCGGGTACTACTAATTTTTTAGAGGGATCCATGCGCCAGGCAGATGAATTATCAATAACGGTAATTCCTGCTTCCGCAAATTTAGGCGCCCATTCTAACGAGGTGGAACCGCCAGCTGAAAACAGGGCCACTGCTGGTTTGGCTGCAATAGCATCGGTCATGCTTACTACCTTGAATTTTTTTCCCTTGAAACTGATTTCTTTACCAACCGAGCGTTCAGACGCTACGGGGATTAATTCTGTAACCGGAAAATTTCGTTCGGCTAATACCTGTAACATTTTGGTGCCTACCAGCCCGGTGGCGCCTACTACTGCAACTTTCATTGTACCCTCCTGTTCTTCCAAACAAGTGGAAGATTTTTTAATGATGAATAATAATATTTCTTTTTTCCCATTTACCTGTTTAAAAACATTTTTTCCTGCTTTTTTCCCCTTGCAGGACAGGAACAAAAAAAAGACCTTCCGGTTAAGGAAGGCCTTTCAAGCTTTTATATGGTAACATACAGTACGCTTCAAACCTTCCATCAGGAATGTTTCTTGGTGCGTTTTGTATGTTTCATGTTTGTCATAAAGAGTGGCAAAAATAAGCGGGGCTTTTAGTTTGAACAAATTTTTTATTGATCACCGCTAACAACTGTTCATGATCAAGGGTATATTGATCACTTTGCTGGTTATAACGCTGTTTCCATGCAGTTTATTAGCACAGACCGCAAACAGGTTCGATATCGTAATTGATGAACTGTTCCCGGATCCATCACCCGTCATCGGCCTGCCAAACAGCGAGTTCATCGAACTGAAGAATGTTTCTTCATTCCCAATTAACTTACGGAACTGGAAAATCAGCGATGGTACCACCAACGCTTTCGTCAATATCAATTTTATATTACAACCAGATAGTTTTGTAATCGTTTGTTCATCTTCTTCGGCGGCTTTGTATACTTCATTTGGTTCAGCCATTGGCGTGAGCAGTTTCCCATCATTGAATAATGACGCTGATAATATTACGCTTTATTCACCGGAAGGTAAAGTGATTCACGCGGTTGGATACAATACAAACTGGTACCAGAGTGACCTGAAAAAAGAAGGAGGCTGGACATTGGAAATGATGGATTGCAAAAACCCCTGTGGCGGTGCCGATAACTGGGGGGCCAGTATAAATAATAAAGGCGGAACACCCGGTATTACTAATTCAATTGATGTTGAAAATAAAGATGAGCAGTTTCCTGCTTTATTAAGAACCTATACCATTGATAGTATGACCCTGGTTGCCGAATTCGACGAGTCGCTCGACAGTAACATTGCAACAATAATCACCAATTACCAAATCGACAAAAATATCGGTTCCCCCCATATAGCCATACCTGTCGGTCCCTTATTTACAGAAGTAATCTTAAAGTTAAATAAGAAGATGAATACTGAAATGGTATATCAACTTATAGTCGGCAATCTTACAGATTGTTCAGGTAACCTCATTGGTACGATGAATAAAGCAAAGGTTGGATTACCGGTATTAGCCGATACCAATGATATAATAATAAACGAATTGTTATTCAACCCAACGAGTGATGGATACGATTATGTTGAATTCTATAATAGAAGTAAACAGGTGATCGATTGTAATCAACTCTATGTAGCTAACCTGTCCATTACAGGATCAGTTACAAGTATCCGGCCATTTATTACTACTTCATGGTTATTGTTTCCGGGTGAATATCTAGTTCTCACGGAAAATAAGAAATGGTTGCAACAGAACTACACGGTAAAAAATCCTTCACAGGTAATGGAGATTACGAACCTGCCTTCATTACCTGATGATAAAGGAACTATCCTGTTACTCAATGTTCAAGGAAAATTTATTGACCAACTATCCTATAACCAGCAATGGCATTTTGCTTTGATCGACAATAAACAAGGTATAGCATTGGAAAGAATCGATGATAATCAGCCCACGCAACTCAAATCCAATTGGACCTCTGCCGCATCCACCGCAGGATTTGGTACTCCTGGTTATCAAAACTCCCAGTTCAGAGCTGATGTGCAGGTACAAGGACAGATTCATATTTCGCCTGAAGTATTTTCTCCGGATAATGATGGTATCGATGACTTCGCGTTTATTAATTACCAGTTTGCCGAACCCAATTATGTCGCGAATATCAACATCTTTGATATTTCGGGTAGAATGATAAGGGCGTTGGTAAGAAATGCGACATTATCTGCAACAGGATCATTCCGATGGGATGGCTTGAATGATCTTCAGCAAAGGTTATCAGTTGGACCTTATATTATCGTTACAGAAATATTTAATCTGAATGGAAAGACGAAAAGGTTTAAGAATGTGGTGACTGTTGCAAGAAAGTTTTAATTCGATGCTTATTTGTTGCTGATGGCGGATTTACGGATGACGGATGGCGAATTCTTTTATTCTAAATTTCTTCCCTGAAGGCATCTTCCCTTATGAAGGAAATTTCGCATTAGAGCATTCGCCATCCGTCATCCGTTAATTCGCCATTTCTCTATACTAACTCAATATCAAAATTCACCAAATTCACAAATTCCTGTATTCTCAAATCAATATCCTTCTTGGTAATCTCTTTAAGTCTTTCCGGACCGAATTTTTCAACGCAGAAGGAAGCCATCGCTGATCCTACAATTATGGCACGTTTCATATTCTCGAAGGAGATATCTCCTGTCTTTGCGATGTGACCAATAAAACCACCTGCGAAAGTATCGCCAGCGCCGGTGGGATCGAATACCACTTCCAGTGGAAGCGCAGGAGCAAAAAAGACTTTGTCTTCATGGAACAACAAAGCGCCATGTTCCCCTTTCTTTATAATAAGATACTTTGGACCCATCTTCAATATTTCTTTGGCTGCTTTTACCAATGAAAATTGTCCGGTTAACTGGCGAGCCTCACTATCATTCACCATTAATACATCAACCAGCTTCAACGTTTCCTCCAATTGAGGCATCGCGATTTCCATCCAGAAATTCATCGTATCCATTACGATCAGCTTCGGACGCTTCTTCATTTGCAGTATTACTTTTTTCTGGATCGAAGGATCGAGGTTACCCAGCATTAAAAATTCAGCGCCCTGGTATGATTCAGGTAACTGCGGGTTGAAATCAAGCAAAACATTCAGATCAGTAACCAAAGTATCGCGGGTATTCATATCCATATGATACTTGCCGCTCCAGAAAAAGGATTTTTTATCCTTTATTACTTCCACCCCATCCAGTTGTACCCCTCTCTTTTTCATTTCATTTAATTCTTCCTGCGGAAAATCGTAGCCAATAATTGAAACCTGTTGAATCGGTTTTACGAAATTACTGGCGGCATAAGCTACATAAGTAGCTGATCCACCTACAATCTGATCTGTTTTCCCAAACGGTGTTTCTATGGCATCAAAAGCCATGGTTCCAACTGAAATAAGCGCCATGAATTGGTTTGATTAATGATGATGAATAATCTGTTCTTAAAAAGCGGCAAACCTACATGAAATTTTTCAGTATGACGAAGACTACGGTGGTTTAGATCTCCGAGATACAGATATTTGGAAGAAACCACCGTAGTCTTATTCATCATCTCAAAAGACTGCAGTGATTTGGCTCTCCGCCATTTTGAGATTTCTAAGAAACTACAGTAGACTTCGATTCCTTGTTAGCCGCTTTCACCATAATCTTAAAAACAAAAACCCCTAATTGCACAAATGATCGTTAGCATTTGTATCTTTGGGTTTATAAACCCCATATGGCAAAAATTAAAAGTAACAAGAGTAATACCCGCAAGGATGTAATAATATCCAAGGCGGCCCGGCTATTCCGAGAAAAAGGATACAGTGCAACTTCCATGCGTGATCTCGCCGAACACGTTGGTGTAGAAGCTGCCAGCCTGTACAATCATATTAAATCAAAGGCCGAAATTTTGCAGGAAATCTGTTTTAAAACCGCCAACCAGTTCATGAATCATATTACCGAACTGGAACTGAGCGATCAGAAAAGTATCACCAAGGTAGAAAGCATCCTTCGTTTTCATATCAGCCAGATGGTGCATCATTACGAGGAAGTATATGTGATGGACCGCGAATGGAAACACCTTACCGATCCTTATTTGTCCAATATGCAAAGCCAACGCCGATCATATCGCCAGCGAATCGCTGCTATTATCGAAGAAGGTATCCGCAAGGGTGAGATCAAAAATATTGATGCCCCTACCGCTGTACTGATCATGCTGCATGCTGTGAGTGGTATCGAAAGCTGGCATCGCAGTGTAAAACGTATCGGTAGCGAAATGCTGGAAGATAATATGGTGATGATATTGGTAGAAGGTCTGAAGAAGTAGTCGGGAGTTCGTAGTCAGGAGTCGGGAGTCGGGTCGCAAAAAATTCGAGCTCCTTTGGTTTTATTCTCTTCTTTAATTCTTTCATTCTTCTCTATAACATGTCCATTCACTTTCACTCTCTTAAGATAAAAGAAATCCGTCGGGAAACACCCGATTGTGTTTCTGTTGTGTTTGATATTCCTGAAGAACTTCAAAAAGACTTTTCGTTTACACAGGGACAAAGTCTCACCATGCGTACTTTCATCAATAAAGAAGAAGTACGTCGTACCTATTCAATTTGCAGCAGCCCGATAGAAAATGAATGGCGGGTAGCAATTAAAAAAGTGGATGGCGGTTCCTTTTCCACTCATGCAAATGAACAACTGAAAAAAGGTGATACCCTTGAAGTAATGCCTCCTGTTGGAAGATTTTATACGCCTCTTAATCCATCTCACAAAAAACATTATGTTGCTTTTGCAGCCGGCAGTGGTATTACCCCGGTTCTTTCGTTGATTAAAACAACATTGGTCACTGAACCAAAAAGTGAATTCACATTAGTGTATGGCAATCGCAGTCGTGGCTCTATTATTTTTTTTGAAGAATTGGAAGGATTGAAGAATAAATTTATGGATCGCTTCAATCTAATTCATATTCTTAGTCGTGAAAGAACAGATGCCACCTTGAATTTTGGACGAATAAATGCCGATAAACTAACTGAACTTGCCAGACTGGTCGATTATAAAAAAGCTGATGATTTTTTTCTTTGCGGACCAGAAGAGATGATTTTCTCGGTGAAAGCATATCTCGAAGCGAGTGGTATTGATCAGAAGAGAATACATTTTGAGTTATTTACCACCCCTGGTGAGAAGTCCCGAAAAGCGAAAAGCGAACAGCGAGCAGCGATAGATGCCGGTCCGAAAAGCAGGATTACAATTAAGCTCGATGGACGTAGTGTGGATTTCGATCTTTCTCTAAACAGCAATACTACCATTTTAGATGCCGCCCTTCAACAAGGAGCCGATCTTCCTTATGCTTGTAAAGGAGGAGTATGTTGTACCTGCAAAGCCCGGTTGCTCGAAGGTGAAGTTGAAATGGATGTGCATTGGGGATTAGAGAACGAAGAAGTTGAACAAGGATTTATTCTCACTTGTCAATCACATCCAACAACAGAGAAGGTGGTAGTTGATTTTGATATAAAATGATATATGCTCTCTGGTCTTAATTTTTTAGCTAAGAGTTCAAAAGGGTAAAGGAGAAGAAAGTGGATTGTTGGGTTTCAAAAATTCTCCTTTTTCTCTTTTCTCCTTTATACTCTTTGCCCTGTATTTTTTCCTTGAAGAACTAAGAGATCAAAAGAGAAAAGAGGTAAAAGAGTCTGATCGAATTTCAACAACTCTTTCTTCTCCTTTTCCCTTTTAGTCTCTTAGCTCTGTATTTCTCCTCAATACCCGCTCACCAATAAATTTCGCGCTCCTTTCATTCCACATTTTTGATATTGATGATAAGCTGCCGCTGCTCTTTCTCTTACCTGAGCGCCCGATTCTTTATTGAGCCAACCATCGATAGCTGCCTTTAATGTATAAGCTTCGGGACTCATCAGCCCTGTACTCCAAATTAATGGATGGGCACCCGAAGCACGAATCCCTTCTTTAAAATAACTTTTACTGATACAGGCAAGCATGATTGCATCGCGTTTTGTAGAGTCAGCTGCTTTGGGATAATTGTTCAATGAAAAATCCATTAACCCATCATGGCCGATATAAGTAATGAGCTGAGCGTTACCATTAATTCCAATTGCTTTATCCTTGACAGTGATTTTCTTTTTTTCGAATCCGGCACAGGCATTAAAGAAATCAATGGTGCAGGACTTAATCGCCGCTCCATCGTAGGCATCGGCAACAATAAAAACATCCTTACTCTTATGTTTAAAAACACATCTTTCCAAAATAGAATTTGCAGGATTTGTTTGCGATTGTACTATTGTCCAATCAGTTGATTTTTTAAAGAACGACTTTACTCCATGAGCAGCTCCCCAATACAAATTATTCAATGGATCCTGGCCATTGCCGATTTTGGCGGGGACCGGAACAATACCCTGGTTTTTATTATCGCAGAGCGCTACAAAAACATGTATTACGGTTGAAGTATTTGTAAACAACACTTGCGATGGAACCATGCCAGTTGTATTATTAGCAGAGGGACTTTGCTGGTATAAAGCCAGAGAAAGGATTAAGAAGAATGTTTTGATTGCCATGGTATTATTTGAAACGAAATGAAGAGTTCTTCATTGGATTCTTTTTCTTAAGAATTCCATAATTAAGATTCAACGAAAGCCTTTAACAGCCCGGTTTTTCAGTATTTTTGACTATTAAACTTGCTTGTTATGTCCATCCAGGATTTTGAAAAACTATTCCAGCAAAAGATCGATACGGAAACGAAGATCGAGCCTAAAGATTGGATGCCCGATGCCTACCGGAAAACCAATATCCGGCAGATCAGTCAGCATGCACATAGCGAAATTGTTGGTATGCTTCCCGAAGGCAATTGGATCAGTCGCGCCCCTTCCTTAAAACGCAAAGCCATTTTAATAGCCAAGGTACAGGACGAAGCCGGACATGGACTGTATCTCTATTGTGCCGCTGAAACATTAGGTATGTCACGTGAAGAAATGATCAATGACCTTCATAGTGGCAAAGCAAAATATTCTTCCATCTTTAATTATCCCACACTTACATGGGCCGATATGGGCGCCATTGGCTGGTTGGTAGATGGAGCCGCTATTCTTAACCAGGTGATGTTGTGTCGCACCAGTTATGGTCCTTATGCGCGTGCCATGGTTCGCATATGCAAGGAAGAAAGTTTTCATCAACGGCAGGGTTTCGAAATATTACTCACACTCAGCAAGGGAACCGATGCTCAAAAGCAAATGTGCCAGGATTCGATCAATCGTTGGTGGTGGCCCTCCTTGATGATGTTTGGTCCCAAAGACAGTGAAAGCACCAATAGCGATCAGAGTATGAAATGGAAGATCAAACGGAAAACAAACGATGAGTTGCGACAGAACTTTGTAGATATGTGTGCCGAACAAGTAAAGATATTGGGAATGACTTTACCCGATCCGGCATTGAAATGGAACGCGGAAACAAAGCATTATGATTTTGGTGAAATAGACTGGAATGAATTCTGGAACGTAGTAAAAGGAAATGGCCCCTGTAACAAACAGCGATTGGAAGCCAGAAAAAAAGCATGGGAAGAAGGGGAATGGGTGAGAGAAGCGGCAGCGGTTTATGCAGAGAAGAGAAGAAATAAAGAAAAACACAAAGCAGCATAAAACATTTCACATGAATGTTCAAATAAGAAAATATTACTACGGAGATATTCCTGAGGATAAAGCAGGTGCCGCCATCGTTTCTAATCAAACAAAATCTGATTGGCCACTCTGGGAAGTCTTTATAAGAAGCAAACAGGGCCTAGATCATAAACATGTTGGTAGTTTGCACGCTGCCGATGCACAAATGGCGATTGAAAACGCGAGGGATGTTTATACGCGACGAATGGAAGGAGTAAGCATCTGGGTAGTTGAATCAAAATACATACATGCTACCAATCCTGATGAAGCGGAAGAATTGTATGAACCCGCATCTGATAAAGTGTACCGGCATCCAACATTTTACGATCTTCCCGACGAAGTAAATCATATGTAACCCTATGACTCCATTGATAGATTATACTTTACATTTAGCTGATTCAACATTAATACTGGCGCAAAGAAATGCGGAGTGGTGTGGACATGGACCCGTGTTGGAACAAGACATTGCAATTACTAATGTATCTCTTGATCTGTTAGGGCAGGCGAGAAATTTCTATCAATATGCCGCTACTTTAATAGGAAACAGTACCACCGAAGATTCTCTCGCTTATTTAAGAACGGAACGTGAATTTAAAAACTGTCTGCTCGTAGAACAACCCAATGGTGATTGGGCCCAAACTATTCTTCGCCAGTTTTTCTTCAGTGTATATCAGCAGTTATTATTTGAAAAGTTACAAAATAGCAAAGACGAACAATTAGCAGCTATTGCCGTCAAATCCTTAAAAGAAGTGAATTATCATGTTCGCTGGAGCGGTGAGTGGGTGATTCGTTTGGGAGATGGAACGGAAGAAAGTAAGTCCCGTATGATTAAAGCGATCGATGCATTATGGACTTATACGGGAGAGATCTTTATAGCTGCGAGCTATGAGCTACAAGCGGCAAGCGAATCTGCGGGGATTGATCCATCATCATTAAAAGAATTGTGGATGAAGAAAATTGCGGATGTATTTGACGAGGCAACTTTATCTATTCCGGAAAATAAATTCATGCAAACTGGTGGTAAAGAAGGGAAGCATACCGAGCACCTGGGTTATATTCTTACAGAATTGCAGTACATGCAAAGAGCTTATCCCGATTCAACATGGTAACGGAGCAATCCATAGAAGTTAAAAAAATCTGGGAGATACTTGCCACCGTAAATGATCCGGAAGTACCCGTATTGACAGTACTCGATTTAGGGATCGTACGTGATGTACAAATAAAAAATGACCAGGTTGAAATTATCATTACTCCCACCTACAGCGGCTGTCCTGCTATGGATGCAATCGCCCTTGATATCAAATTAAAACTATCAGAGGCAGGATTTAAAAATGTAAAAGTTATTTCAATTCTATCCCCCGCATGGACCACCGATTGGATGAGTGAAGACGGAAAACAAAAACTAAAAGCATACGGAATTGCTCCCCCTAATGCAAAACAGCAGGTATGCCGTAACGATTTGTTTGCTCCTAATGAAGCCGTTCAATGTCCTCATTGCAACTCCTATCATACCAGTCGCATCAGCGAATTCGGATCAACTGCTTGCAAAGCATTATATCAATGTGATGATTGCAAAGAGCCGTTTGATTATTTTAAATGCCACTAAGAAGGAGAATTTATTGATTTTGGGATTTTGAGATTTTTAGATTGCTATGAGAAAATCAAGAAATCTCGAAATCCTGTTTCATCGCCCGAATTGGGTATTACAAGCTCTTAAAATTAATTACACCTTAGCCAGATAATTTTTGGCTATGAGAAAGACCTTCCTGACTGCGGTATCTATTTTTATTCTGCTGCATTGTGTATCCCAGAATGTTGGTATTGGAACAACTGCACCTGTCGCACGATTACATGTGAAAGACAGTAGTGTAGTATTTTCCACAGATTTCTTTTCGTTTCCACCTGGTAATACCCCTGTAAGCGGCAGAGGATTACGGATGATGTGGTATGCCGACAAAGCCGCGTTTCGGGTAGGTGGGGTAGATAGTAGCCATTGGGACAAGGATAGTATTGGCCTTTTTTCTTTTGCAAGCGGTGTCAATACAAAAGCAAAAGGGGAAGGCTCGGTTGCAATGGGTCAATACACAACAGCTAACGGTTCGTCCAGCGTTTCATTAGGACAACTTACATATGCTAATGCCATGGCATCTACAGCCATGGGATCTGGTAGCTTCGCCAATGGCGTCAGTAGCACTGCCATGGGCTATTTAGCGACCGCTAATGGAGAGTCTTCTATTTCGATGGGATCTCGAACTATCGCTAATGGATTTTCTTCTACTGTTATTGGATTAAATAATTTGCCCTTAGTATCACCTGAAACATTTTCTGCTGGCCCTACTACCCCTCTCTTTATCATTGGGAATGGAGATTATAATGCACGCTCGAATGCCATGGCCGTATTTAAAAATGGCAATGTGGGTATTGGAAGTAATGCGCCTGCTGCACGATTGCATGTGGCAGACAGTAGTGTAGTATTTACCGGTTCAAATTCCCTTCCGGTTACACCAGGCAATACCCCTGTTAGCGGCGCAGGAATACGGTTGATGTGGTATGCCGACAAAGCCGCGTTTCGGGTTGGTCGGGTAATTGATTATAATTGGGACAAGGACAGTATTGGCTATTATTCTTTTGCAACAGGGCATAATACAAGAGCAAAAGGTCGCGGTTCTCTTGCAATTGGTGAATCGACAAAAGCTATAGGTGTGAACAGCTTTTCACTAGGATATACTACAAGTGCTAATGGCTCAGAGTCTATGGCCATGGGAAATGGCAGCGCATCCAATGGCAGCTTCAGCCTTGCCATGGGAAGTCTAACCACCGCGAATGGATATGCTTCTTCTTCGATGGGATATTTTACAACCGCTAATGGATTTTCTTCAACTGTTGTTGGGTTATTTAATTTACCCTTAGTATCACCAGAAATAAGTTTTGTTTCCCCTACTACTCCTCTCTTTATCGTTGGCAATGGAGGGGCAGGTACAAACTCTAATGCCATGGCTGTATTTAAAAATGGCAATGTGGGTATTGGAAATAATTCACCTACTGAAAGATTAGTTGTAAATGGAAATATACGCGTCCAAAATGACAAAGGGCTTATCCGCAGCAATGATGGAACGCAACAGAAAAAAATTACAAAGGATGTGCTGGTGAATGTAACATTGGCAGCGGGCGCAACAACCAACATCAACTTTAGTTTCCCCGAAAGTTTCAGCGCAATACCGGATACTTATATCGGTCATGTAGTAAGTGGAGCCGGCGGTTGGGCCGAAGTGGTTATGACCGTCGCCCTTATTTCAAATACAGGCGGTGTTTTATATATTTATAATCCAAGAAGTTCGAGCGCGAGCCCAAACTTTACCATACGGATTATTGCGATAGGAGCACAGTAATTATCGATCACAGTTCCATTGATTCCTCAACACCCAAAATGATCTATTTCGATAATTTACTTTAATCACCCGAATTGGGTATTACAAGCTCTTAAAATTAATTACATCTTAGCCAGATAATTTTTGGCTATGAGAAAGACCTTCCTGACTACAGCATCCATTTTTATTCTGCTGCATTGTTTATCCCAGAATGTTGGTATCGGAACAACTACTCCTGCCGCACGATTGCATGTGAAAGACAGTAGTGTATTATTTACCGGTTTAAATTCCCTTCCGGCTACACCTGGCAATCCTCCTGTTAGTGGTGCAGGAATTCGGTGGATGTGGTATCCCGACAAAGCCGCGTTTCGGGTAGGTAGAGTAGCAGATAGAAATTGGGACAAGGATAGTATTGGCAATTATTCTTTTGCAAGCGGGAACAATACAAAAGCAAAAGGGAACGGTTCGGTAGCAATTGGTGAATTCACAAATGCTATAGGTGTAAATAGCTTCTCCCTAGGACAAAATACAAGAGCTAATGCCACGATATCTACAGCGATGGGAGTTAACAGTGTAGCGAATGGCACCATCAGCACTGCCATGGGCTCTACAACAACCGCTAATGGATCTGCTTCTACGTCGATGGGATTGGGAACAACCGCTAATGGATATGCTTCTATTGTCACCGGAATATATAATTTACCCTTAGTAGCACCCGAAACTTTTTCTAGTCCTGCTACCCCTCTCTTTATAATTGGTAATGGAGATTTTGGCGCAAACTCAAATGCCATGGCCGTATTTAAAAATGGCAATGTAGGTATTGGAAGTAATACACCTGCCGCACGTTTGCATGTAGCAGACAGTAGTGTATTATTTACCGGTTCAACTTTCGTTCCTGCTACACCAGGCAATCCTCCTGTAAGCGGCGCGGGAATACGGTTGATGTGGTATCCCGACAAAGCCGCGTTTCGGGTAGGTGGGGTAGATGATAAGAGTTGGGACAAGGATAGTATTGGCATTTACTCTTTTGCAAGCGGGTACAATACAAAAGCAAAAGGGAATGGTTCGGTTGCAATGGGTGACAACACAACAGCTAAAGGTATATTGAGCTTTTCAATAGGAGATTTTACAACCGCTAATGGAAATGCTTCTTCTTCGATGGGATATAATACTGTAGCCAATGGCCACCGTAGCACTGCCACGGGCAATACAACAACCGCTAATGGATATGCTTCTTCTTCGATGGGATCGGGAACAACCGCTAATGGATATGCTTCTATTTCAATGGGATCGGGAACAACCGCAAATGGATATTCTTCTACTGTTATCGGATTATATAATTTACCCTTAGTATTACCCGAAACATCTTATGACCCCACTACCCCTCTTTTTATTATTGGTAATGGAACGGGCAGTACACCCTCTAATGCCATGGCCGTATTTAAAAATGGCAATGTGGGTATTGGGAATAATGCACCCGCAGAAAGATTAGTAGTAAATGGAAATATATTGGTCCAAAACGACAAGGGTATTATCCGCAGCAATGACGGAACGCAACAGAAAAAAATTACAAAGGATGTGTTGGTGAATCTAACATTAGCAGCGGGCGCTACTACCAGCATCAACTTTAGTTTCCCCGAAAGTTTCAGCGCAGCACCGGATACTTATGTCGGTAATGTATTAAGTGGGTCTGGTGGTTGGGCAGAGGTGGTTATGACTGTATTCGGCGTTTCAACAACAGGCGGTGTTTTATATATTTATAACCCAAGAAGTTCAAGCGCAAACCCAAACTTCACCGTACGGATTGTTGCGATAGGTGCACAATAATTATTGATAACAGTTCCATTCATTCCTTAACAAACAAAAATGAGATAAAAGCGATAGCTGATAATTCCTCCTTTCTACATAATCCAACCTTTAACCCCCATTTACTTTTAAAGTAATTCGGATTGGTCCACAATAGCCGTTGTTGTTTTTTTATCCCAGGATTAATTCGGAAATAAAAGCATCCGGTCGCCAACAGAATGCTTTTTGTATGTTTGCGTTGCAAAAAGTTTGTTATGGCTTCTATAAGTTTCGAGGTAAAAGAAAATATTGGTTCCATCACATTAAATCGCCCCGACAAATTAAATTCCTTCAATAGGGAAATGGCGCTTGAATTACAGAACGCGCTGGATGAATGTAAGAAGAAAGAGGTTCGCTGCGTGTATATTACCGGCGCGGGTAAAGGATTTAGTGCTGGCCAGGATCTCGCAGAAGTAGTAGATCCAAACGGTCCGGGTATGACCCGAATTCTTTCCGAACATTATAACCCAATTGTTACACGAATCCGCAAACTGGAAAAACCTGTAGTGGCAGCGGTAAATGGAGTAGCTGCAGGAGCAGGAGCCAATATAGCTTTATGTTGCGATGTTGTAGTGGCGGCACAATC
>Ga0190271_10001140_pt1 | contig 14721 bp, 25 predicted proteins | sample Popmic356T_FD_133747 | JGI IMG/M metagenome (GOLD analysis project Ga0190271, IMG submission 133747) | Populus adjacent soil microbial communities from riparian zone of Weber River, Utah, USA - 356 T | ecosystem: Environmental > Terrestrial > Soil > Riparian zone | place: USA: Utah | collected...
CGAACACCTCGACCTTCTGGAGGCCGTGCTCCATGCCCTTCCGGGCGGCGTTGTCGGCGGTGACCTGCGCGGCGAACGGGGTCGACTTGCGCGAGCCCTTGAACCCGGCCGAGCCGGCGGACTCCCACACGATCACGTTCCCCTCCTTGTCGGTCAGGGAGACGATCGTGTTGTTGAACGATGTCTTGATGTGTGCCTGGCCGATCGCGATGTTCTTGCGGACGCGGCGGCGCGTCCGGCCGCGCGTCGCGGCCTTGCGAGGTGGTGCCATTACGTCTTCGCCTTCTTCCCGCGCCCAACGGTCTTCTTCGGGCCCTTGCGCGTCCGCGCGTTGGTCTTCGTGCGCTGGCCGTGCACGGGAAGGTTGCGGCGGTGGCGCACGCCGCGGTAGCAGCCGATCTCGCCGAGGCGCTTGATCGCCTGCGTCCGCTCGCGCCGGAGGTCACCCTCCACCTCGAGCTCGCCGTCGATGTAGTTGCGGAGCTTCGTGACCTCGTCGTCGGTCAGATCCTTGATCTTCTGATCGGGGTCGAGGCCGAGCTCCTTGCACACCTTCTGTGCGGTCGACTGACCGATCCCGTAGATGTACGTGAGACCGATCTCGAGCCGCTTCTGGTTCGGAAGGTTGACGCCGGCGATACGTGCCAAATCGGTTCTCCTAGCCCTGCCGTTGCTTGTGCCGGGGGTTCGTGCAGATCACCATCGTGCGTCCGTGCCGCTTGATCACGCGGCACCGCTCGCACATGGGCTTCACCGAAGGACGGACTTTCAACGTGTGCTCCTGGGTTGGCTAACTGAGACGAAAGGTGCTGTGGCCGGGCATCAGATCGGGTGGGAGGAGCTCAACGCGAAGCATCGTGCTCGGAAGGGCTTCGACGACCTCGCCTTGGACCCCGATCTTCTCGTCTTCGACTGCCAACCAACTCCTGCAGGGTTCGCGCCCTGCGCGCATTCACGGTTCACGCGACGTTCACGATGAGATCCACGCAGGGCCGAAAGCCGCCGCGCGGGGCCGCTTACTGTAGCAGACCGGCCCTCTCGGTCGCGATGCCGACGCGCGGCGTCAGGATGCGCGGGCCGGCCCCCTGGATCGCCACGGTGTGCTCGAAATGCGCTGCGCGAGAGCCGTCGGTGGTCGAGATCGTCCAGCCGTCGCCCGCGAGCCAGACGTCGGGGCTGCCGACCGTGATCATCGGCTCGATCGCGATCGTCATCCCTTCCGAGAGCTTCGGGCCACGACCCGGCGCGCCGAAGTTCGGCACGTGCGGATCCTCGTGGTAGTGCCGGCCGACACCGTGACCGACGAGGCTCTTGACGACCGAGAAGCCCGCCTCCTCGACGACCGTCTGAATGGCGTGCGAGATGTCGCCGATCCGGTTCCCGAGGCGCGCCTCGGCGATCCCCGCCGCAAGCGCGTCCTGACACGTGTCGAGCAGGCGTTGCGACTCGGCATCCACCGCGCCGACCGCGTACGTGTATGCGCTGTCGGCGATCGCGCCGTCCAGCGTGACGCCGACGTCGATCGTCACGAGGTCGCCGTCCTCGACGACCTGCTCGTCGGGGATGCCGTGGACGACGACGTCGTTGACGGAGATGCAGATCGCTCTCGGGTAGCCCTTGTAGCCCTGCGAGGTCGAGGTCCCGCCCTGGGCGCGGATGTGGGTGTCTGCGATGCGGTCGAGCTCGAGCAGCGTGACGCCGGGCTCGAGGTGCTCGCCGACGTGGGCAATGGTGTCGGCCACGAGCGCTCCGGCACGTGCGATGCGGTCGATCTCCGCCGGGCCCTTGCGGATGATCATGCCGCTGCTCCGTTCTCGAGCAGGTCGAGCGCCTCGGCGATCTCCGTCGTCACCTCGTCGATCGTGCGCTCGGCATGGATCGGGACGAGCCTGCCGGTGGCGCGGTAGAGCTCGACGAGCGGGAGCGTCTGCTCGTTGTAGAGCTCGAGGCGCCTGGCGATTGCGTCGGGCGTGTCGTCCTCCCGCCCTTCCTCCACCGCCCGATGGTGGAGCCGCTCGATCGAGATGCCGTAGTCGAGGTCGAAGAAGAGCACGAGGTCGAGGTCGCGGCCGATCTCGGCGAGCATCGAGTCGAGTGCCTCCGCCTGCGTCAGGTTGCGCGGAAACCCGTCCAGCACGAACCCGCCGGCGGCGTCAGGCTCCGCGAGCCGCTCGCGGATCAGCGCCACGGTGAGCGCGTCGGGCACGAGCTCACCGCTCGTGAGGAGCGGCTCGACCAGCCGGCCCAGCTCCGTGTCGGCCGCGATCGCGGCGCGGAACATCTCGCCGGTCGAGACGTGCGGGATCCCGCGCTCGTCTGCGAGCCGCGACGCCTGGGTGCCCTTGCCGGAGCCCTGCGGCCCCAGGACAAGGAGATTCACCGCAAGAATCCCTCGTAGTTGCGCATCATCATCTGCGATTCCATCTGACGCATGGTGTCGAGCGCAACACCGACGGCGATCAGCACGGACGTGCCGCCGAGCGCGCCCGCAGAGGCCTGCGAGAAGCCGCCGTAGCGGATGAAGAGGCTCGGCGCGATCGCGACGACGGCAAGGAAGAGCGAGCCGGGCAGCGTGAGGCGGGTCAACACCCGGTCGAGGTACTGGGCGGTCGGTGGCCCCGGCCGGATGCCCGGGATGTACCCGCCATGCTTCCGGAGGTTGTCGGCCTGGTCGACCGGATTGAACTGCACCGCCGTGTAGAAGAAGCAGAAGAGGACGATCATCCCGCCCTCGATCAGCAGATAGAGCCAGTCACCGGGCTGGAAGTACGTGTTGACGAAGTCCTGCGTCGCCGGGAAGTACTGGGCCACGGTCGGCGGGAACGCGAGGATCGCGGCGGCGAAGATGACCGGGATGACGCCGGCCATGTTGACGCGCAGCGGCAGGTAGGTCGAGCCGCCCGAGGTCATCCGGCGTCCGACCATGCGCTTCGCGTACTGGATCGGGATCCGCCGCTGGCCTTCCTGCACGAAGACGACCGCGGCGACGATCGCGAGCGCGATCAGCGGGAAGAAGATCCGCTCCATCGGCCCACCGTTCCACCAGGCGGTGATCCCGAGCGGCAGCCCGGTGAGGATCGAGGCGAAGATCAGGATCGAGATGCCGTTGCCGATGCCGCGCTTCGTGATCTGCTCGCCCATCCACATGAGCAGGATCGTCCCGACGGTGAGGGTGACGATGATCAGCACCATCCGGCCGGCGTTCGCCTGCAGCACGCCCTGGTTCTTGAACAGGAAGGCGTATCCCAGCGCCTGCGCGGCAGCGAGCACCACGGTCAGGTAGCGCGTGTACTGGTTGATCTTCGCGTAGCCCGACTCGCCTTCCTTCTGCAGCTCGGAGAGCCGCGGGATGACGACCGTCATCAGCTGCACGATGATCGAGGCCGTGACGTACGGCATGATCCCGAGCGCGAAGAGCGAGAACTGCGAGAGCGCGCCTCCGGAGAACAGGTTCAGGAGGTCGAAGATCCCGCCGGTACGCGAGAGGTACTGGTCGATCGCCTCGGCGTCGACGCCCGGCGCGGGGATCCACGACCCGAGCCGATAGAGCGCGAGCACCATCGCCGTGAAGAGCAGGCGGCGCCGTAGCTCCGGCACCCGCCAGGCATTCGCAAGCCAGCTGAACATGAGAGAGGCCCCGCCGGACGGGCGGGTGCTTACTCCTCCGCGGCGCTCTCGTCCGCCGCCGGCTCGCTGGTGGGCTCGTCGGCTGCAGGCTCGTCGACGGCGGCCTCCCGGGCCGCGGGCTTCGACTTGCGCTTCTTCTGCGGCTTCTCGACGGGCTCGCCGCGCAGCCAGACAACGGTTCCGCCCGCCTTCTCGATCTTTTCGCGGGCGGTCTTCGAGAACCCGTGCGCCGAGACGGTGAGCGCCTTGGAGAGCTCGCCGACGCCGAGCACCTTGACGTCGACCGAGAGCTTGCGGATCAGGCGCTTGGTCTTGAGGGTCTCGGGCGTCACCTCGTCGCCCGCCTCGAAGCGCTCCTCGAGGTGGCGCAGGTTGACGGGCTGCGTGTACGTCCGGAAGGGGCCGATCGGCATCGCGTCCGCGGAGGTGTTGCCGCGCAGCTTCCCGAGCCGCATGTCGATGGGCATCTGGCCGCCCTCGAAGCCGGCCGGCAGCTTGTGCGACCCGGCGCGGGACTTCTGGCCCTTGATCCCGCGGCCCGAGTAGCGGCCGGTACCGGAGCCCATGCCGCGGCCGATGCGCTTGCGCGCCTTGCGCGGCTGCGCGGGCTTCAGCGAATGGAGGTTGAGCTCGTCGGCCATCGTCAGCTGTCCTTGCCGTTCGCCGGCTTCACGTCGACGAGGTGCGCGATATGCCGCAGCTTGCCCGCGAGCTCGGGCGATTCCTTGTGCTCGGCGGTCTTGCCGATCCGCCCGAGTCCGAGCGAGCGCAGCGTGCCCTCGTGCGCCTTCGACTGACCGATGGTGCTGCGGGTCTGGGTGATCTTGACCGTGGTCACGCCTTCGGCTCCTCGGGGACGGCCGCCGTCTCGGTCGCCTCGGTCGTCTCGACGGTTGCGTCCGCCTCGACGGGCTCGGCGGCGGCCTCGACCGCGGCCTTCTCCGCCTCCGCCTTCGCGAGCTTCGCAGCCTTCTCCGCCACGACGTCCGCAGGCTTGAACGGGAGCACGTCCTTGATCGACTTGCCGCGTGCGCGGGCGACGTCCTCGGGCCGGCGGAGGCGCTGCAGGCCGTTCACGGTCGCGCGGGCCATGTTGATCGGGTTCGTCGTACCGAGGCTCTTCGCAAGCACGTCGCGGATCCCCGCGAGCTCGAGGACGGCGCGGACGCCACCGCCGGCGATCACGCCGGTTCCCTCGCTCGCGGGCCGCAGGACGACGCGCGCCGCGTCGAAGCGGCCGGTGATCTCGTGCGTGATCGTCGCACCGTGCTTCGGGACGCTGAAGATGTTCTTCTTCGCGTCGTCGACGGCCTTGGAGATTGCGAGCGGAACCTCGCGCGCCTTCCCATAGCCGACGCCGACGCGGTCGACCTCGTCGCCGATCACGACGAGCGCGGTGAACGAGAAGCGACGGCCGCCCTTGACGACCTTCGCGACCCGGTTGATCTCGATCACGCGCTCCTTGAGCTCGCGCGACTCGGCGACTTCGGCGATTCCCATCAGAACTTGAGTCCCTCCTTGCGCGCTCCCTCGGCGAGGGCCTTCACGCGTCCGTGGTAGAGGTAGCCCGCCCGGTCGAACACACAGGTCCGAACGCCGGCCTTGATGCCCGCGGTCGCGATCGCGCGGCCGACAGCCTCGGCCTGCTCGGTCTTGGAGCCCTTGAACGAGCGCTGCTGAAGCCAGCTCGCCGAGGCGACCGTGCGACGCGCTTCGTCGTCGACGAGCTGGGCGAAGATGCCGCGGTTCGAGCGGAAGACGACGAGCCGCGGCCGCTCGGCCGTGCCCGAGATCTTCCCGCGAACGCGCTTGTGGCGACGTATCCGGGCCTCGCGAACGGTCATGCTCATGCGCGCTTGCCCACCTTTCTCCGCACCTGCTCGCCCTGGTAGCGAATCCCCTTGCCCTTGTACGGCTCGGGCGGGCGCACCTTGCGGATCTCGGCGGCCGTCTGCCCGACGACCTGCTTGTCCGTCCCCTTCACGATCACCTGGGTCGGCGCCGGCACCTCGAAGGAGATGCCCTCGCGCGGGTTGACCGTGACCGGGTGCGAGAACCCCACGGCGAGCTCGAGGTCGGAGCCCTTGAGCTGCGCGCGGTAGCCGACGCCCTGGATCTCGAGGTGCTTCTCGTAGCCCTTCGTGACGCCCTCGACCATGTTCGCGACGAGCGTCCGCGTCAGGCCGTGGAGCGCGCGGTCCTCGCCGCGGTCGGTCGGCCTCGTCACCGTGACGGCTCCGTCGTCCTGGGCGACCTGCATGCGCGCGGGCACGCGCTGCTCGAGGGTGCCGAGCGGCCCCGTCACCTTGACGTTCCCGCCGGGCGACACCTCGACGGTGACACCGGACGGAATCTCGATGGGTTGTCTACCGATTCTGCTCATGGCTCTTTCGCTTCTGGCGGCTTCGCGGAGCGAAGACGCCTACCAGACGAAGGCGAGCACCTCGCCGCCGACGCCGCGCTCCGCGGCCTGGCGGGTGGTGATCACTCCGGTCGACGTGGACAGGATCGCGGTGCCGAGCCCGCCGAGGACGCGCGGGAGGCGATCCTTCTTGGCGTAGACGCGGCGTCCCGGCTTCGAGACACGCTTGAGGTCCGTGATCACGCGCTCGCGGTTGCGGCCGAACTTCAGCTCGATCACGAGCGAGTTGACCGGCTCCGCCTCGACGACGGAGAAGCCCTTGATGTAGCCCTCCTCGTGGAGCAGGCGCGCGATCTCCTCCTTCATCCGCGAGGTCGGCATGGCGGCGCTGTCGTGCATCGCGCGGTTCGCGTTGCGGATGCGGCTCAGCATGTCTGCGATCGGATCGGTCAGCATCTCTTCTTCCTCACCAGCTGGACATCGTCGACGTCCGCTTGCGGACGTCGACCAATGAACATCAACCAAGAGTTCGTGGTGATATCCATCATCACCACGAACTCTTGGTCATTCCCGGAATGGCGCCCTCGTGCGCGAGGTCGCGCAGGCAGATCCGGCAGAGCTTGAAGCGACGGAACACGGCGCGCGGCCGGCCGCAGCGATTGCAGCGCGTGTACCCCTGCACCTTGTGTTTGGGCGTGCGCTTCTGCTTCACGCGGAGGGACGTCTTGGCCACTACGAATCCCTTCTCTCGGTGGCGAACGGCAGCCCGAGCGCCCGCAGGAGCGCGCGGCCCTGCTCGTCGGTCTGCGCGGTCGTCGTGATCGCGATGTCGAGGCCCCGGATCGAGGGGACGGAGTCGTAGTCGATCTCGGGGAAGATGATCTGCTCCTTGATGCCGAGCGAGTAGTTGCCGCGCCCGTCGAAGGAGTCGGGGTCGAGCCCGCGGAAGTCCCGGATGCGCGGGAGCGCGATCGAGACCAGCCGGTCGAGGAACTCGTACATGCGGGCGCCGCGCAGCGTCACGCGCGCGCCGACCGACATTCCCTCGCGGAGCTTGAAGCTCGCGATCGACTTGCGCGCTTTGCGCACCTGCGCACGCTGACCGGCGATGGTGGAGAGCTCCTCGATCGCGGCGTCGAGCGCCTTCGCGTCGGTCTTCGCCTCGCCGACGCCCATGTTGAGCGTGATCTTCGAGACCTTCGGCGCCTGCATGATCGAGCTCAGCTCGAGCTCGTCCTTGAGGCTCGGGCGGATCTCCTCCTCGTAGCGCTGCTTGAGGCGCGGCACGACGGGTGCGGTGGCGGTGGCCATCAGATCTCCTGCTCGCAGCCGGTCCGCTTGCAGACCCGAACGCGAACCGTCTCGCCCTTGATGTCCTTCACCTTGACGCCGACCCGGGTCGGCTGCCGGCACGTGGGGCAGACGAGCATGACGTTCGAGACGTCGAGCGGGACGGCCTTCTCGACGATTCCGCCGGGAATGATGTTCGCGCCGCCCATGCGCGTGGAGTCGCGCACCGGGCGCGGCTTCGTATGCCGCTTCGCGACGTTGAGGTTCTCGACGATGACGCGGCGATCGCGCGGGCGCGCGTCGAGGACCCGTCCCTGCTTGCCGCGATCCTTGCCGGCGAGCACCTGGACGAGGTCGCCCTTCTTGATTCGCATCGTGGTTGCCATCTCTAGAGCACCTCGGGGGCGAGGCTGACGATCTTCATGAAGTTCTTCTCGCGCAGCTCACGGGCGACGGGCCCGAAGATGCGCGTTCCGCGCGGGTTCAGCTGGTTGTCGATGATGACGGCGGCGTTCTCGTCGAAGCCGATCAACGTCCCGTCATTCCTGCCGTAGGGCTTCTTCGTCCGGACGACGACCGCTCTCACGACCTCGCCCTTCTTGACCGTGCCCTGCGGCGTTGCGGCCTTCACTGTAGCGACGATCTGATCGCCGACCCGGGCGTAGCGCCGCCGCGAGCCGCCGACCACGCGGATGCAGAGGAGCTCGCGCGCACCCGTGTTGTCGGCGACCTTGAGACGTGATTCCTGCTGGATCATCTGGGATGCCTACTTCGCTGCCTCGACGACCTCTGCGAGCCGCCAGCGCTTCGTCTTGGAGAGCGGACGCGTCTCGACGATGCGGACGACGTCGCCGACCTTGGCCTGCCCCTGCTCGTCGTGCGCGTGGAACTTGGCGCTCTGGCGCACGACCTTCTTGTAGCGCGGGTGCGCCTTCACGGTGTCGACGCGGACGACGATCGTCTTCTCCATCGCGTCGGAGACGACCGTGCCCTGGCGCTCCTGGCGCCGGCCACGCTCGTGCTCCGGCGTCTCGAGACGCACCATCGGCTTGCGCTCGGCCGCCTTCTGGCGCTTCGGCCGTGTCTTCTGCGGACGCAGGGCGCGGGGAACGCGCTTGCGCTTTGCCTTCGGCCCGGACTGCGGCGCTGGCGCCGCCTCGGGCTCAGGCGCGCTCGCGGCGGCGGGCGCCTCCGGTTCGGCGGGAGTCGTCTCGGGCTCGGCTGCGGCCACCGGCGCCTCTGCCGGCTCGGCTGCCTCCGGCGCCGTCGCGGCGTCCTCGACGGCGCTCTCGGCGACCGGCTCCTCGGGGGCATCCGGCGCCTCGGGAGCGACAGGCTCCTCGGAAGCGACAGGCTCCTCGGCCGCCTCTGCCACCGGCTCCTCGGCGTCGGTCGTCGTCTCGTCGGCCACCGCGGCAGGGGTCTCCACGACCGCCTCCTCGGGGGTCTCCACAGCCTCGTCGGCCGTCGTCTCGTCGTTCACGTCGTTCTGCTTCTTCTCAGCCATCACACCTTCTCCGTAGCCCGCTGGTGCTGAATCGTCAGGATGCGGGCGATCTCGCGCCTCGCCTGGCGCAGCCGCGCGCTCGACTCGAGCGCCCCGGTCGCCGCCTGGAAACGGATCTTGAAGAGCTCCTGCCGGCCCTCGCCGAGCTTGCGCTCGAGCTCCTCGTCACTCAGATTTCTCAGCTGGTCAGCTTTCAAAGAGATCCGCCTCCCGCTTCACGAACTTCGTCTTCATCGGGAGCTTCTGAGCGGCGAGGCGCAGCGCTTCCTTGGCGAGCGGCTCGTCGACGCCCGACAGCTCGAACATCACGCGGCCCGGCTTGACCACCGCGACCCACCCCTCCGGAGAGCCCTTGCCCGAGCCCATCCGGGTCTCGGCGGGCTTCTTCGTGAACGGCTTGTCGGGGAAGACGTTGATCCAGACCTTGCCGCCGCGCTTGATCTTGCGCGTCATCGCGATCCGGGCAGCCTCGATCTGACGGTTGGTCACCCAGCCGTTCTCGAGTGCCTTGATCCCGAAGTCGCCGAACTGCACGTCGAGCTGCCCCTTGGCGTAGCCGGCGCGGCGCCCGCGGAACTGCTTGCGGTGCTTGGTCTTGCGCGGCATCAACATCAGCTCTCACCACCCGTCTCGCTCGGCGGCGAGGTGGCCTCGGTTGTCGTCGGGGGCGTCGACTCGACCTGGGTCTCCGGCGCCTGATCGACGGGCGGAGCCTGCGTCTCGGGGGTCGCGCCGCGCTCACGTGCCGGCCCGCGGCCCTGGCCCTGGCCGCCCTGCCCACCGCGACCGCGACCACCGGGGCGACGGCGCTTCTGGACGAGGCCGAGGCCCTCACGGTCCTGCCCGCGGCCGCGCGCGCTCTCGCGCGAGGCGCCGAGCCCCTCGGTGTTCGAGCCGCGCCGGCGGCGCGAGCCGTCGGCCTCGGTGATGCGCTCGCGACCGAGCGACCCCTCGTACCCCTCGGGCATGATCTCGCCCTTGTTCACCCAGACCTTGACGCCGATCCGGCCGTACGTCGTCTTCGCCTCGGCGAAGCCGTAGTCGATGTCGGCGCGGATCGTGTGCAGCGGCACGCGACCCTCGGTGTAGCGCTCGCTGCGGCTCATCTCGCCGCCGCCGAGGCGGCCACCGCACTGGATCTTGATCCCCTGCGCACCGGAGCGCATCGCCGAGGCGAGCGACCGCTTCATCGCGCGGCGGAACGAGACGCGGTTCTGGAGCTGCTCCGCGATCGACTGCGCGACGAGCTGCGCGTCGAGCTCGGGGCGCTTGATCTCGTTGATGTTGATGTGGACGCTCTTGCCCGTGATCGCGTGCAGCTCCTTGCGAAGCGCGTCGACCTCGACCCCGGACTTGCCGATCACGATGCCGGGCCGCGCCGTGTAGATATCGACCGTGATCCGTTGCTTGTCCTTGCGGATCAGGATGTCCGAGAGGCCGGCGTGAGCGAGCTTCCCGTTGATGTGGTCGCGGATCCGGATGTCCTCGAGGATGTAGTCGGCGATCTCCTTCTTGCCGGTCCACCAGTTGGACTTCCAGTCGTGGATGACGCCGACGCGGAGCCCGCCGGGATGCACTTTCTGACCCATTAGACGGTCGCTCCTTCCTTCTTCTTCGCCGGCGTGCGGCGCTTGGACTTCGGCTTCTCCTCGACCGGGGCCGCCTCGTCGACGGGTGTGTCAGTCGTCGGCGCGGTCTCGGCTGCAGGCTTCGTCGCGTTCTGGGGCCGTGGGCGCCCGGCCTTGGGGTTCCCGGCGACGACGATCGTGATGTGGCAGGTGCGCTTGCGGATCCGGTTGACGCGGCCACGCGCGCGGGCGCGCCACCGCTTGAGCGTCGGGCCCTCGTCGGCGTACGCCTCGAGGATCACGAGCTCGTCGCCGTCGAGCCCATGGGCCGACTCGGCGTTCGCGACGGCCGACGCGAGGACGCGGTCGATCTCGCGTGCCGCGGCACGGGGGGTGAACGCGAGGATCGTGCGCGCCTCCGGCACCGTGCGGCCACGCAGCAGGTCGAGCACGAGCCGCGCCTTTCGCGCGGACATGCGGACCCACTTCGCCTGGGCGCGAACGGTCGTCTTCGAGCTGTCGGCCTTCGCAGCCACTAGCGCTTCTTCACCTGGGCCTGGCGGTCACCGGAGTGGCCGCGGAACGTCCGGGTCGGCGCGAACTCGCCGAGCTTGTGACCGACCATCTGCTCGCTGACGAAGACCGGCACGTGCTTGCGACCGTCGTGGACGGCGATCGTGTGGCCGACCATCTCGGGGAAGATCGTCGAGGCCCGCGACCACGTGCGGATCATCCGGCGCTCGCCGGCGTCGTTCATCGCGCCGATGCGGGCGAGCAGCCGCTCCTCGACGAAAGGCCCCTTCTTGGAAGATCTGCTCATTTAGCGACGCTCCTTGCCGCGGCGGCGGCCGCGAACGATCAGCCTGTCGGATTCCTTGTGCTTGCGGCGGGTGCGCTTCCCGATCGTCGGGACGCCCCAGGGGGTCACCGGGTGGTGGCCCTTCGACTTGCCCTCGCCACCGCCGTGCGGGTGGTCGACGGGGTTCATCGCGGTGCCGCGGACGGACGGGCGCTTGCCGAGCCAGCGGCTGCGACCCGCCTTCCCGCTCGACTCGTTGGCGTGGTCGGCGTTCCCGACCTGACCGACGGTCGCCCTGCAGGTGAGCAGCACGCGGCGCATCTCGCCCGAAGGCAGGCGCAGGACGCCGTAGGGGGCGTCCTTCGCGACGAGCTGGATCCCGGAACCTGCGGAGCGGGCGATCTTCGCGCCCTGGCCGGGACGGAGCTCGACGGCGTGAACGACGGTGCCCGTCGGGATGTCGGCGAGCGGCAGCGCGTTCCCCGGCTTGATGTCGGCACCCGTGCCCGACTGCACCGAGGCCCCGACCCGCAGCCCCGAAGGCGCGAGGATGTAGGCCTTGGCGCCGTCGGCGTAGTGGAGCAGCGCGATCCTGGCCGACCGGTTCGGGTCGTACTCGATCGTCGCGACCTTCGCCGGCACGCCGTCCTTGACGCGCTTGAAGTCGATGCGGCGATAGCGGCGCTTGTGGCCGCCGCCCTGGTGGCGCGTCGTGATGCGACCGTGCTTGTTGCGGCCGCCGGTGCGCTTGAGCGGCTCGAGCAGCGACTTCTCCGGGGTCGAGCGCGTGATCTCCTCGAACGAGGAGGTCGCCATCTGTCGCCGGCCGGGGCTCGTGGGCTTGTACTTCTTGACTGCCATCAGACTTGGGCTCCCTCGAAGATCTCGATCGTCTCGCCCTCGCGGACCTGGACGATCGCCTTCTTCCAGCCCTGCCGCGTGCCCTTGAAGAGCCCTCGCCGCTTCGGCTTCGGCTGCACCTTGATGATGTTCACCTTCCGGACGTGCACGTCGAAGAGCTCCTCGACGGCCTGCTTGACCTGGGTCTTGTGGGCGTCGGGATGGACGCGGAAGGCGTACCGGCCGTCGGCGATCCCCTCGTAGCTCTTCTCGGAGACGACGGGTGCGAGGACGACCTGCTGACTGGTGAGACCGCTCACGCTGACGTCTCCTTTCCCGCGCGCCCCTCGACGAGCGGCAGCGCGGCCTCGGTCACGACGAGCGCTCGCGCCCAGACGACCGCGGCAACGTCGAGCTCCGCCGGGACGGTGACGAGCACGCGCTCGAGGTTCCGGAAGGACTTCACCACGACCTCCTCGTCCTCGCGCGCGACGACGAGCACCGGCGCGTCCTTCCCCCAGTCGGCGAGCACCTGCTTCGCCTGCTTCGTCGACGGGCTCGCGAACGAGCCGGCGTCGAGCACGGCGAGCGTGCCGTTCCCGGCATGGTGCGAGAGGGCGCCGCGAAGCGCCGCCCGGCGGGCCTTGCGGTTCACCTTCACCTCGAAGCTCCGCATCCCTGGCGGGAAGGCCATGCCGCCACCCGTGAACTGCGGCGCGCGGATCGTGCCCTGGCGGGCGCGCCCGGTTCCCTTCTGGCGCCACGGCTTCGCGCGGCCGCCGGCGACGAGCCCGCGGCTCTTGGCACCACGCGTCCCTGCGCGCGCGGCATTCAGCTCCGCGCGCACGGTCTCGTGGACGAGATGCGGCTTCACGTCGGCCTCGAAGACCCCCGCGTCGAGCGCGACGTCCTTCGCCGAGCCGCCGAGAACCTGAGCCTTGACGGCCATCACTCCACTCCCCTGATCTCGACGAGCCCACTCTTCGGGCCCGGCACCGCGCCGCGGACGAGGATCAGATTCCGCTCTGCGTCGATCCCGTGCACGACGAGACCGAGCTGGGTGGCACGCTTGCCGCCCATCCGGCCGGCCATCTTCTTGCCCTTGAAGACCCGAGACGGCGTCGCCGAGGCGCCGATCGAGCCTGGCTTGCGCACGTTGTGCGAGCCGTGGCTGACCGGGCCGCGGTGGAAGTTGTGCCGCTTGATCGTGCCCTGGAAGCCCTTCCCGATCGACGTGCCCGCGACCTTGATGCGGTCACCCGCCTCGAAGACCTCGACGGTGACGCTCTCGCCGGCCTGCAGCTCGGTCGACCCGCGGAACTCGACGAGATGCCGATGTGCGCCCACGCCCGCCTTGCGGAGGTGGCCGAGCTCGCCCTTCGAGAGCTTGCGCTCGACCACCTCGCCGAAGGCGAGCTGGACGGCGTCGTAGCCGTCGGCGGCCTCGGTCCGCACCGCGACGACCGGGCACGGGCCCGCCTCGATCACGGTGACGGCGTCGACCGCACCGGTCTCCTCGTCGAAGATCTGCGTCATGCCGAGCTTCTTGCCGATGATGCTCTTCATCGTCATCGCCTAGAGCTTGATCTCGATGTCGACCCCGGCCGGCAGGTCGAGCCGCATGAGCGAGTCGACCGTCCGGGGGGTGGGGCTGTGGATGTCGATCAGGCGCTTGTGCGTGCGCACCTCGAAGTGCTCGCGCGAGTCCTTGTCCTTGAACGGGCTGCGGATCACGCAGTACACGTTCTTCTCGGTGGGCAGGGGCACGGGGCCGGTGATGGTCGCACCGGTCCGCTGGGCCGTCTCCACGATCTGGGACGCCGAGCGGTCCACCTGCTGGTGGTCGTAGCCCTTCAAGCGGATTCTGATCTTCTGCTGAGCCATGGGTATGTAAGAGAGGGCGAGATGAAATCTCGCCTCCTACTTGATGATCTCCGTGACGACGCCGGCACCGACCGTGCGGCCGCCCTCGCGGATCGCGAAGCGGAGGCCCTGATCCATGGCGATCGGCTGGTGCATGTCGATCTCCATGTTCGTGTTGTCGCCCGGCATGACCATCTCCTGGCCCTCCGGAAGCTTGATCGCGCCGGTCACGTCGGTCGTGCGGAAGTAGAACTGCGGCCGGTAGCCGTTGAAGAACGGCGTGTGGCGCCCGCCCTCCTCCTTGGAGAGCACGTACACCTCGGCCTTGAACTGGGTGTGCGGGGTGATCGAGCCGGGCTTCGAGAGCACCTGCCCGCGCTCGACGTCCTCGCGCTTGATCCCGCGGAGCAGCGCGCCCGCGTTGTCGCCCGCCTGCGCGAAGTCGAGGATCTTCTGGAACATCTCGAGCCCCGTGACGGTGGTCTTCTCCGTCTTCGGGTGGATGCCGACGATCTCGACCTCGTTGCCGACCTCGATCTTCCCCTGCTCGATGCGGCCGGTGACGACGGTGCCGCGACCGGTGATCGTGAAGACGTCCTCGATCGGCATCAGGAAGGGCTTGTCGACGTCACGCGCGGGCTCCGGGATGTAGGAGTCCACGGCCTCCATGAGCTCGACGATCTTGCCCGTCCACTCGGCGTCGCCCTCGAGCGCCTTCAGCGCCGAGACGCGGACGATCGGGATGTCGTCGCCGGGGAAGTCGTACTTGGAGAGGAGCTCGCGCACCTCCATCTCGACGAGCTCGAGGAGCTCCTCGTCGTCGACCATGTCGGCCTTGTTGAGGGCGACGACCATCGCCGGCACC
>Ga0190271_10001141_pt1 | contig 14718 bp, 15 predicted proteins | sample Popmic356T_FD_133747 | JGI IMG/M metagenome (GOLD analysis project Ga0190271, IMG submission 133747) | Populus adjacent soil microbial communities from riparian zone of Weber River, Utah, USA - 356 T | ecosystem: Environmental > Terrestrial > Soil > Riparian zone | place: USA: Utah | collected...
ACCAAGAGCGGCTTCGACCTCGAGCTCACCCGCGCGGTGTGCGACGCGGTGCCGGTGCCGGTGGTCGCTTCGGGTGGCGTGGGCATGCTCGAGCATCTGTCGGAGGGCATCCGCATCGGCGGCGCCGACGCGGTGCTGGCGGCGAGCATCTTCCACTACGGCGAGTTCACGGTCGCGCAGGCGAAGGCGCTGCTGGCGCGCGACGGCATCCCGGTCCGGCCGTGACGTTGAGGAACGGCCCGCCGAACGAAGTCCGCCTCATCGGCGGGCTGTGGAAGCGCAGCAAGCTGCCCGTTCCGGGGCGGCCGGGCCTGCGCCCGACACCCGACCGGGTGCGCGAAACGCTCTTCAACTGGCTCGGCCAGGATCTGGGCGGCTGGCGCTGCATCGACGCCTTCGCCGGCACCGGCGCGCTCGGCTTCGAGGCCGCATCGCGCGGTGCGGCGCAGGTCGTGCTGGTCGAAAGGGACCCGCTGATCGTCAGCAGCCTGCGCGCCAGCAAGGAGCGGCTGCATGCCGACGCCGTGCGTGTCGAGCCCGGCGACGGGCTGGTGGCGCTCGGCCGCGCCACGCCGGCGTCGTTCGAACTCGTCTTTCTCGACCCGCCCTATGACGCCGGGTTGATGAGCGCTGCCCTGGCTGCGGCGGCCCGGGCCGTGGTTCCTGGCGGCTTCGTGTACGCCGAATCCGGCACGGATCTGCTCGAATGGCCGACCGGTCTGGCCCTGCACCGCCAAGGCCGCGCCGGGCAGGTGCATCATCAACTGCTGCGCCGCGACCCCGCCGCCGGACCCTAGTCCCGGCCCCGGCAAAGCTACACTGGCGCTGGCATCCAGGCCCCGCCCAGGAGGACGTGCCTTGACGAACAAGACGCCGCTGACCGCCGTGTACCCGGGCACCTTCGACCCGATGACGCTCGGCCATGCCGACCTGATGCGGCGTGCCGCCAGCCTGTTCGACCGCCTCGTGCTGGCGGTCGCTGCGGGGCACCACAAACGTACGATGTTCACGATTGCCGAGCGCCTCGACATGGCGCGCGAGATCGCCGCCTCGTGCGACAACGTCGAGGTCATGGCCTTTCGGGGCTTGTTGCGGGACTTTGTCGTCGACCTCGGTGGCAAGGTCGTCGTGCGCGGACTGCGGGCCGTGAGCGACTTCGAATACGAGTTCCAGATGGCCGGCATGAACCGGCAGTTGATGCCCGAAGTCGAGACCGTCTTCATGACGCCGAGTGACCAGTTCCAGTTCGTCAGCGGCACCTTCGTGCGCGAGATTGCCACTCTGGGCGGTGATGTCTCCAAGTTTGTCGCACCATCGGTGCTGCAGCGGCTGCAGGAACGGGTCGCGGTGCCCGAAGAGTGAATCCATGGCCTTGCTGATCACGGATGAATGCATCAACTGCGATGTGTGCGAGCCCGAGTGCCCGAACCAGGCGATCTTCATGGGCATCGAGATCTACGAGATCGACCCGCACCGGTGCACCGAATGCGTGGGCCATTTCGATGAACCGCAGTGTGTGCAGGTCTGCCCTGTGAGCTGCATTCCGCTGAACCCGGACTGCGTGGAGACCAAGGAACAGCTTCTGGCGAAGTACCAGCGCCTGACCGCGCCCGTCGCCGGCTGAACCGCAACGCGCGGGGCTCTTTGCCGGCGGCGGCACGCGTGCCGTGGTAGTCGGGGCCTTGTCGCCTGGGGGTCGTTTGCCCTTGCTCGTGCGCGCGGCCGAGGCTGGCAAGGCTGGCCCCGCGGCGTCCGCCGACCGCGGCGACACGATGCCGGTCGGCGCCTGGCCCAGCGCCGCGGCTTCGCGCTGTCGCCGCTCCGCTTCGAGCTGATCGGTCAGGCGCCGCTGGTCGGCCGCGACCCGCTTCGCTTCGCGCTGCTGGGCCGCAGAGCGCGGATCGGAAACGTCGACAGCACGCCCGTCCTTGCAGGGGGTCTGCGATTACTCGCGTCCGTCGGGCCCGCAGCGGTAGACCGTCTGGGCGCTCGCGGCCGCGCCGGCCAGTGCCAGCACCGTGGCCGTCACCTGCCGGCCGAGGGACCGGGTCATGTCGCCTTCGGTCCTGCGTCGACCGCGGCGAGGGTGGGCGGCTTCGGCCGCGCCGGCTTGGCGTGCAGCTTCATCATCGCCTTGTCCATCTCGCCGGCGAGCAGCAGGTCGAGCGACTGCAGCGAAAGTTCGACCGCGCCGGTGATGGCGTCACGTTCTGCCGCCGGCGGCTTGCGCAGCACGTAGTCCACCACCTCGGCCTTGACGCCCGGGTGGCCGATGCCCAAGCGCAGGCGCCAGTAGTCGGCGCTGCCGAGCTGGGCGTGGATGTCGCGCAGCCCGTTGTGGCCGGCGTGGCTGCCACCGAGCTTGAGCTTCATCTGGCCCGGCATCAGGTCGAGTTCGTCGTGCACGACGAGGATCTCCGCCGGCTCGATCTTGAAGAAGCGCGCCAGTGCCGCGACCGACTTGCCCGACAGGTTCATGTAGGTCTGCGGCTCGAGCATCCAGACGGGGCCGGCGGGCCGGTTCACGCGCGCGGCCAGGCCGAAGTACGCCCGTTCCGCCACGAGGCGGGCACCGAGCGCGCGCGCTGCGGCGTCGACCCACCAGAACCCGGCGTTGTGCCGCGTGAGTTCGTATTCGGGGCCCGGGTTGCCCAGGCCGACCAGCAGGCGGATCATCGTAAGGCGGATTATCGATCGGCAAAAAGCAAGGGGCCCCACTTTGCGGCGGGGCCCCCGAAGTCGACGCAGCCGCGACTTACTTCTTGTTCGCCTTCTCGTCCTTCTTGGCCTTGGTCTTGGCCGCAGGTGCAGCAACCACCGGAGCCGCAGGAGCCGCTTCTTCCTCGACGACCTTCGGCAGCGTCGCGGTGGCGATCACCGGATTCAGCGTGCCGCGCTTGACGACCTTGATGCCCTCGGGCAGCTTCAGATCGCTCGCGTGCATCGACTGGCCCTTGACGAGATGGCTCAGGTCGATCTCCAGGAACTCGGGCAGTTGCGATGCCAGGCACTCGACCTCGATCTCGGTCTGCACGTGGTTGACCAGGCACTTGTCGGTCTTGACCGCCGGCGAGGTTTCTTCGCCCGAGAAGTGAAGCGGCACCTTCTTGCGCAGCCGGGTCGACTCGTCGATGCGCTGGAAATCCACGTGCAGGACCTGCTGTTTCCAGGCGTGCATCTGGAAGTCGCGCAGCAGCACCTTCTGCACCTGCCCGGCGAGTTCCATCTCGAGGATCGACGAGTGGAACGCTTCCTTCTTGAGCGCGAAGTAGAGCGCGTTGTGATCGACCTCGATCGTGGCGGGCGTGCCGGCACCGTAGACGATGCCGGGGACCTTGCCGGCGACGCGCAGGCGGCGGCTCGCTCCGGTCCCCTGCAGCGAACGCTCGAAAGCTGTGAATTTCATTTCAGACTCCAAAAGTGAGGGCTCCGCGACCAGAGCCCTGTAAAAACGGGCCGAAGGCCCGAAACCGAACGGAGCAGGGTCGCTGAAAGCGATCCCGTTCTCCGACTAAAAATTACTGTTCTGCTCCGCAAACAGCGACGTCACCGACTCGCCATCCGAAATGCGCCGGATCGTCTCGGCAAACAGGAACGCCACCGAGAGCTGGCGGATCTTCTTGCACGACTTGCCGGCGTCGGTGAGCGGGATCGTGTTCGTGACAACGACTTCGTCGAGCTGGCTCGCGGCGATCCGGTCGACCGCGGGGCCGGAGAACACTGGGTGCGTGCAGTAGGCGAAGACACGGCCGGCGCCGCGCTCCTTCAGCACCTCGGCCGCCTTCACCAGGGTGCCGGCGGTGTCGATCATGTCGTCCATCACGACGCAGTTGCGGCCTTCGATCTCGCCGATCACGTGCATCACTTCGGACACGTTGGCCGTCGGGCGCCGCTTGTCGATGATCGCCAAGTCGCAACCCAGTTGCTTGGCGAGTGCGCGCGCGCGCACGACGCCGCCGACGTCGGGCGAGACGACCACGAGTTCGGGGTAGTTCTTGCTCTTCAGATCCGACAGCAGCACCGGCGAGGCGTAGATGTTGTCGACCGGGATGTCGAAGAAACCCTGGATCTGGTCGGCGTGCAGGTCCATCGTCAGCAAGCGCTCGACGCCCACGGTCTCGAGCAGGTTGGCCACCACCTTGGCGCTGATCGGCACCCGTGTCGAGCGCGGCCGGCGGTCCTGCCGCGCGTAGCCGAAGTAGGGGATCACGGCCGTGATGCGGCGTGCACTCGCCCGCTTGAGCGCATCGACCATGATGAGCAGCTCCATCAGGTGCTCGTTGGTCGGGTTGCAGGTGGGCTGGATCACGAAGACGTCGCGCGCGCGTACGTTCTGCTTGATCTCGACCGTGACCTCGCCATCGGAGAAACGGCCGACCATCGCCTTGCCGAGCTCGGCGCCGAGGTGGGTCGCGATCTCCTGCGCCAGCGCCGGGTTGGCGTTGCCCGAGAACAGCAGGGTGTTGAACAGCACGGGTCGTCCTTGAGCGCAGCGTCAGCCGGGAGCGGCTGGCGCGCGGGGCGTCAGCGGCAGGAAGATTTGGCAGGGGAGGAAGGACTCGAACCCTCGCATGTCGGAATCAAAATCCGATGCCTTGACCAACTTGGCGACTCCCCTACACAGGACACCGCTTGCGCCGCGCCCTTGAAACCCGCTTTCAGCCGGCCCAGCCCCGCAGGGGGTGGTGGACCAGGCTGCGGCACAGTCGACCGACCCAACCCGGCGGAAGCGCATCGAAAATCGCTGCATCCTCTGCTGGCTTTGTCGCCAAGGGAAGGTTCCCCGTACCGACCCGGGAGAACACCGCACTGCCCGAGCCGGTCATCCGGCTGTTGCCGAACCGCTGCTCGAGCCACCGGGCGGCTTGCGCCACCTCGGCGCACCGGCCTTGCGCGGGCGGCTGCAAATCGTTGCGGCCGTATCCCGAGGTCAAGCCGGCCATTGCCGTGTGCTCCAGAGAGCCTTCGATTATAGCGGTAGGCGTGGCTCGGCACAGCAGCGGGCTGTCGAAGATGTCCTTGGTGGCGATCGACGCCGCCGGCTTCAGCACGGCGTAGGTCTGCGGCGGCAGCGCCAGCGCCGAGAGCTCGTCGCCGATGCCCTGGACGAGTGCGTTGTCGCCGAAGACAAAAAACGGCACGTCCGCGCCCAGCCCGGCGGCGATCTGGAGCAGGCGATCGCGCGGCCAGTTCAGGCCCCAGAGCCGGTTCAGCGCCAGCAGCACGGTGGCGGCGTCGGAGCTGCCACCGCCCATGCCCGCGCCGCTGGGTACCCGTTTGTCGATGCCGATGTCGGCGCCGAGCGGGGTGCCGCTGGCGGCCTGCAAGGCGCGCGCCGCGCGCAGGCAGAGGTCGTCTGCGGGCAAGGACTCGCCCAGGTCGTGGCGATGCAGGCGGCCGTCGGCGCGGAGTTCGAACTGCAGCGTGTCTGCCCAGTCGATCAGCACGAACACCGACTCGAGCAGGTGGTAGCCGTCGGCGCGCCGGCCGACCACGTGCAGAAAGAGGTTCAGCTTGGCCGGTGCCGGCACGTCGTAGAGCGCCCGCAACGTCATCGCGGATCCTCCAGCCGCACCCGCAGCGTCACCGCGGGCGGCAAGCTTCGCCGGGCTGTCAGATGCCCTTCGGCCAGGCGGCCGGTATCCACCTGCCAGCCGAGTTGTTCGAAACCGGCGCCCGCCACCAGAGGCTGGCTGGCCGCCCCGGCCCACGGCCGGCCGCGCAGCCAGTCGAAGAGCGCCGTCAAGGGCAGTGGCTCGCCGAAGGTGCTGCGCGACAGCCCGTCCAGATCACCGAAGGACTGCTGGCCGGTAGGCGTTTGCAGCTCAGCGCGCCCCGGCTGCCAGCGCGCCTGGGCCAGTACCGTGCCGAGCGGGCTCGTCAGGTCCATCTCACCGCGCGCTGGGTCGCCACGCAACTCGAACCCGGCGCTGAGCTGGCGCGCCGGCTCCGGCGGCGCCGCATCGACCTGGAGCGACAGCCGGCCCGCCAGGCCGTCGCCCGCGACGGGCGGCGTGGTCGCACAGCCGGCGAAGAACGTCAGGCAAGTCGCCAGGCATAGCGCCGGGCCGACGCGGCCGCGGCTCACAGGTCGGGCTTCAGCCGCGCCAGCGTTTCGCGCAGCACGTCGTTGCTCGCGTCGCGTGTCTTGCCCTCGCGCCAGACGCGCAGCGCCTCGTCTTGCCGGCCCAGCACCCACAACACCTCGCCCAGGTGCGCCGCGATCTCGGTGTCGGGGCGGGTGGCGTAGGCCTGGCGCAGCAACCGGGCGGCTTCTTCGCCGTTGCCGAGTCGGTACTCGACCCAGCCCAGGCTGTCGGTGATGAACGGGTCGCCGGGCGCCAGGTCGAGCGCCTTGCGGATCAACTCGCGTGCCTCGCCCAGCCGTTGGGATCGATCGGCGAGCGAATAACCGAGCGCGTTGTACGCGTTGTGGTTGTCGGGCTTCAACTCGATCACGCGGCGCAGCAAGCGCTCCATCTGGTCCATGCGCCCGAGCTTCTCGGCCATCATCGCCTGCTCGTAGAGCAATTCGTTGTCGTCGGTGAAACGCTTCGAGGCCTGGTCCAGCACCTCGTAGGCGTCGCCCCACTGCTTCACTTCGCGCAGGACCTGCGCTTCGGCGAACACCTTGGCGCGGGCGTCTTCCGGGTTGCGTTCGGGCACGCGCTGCACCAGTTCGCGCGCCTCCTTCAGCTTGCCCTGGCGTGCCAGCAGCGTGGCGCGGCGGGTCTGGACTTCGAGCGCACGTTGCGGGTTGTCGACACGCGCGAGGTAAGCCTCGGCGGCCGGGAAGTCGCCGCGCAACTCGGCCGTCTGCGCCAGCATCAGCCACGCTTCCACCAGCCCGGCGCCGGTGCCCCCTGCGGCGGGAACCCCTTCGTCGTCGGCATCGTCATCGTCATCGCTCGAATCGCTGGTCGACGGGGTGCCGCTGCCCTGAACCAGCTGAACGTAACGCTGCAGCGCCGCTTCGGCCGGGCCGGCGTGCCGAAGCTCAAGGTGCAACGCGCCGAGCGTGAGCCACGGGGCAGGCAGCTCGGGCTGCAGCCGCGTCACGGTCTCGAGCTGGGTGATGGCGTCGGCGAAACGCTGGGCTTGCGTCAGGGCCCGTGCGTAGGCCTGCCGCAGCGCGGGCTCGTGGCCCGGCGCGGCCAGGTGCGACACCACGATCGCCTCGGCCTCGGGCTGCTTCGACATCAACTCCAGCGCCAGCAGCGCCGGCCCCGGCGCGGCCGGATCGTTCGCGTGCGCCTCCTTCGCCAGCGCGAGCGCGCGGGCGCCGTCCCCCGCCGCCAGGGTGGCGCGGCCCGTCGCGGTCAACGCCGCCGTCCGTGTCGCGGGCACCGCGGCGTACGGTTGCAGCACCTCCTCGATCAGCTTCAACACCGCCTTCGGGTCGTTCGAGCGCTGGAAGAAGCGCGGCAGCGAAGCGATCAGCGCCGGGCGTGCAGGGTCCGGTGTGCGCGCGATCAGCGAACGCAGCGGCTCCGCGGTGTCGGGCAGCCGGTTCAGCGCGACCAGGATCTGCAGCTGCATCCGCAGCGCGTCGAGCGAATCCGGCACGCTGGTGCGCCAGGCGCGTGTGGCCGCCAGCGCGTCTTCGCCGGCGCGGGCTTGCAGCGCGATGTCGACCGCCCGCCTGAAGAGCTGTTCGTCGCGTGTGCGCCGCGCCGCGTCGAGCATCAGCTGGAAGGCGTTGTCGGGCTTGCCGTTGCGGACCTCGATTTCGCCGATCAGCAGCTGATAGAAGAGCAGCGAATCGAGCGCGGAGTTGGTGGGTGGCGTGGATACCGCCGCGACCGTGGCCGGCGTCTCCTGCGCCCGGGCCGCCGGTGCCCAGGCAGCGCCAGCGGCGGCCAGCGCCAGAGTGGTCATCGTGGCGCCGAGGCGCCCGGAACGGCAGGGTTTCACCGGATGATTCTCACATAATGGCCTATGCCCGAGATGCCAGAGGTGGAAGTCACGCGGCGCACGATCGCCGACGGTTTGCGCGGTGCACGTGTGCTCGGCGCACGCCTGGGCAAGCCGCTGCGCTGGCCGCTCGGCTGTCGGCCTGAAACGCTCGCCGGGCGCGAAATCGGTGATGTCGCACGGCGCGGCAAGTACCTGTGGTTGCCGCTGGCCGCATCGTCTCCGGCGTCAGCCGACAGCCATGAGACCTCGGCCGCCGGGGGCCTGCTGCTGCACCTGGGCATGTCGGGCTCGCTCGGCTTCAGCGCCGACCCCGGACCGGCCGGCCCGCACGACCACTTCGACCTCGTCACCACCCGCGGCACGCTGCGCCTGCGCGACCCGCGCCGCTTCGGCGCCGTGCTGTGGTCGGGCGGGATCGACGTGTTGCCGGCCGCGAACTTGCTCGCCCGCCTCGGCCACGAGCCCTTCGACGGTGCGCTCACGCCGCAGCGCTTCCACGAGGCGCTGAAGCAGCGCCGCACTGCGATCAAGAACGTGCTGCTCTCGGGGAACGTGATCGTCGGCGCCGGCAACATCTATGCGTGCGAGGCGCTGTTCCGCGCTGGCATCGATCCGCGCACGCGCAGCGACCGCTTGAGCCGGCCGCGCGCCGAGCGGCTGCTGGGCGCGGTACGCGACACGCTGGCGCGTGCACTCGAGGTCGGCGGCTCGACGCTGCGCGACTTCCGCGACGGGCATGGTGTGGGCGGCGAGTTCCAGGCCGAAGCCGCTGTCTACGGCCGTGCCGGTGAACCCTGCCTGCGCTGCGGCGCCGCGGTACGCAAAACGGTGCAGGGCCAGCGCGCCACGTACTACTGCCGCGGGTGCCAAAGGCGCTGAGCCGTGGCGCGCAAGGCGCGCCGACCTTCGCTCGCGGCCCGTGCGCGTGACACAAGTCCGCTTGCGAAGTGACGGTTGTCAGCAGGTGTATCCGCAGCCGTCCGGCGCGGTCCGCCACGCTAGCATGCAGCGCTTTCCAAAGGGCCGAGCACCGATGTACTCGTCATTTGCGACCCGCCTGAACTCGCTGGCCGACTGGCGTGCCGCCGTCGACCGGTCGGCCGCGTCGCTCGCCCAGTGGCTGCAGGAAAACGAGTTGCACGGTGACCAGGAGCGGGCGCTGCTCGTGTCGCTGCACGAACGCCTGGTCTCCGACAAGCTGCTGGTCGCGTTTGTCGCCGAGTTCTCGCGTGGCAAGTCCGAACTCATCAACGCGATCTTCTTCGCCGACGCCGGCCGCCGTGTGCTGCCGGCGACGCCGGGGCGCACGACGATGTGCCCGGTCGAGTTGCGCCACGACGAGGGCGTGGCACCGTCGCTCGCGCTGCTGCCGATCGAAACCCGCCTGCGCGGCCTGACCCTGGCCGAGTTGCGCGTGACCGAAGAGGCCTGGACCCGGGTACCGCTCGACCCGGCCGACCCGGAAGGGCTGGTGCGTGCGCTGGCCGAGGTCACCCACACGCGCCAGGTCAGCGTCGACGATGCACGTGCACTCGGCCTCTGGCACGACGAGTTCCCGGACGAGAACCCGCAGCCCGCGGCCGACGGCACGGTCGAGGTGCCGGCCTGGCGCCACGCGCTGATCCACTACCCGCACCCGCTGCTGCAGCGCGGCCTGGTCGTGCTCGACACCCCGGGCTTGAACGCGATCGGCACCGAGCCCGAGCTCACGCTCGGCCTGCTGCCTTCCGCCCACGCGACCGTCTTCGTGCTCGGCGCCGACACCGGCGTCACGCGTTCCGACCTCGGCATCTGGCGCGACCACCTCGGCGCGCGTGCGCTCGAACGTTTCGTGGTCCTGAACAAGATCGATACGCTGGAAGATCCGCTCGCCGCGCCGGCCGACGTCGCGCGCCAGATCGAGCGCCAGCGCGACGAGGCCGCGCGCACGCTCGGCATTGACTCGGCGCGGGTCTATCCACTGTCGGCACGCAATGCGCTGGCCGCGCGCGTGGCGGGCGATGCCGACGGCCTGCGGTGCAGCCGCCTGCCCGAACTGGAAGAAGCGCTTTCAAGCGAGTTGCTGCCGCGCCAGCAGGAGTTGCTCGGGCTTGCCGCCTGCGACACGCTGGCGACGCTGCGCAGCGGCGTCTCGCGCCGCCTGACGGGCCGCCGGCGCGAGAACGCCGAGGAACTGCTCGAGTTGCGCGGCCTGCGTGGCAAGAGTGGCACCAAGGTGCGCGCGATGCTCGAGCGGATCGACGCCGAGACCGAGGACTTCGAGCGCTGCACGGCGCGCCTCACGGCGCTGCGTGCGGTGCAGATGAAGATGCTGCGCAACGCGGTGGCGCCGCTGTCGAGCGACGCCCTGCGCACCGAAGTTGCCGCGATGCAGCCGCCGGCGGCGCTGCGGCTGTTGAACGTGGGTGCGGCCAAGGCCTTCCAGGCCCTGGGTGCCAGGCTGCGCGCGGCACTTGCCCGTTCGACGGCGCAGACGAACGAGATGCAGCAGATGATGCAAGCCAGCTTCGAGCAGCTGAACGCCGAGTTCGGGTTCTCCTTTGCGCTCGCGCCGCAGCCCGACTCGGGGCTGGTCGAGGGCGAACTGGCGTTGATCGAACGCAGCTACGGCCGATACCTCGATTTCGGTCCGGCCTGGCGCATGGCGGGGCCCGGTTCGATGGAGCAGTTCCGGCGCATGCTGCTGTCCAAGCTGCGGGTCGTGTTCGAGAACGCGGCGAACGAGATCGAGCTCTGGAGCAAGAGCGCAGCAGGCCAGGTCGAGCTGCAATTGCGCGAACGCCGCCGCGCCTTCAAGCGCCGCCGCGAGGCGCTCGAACGCATCCAGTCGGCCGCCGGCGAACTCGAGCGCCGCATCGGCGAGCTCGAGCAGCAGGAGCAGCGCCTGCGCCAACTGCAGCAACGTCTGGACGGCCTCATTGCCAAGACCGAGTCGACCGCGCGCACGCTGCCGGCGATGCTGGCCAGCCGCAACGCGGCGTGACGCGCGTCCCGGGGGCGCCGGCCGCGCTGGCCACGCGGGTGGTGCGCTGGCAACGCCAGCACGGCCGCCACGGGCTGCCGTGGCAGGGCACCCGCGACCCCTACCGCGTCTGGCTGTCGGAGGTGATGCTGCAGCAGACGCAGGTCGCCACCGTGCTCGACTACTACGCCCGTTTCCTGGCGCGTTTCCCCGATGTGGGATCGCTGGCCGCGGCGCCGCTCGACGAAGTGCTCGCGCTCTGGAGCGGCCTGGGTTATTACAGTCGCGCGCGCCACCTGCACCGTTGCGCGCAGGTGGTGGTCGCGCAGCACGGCGGTGCCTTCCCGCGCGACAGCACCACGCTGGCGCTGCTGCCTGGCATTGGTCGTTCCACCGCGGCGGCGATCGCCGCGTTCTGCTTCGGCGAGCGGGTGGCGATCCTCGATGGCAACGTCAAGCGGGTGCTGACGCGGGCCCTCGGTTTCGGCGCCGACCTGTCGCTGGCGGCCAACGAACGTGTGCTGTGGGCGCAGGCCGATGCCCTGCTGCCCGTGCGTGACATCGAGGCCTACACACAAGGGCTGATGGACCTGGGCGCGAACGTGTGCATCCTGCGCCGCCCGCGCTGCGAAGCCTGCCCGCTGCGCTCGCTGTGTGTCGGCCATGCCGAGGGCGCGCCCGAGGCCTACCCGGTGAAGACGCGGCGCCTGAAACGCGGGCAGCGTACGAACGTGCTGCTGTGGCTGGAGCAGGGGACGCGGGTCTGGCTCGTGCGCCGGCCCGAACGCGGGGTCTGGGCGGGGCTGTGGAGCCTGCCCGAGTGGCCCGCCGACGACACGCTCGACGTCTTGGCCGCCACCTGGCCCGGGCACGGCGAGTGGCTGGCGCCGGTGGCGCATGCGCTGACCCACTTCGACTGGACGCTGCACCCGATGCGCTGGGCGTTGCCGGCGCGGCTGGCGGCCGTGCGCCAAGCCCAGGTGCAGGCGGCGTTGCCCGCGGGCCGCTGGTTCACACTCGACGACGCGCTGGCGTCCAGCCTGCCCGCGCCGGTGCGCAAGCTGCTCTCGGCTTGACCCGGATCAGCGCGGCGGCTGCGCAGTCACTTGCGAACGACCTGGCGGCTGCGCAGGAACTCGTCGACGAGTTGCAGCCGCATGCCGGGGTCGTCGAGCTCCATCAGCTTCTGTTTCGCTGCGAGCGAGATCGGCAGCAGCTCGCACCAGCGGTTGGCGACCCAGCCCGCATCGTCGAGCCGCATCGGCTCGACAAAAGGCACGGCGCCCTTTTCCTTCAGCGTGGCCGCGGCCTGCGACAGCGCCTCGACCGTGGCGCGCATGGTCTCGGCCGGCGCCTGCAGTTCGTCGTCGTCCAGCAGCTCGGCCGCGGCGACCCAGAGGCCGTTGGCCTGCTGCACCGGCGCTTCGCTGAGGCGAAAGCGCTGCAGGCCGGTGCAGCGCACCCGCAGGATGCCCTGCTGTTCGCTGTCGACGTCGTCGATCGCGGCGAGCACGCCGGTCTCTTCGATCCGCACGCCCTTTTCGTTCGCCCCGACTTCGGCGCCATGGCGCAGGCACACGACACCGAAGGGTTCGCGGTTGCGCAGGCACTGGCCGACGAGGTCGAGGTAACGCGCCTCGAACACTTTCAGGAGAAGCAGCCCGCCCGGGAACAGCACCATCTGGAGCGGGAACAACGACAGCGGCTTCTGCAGCTTCACTCGCGCGCATCCAGTTCGCGGTGTCGCACCAGCGTGGCGTTGCGGTCGGCAAAACGCTGCGCCAGCGTCTCGGCGCCATAGACCGAGCGATGCTGGCCGCCGGTACAGCCGATCGCCACCGTGAGGTAGCTGCGCTGGTCGTTCTCGAACGCCGGCAGCCAGTGGCGCAGGAAAGTCTCGATTTGCGCCAGCATCTCGACCACCTCGGGCTGTGCCGCCAGGTACTCGGCCACTGCGTCGTGGCGGCCCGTGAGCGGGCGCAGCTCGCGGATGTAGAAAGGGTTGGGTAGGATGCGCAGGTCGAAGACGAAGTCGGCGTCGAGCGGCACCCCGTGCTTGAAGGCGAAGGACTCGAAGACCAGCGTCAGCGCCGACGCGTTGGCGCCGACGAGGTCGCGCACCCAGCTGCGCAGCTGGGCCGGGCGCAGCTGGCTCGTGTCGACCACGGTCGAGATGTCGCGCATCTCGGCAAGCAACGAGCGTTCGAGCTCGATCGCATCGATCAGCGCCCGTGCTTCGTCGCCCGGCGCGCCGGTCTTCGACAGCGGGTGCGGGCGCCGGGTCTCGGAAAAGCGCCGCACCAGCGCGTCGGTGGCGGCGTCGAGGAAGACGCAGCGGATCTGCACCCCCTCCTGCTTGATCTCGGCGATCAGCGGCAGCAGGTGGGGCAGCGAACCGGCGCTGCGAACGTCGACCGCCACCGCCACGCGCGAGGTGAAACGTTCATGCTCGAGCCGGATGAAATCGCGCAGCAGTTCCGGCGGCAGGTTGTCGACGCAGAAGAAGCCCGCGTCTTCCAGTGCGTGCAACGCGACCGATTTGCCCGAACCCGAGATGCCGGTGACGAGGACGACTTCGGCGGTCATGCCTGTGCCCCGCCCAGCAGCGCCTGCGCATGCGCCAGGCCCGACAGGCGCTCGCCGCCGAGCATGCGTGCGATCTCGGCCACGCGCGATTCGCCTGCGACCGGCTGCACCTCGCTCAGCGTGGCCGGGCCCTGGAGTGACTTCGAGACCACGAAATGGGCGTCGGCGCAGGCCGCGACCTGCGCCAGGTGGGTCACCGCCAGCACCTGCGTGCCGGCACCGAGCTGCTTCAGCAGCCGGCCCACGCTGTCGCCCACGGCGCCGCCGACACCGGTGTCGATCTCGTCGAAGATCAGCGTTGGGAGCGCTTCGCCGCCCCGCGCGGTCGTCACGGCGATCGCCAGCGCCAGGCGCGACAGCTCGCCACCCGAAGCGACCTTGGCGAGCGGCTTCGGGTTCGTCCCGGCGTGGCCCGCGACCAGAAACTCCGCCGCCTCGAGCCCGAAGGACTGCGGCTCGGACTGCGCCACGAGCGCGACCTCGAAACGCCCGCCTTCCATGCCGAGCTGCTGCATCGCCTGCGTGATCGCGGCGGCCAGCCGGGGCGCAGCGGGCTTGCGTCGCGCCGACACCTTCCTGGCCTCGGTGCGCCAGCCGGCAGCGGCTTCGGCTTCGACGCGTTCGAGTGCGGCCAGGTCGGCTGCGGCGTCGATGACACGCAACTCGTCGCGCCAGCCTTGCAGCAGCTCGGGCAGCTCGGCCGGCTGGCGCCGGTAACGTCGCGCCAGTTGCAGCCAGGCCGAGAGCCGCACGTCCAGTTCGGCCAGGCGCGCCGGGTCGGGCTCGTTGTGGCCGAGATAGGCGCGCAGCGTGTGTGCTGCGTCCTGCAGCTGGACTTGCACGCCCTGCAGTTGCTCGAGCACGCAGCCCAGTTCGGCGTCGAAGCGGCCTACGGCGCCGAGCGCGTCGATGGCACGTGCCGTGAAGGTGCCCGCTGCCGGCTCCGCATCGGACACCGCGTCGAGCGCGCCGCGCGCACCGTCGAGCAGCGCCTGCGCGTTGGCCAGCCGCTGGTGTTCGGCGTTCAGCTCGCCCCACTCCTGTGCGCCCGGGGCGAGCTTGTCCAGCTCGCCGATCTGCCACTGCAGGCGCTCACGTTCGCGCTCTACGCTGTCGTGCTGACCGCGCGCCTGGGTCAACGCCGTTTGCGCCGCGCGCCAGGCGGCCCACGCGGCCGCCATCGGGCCTGGGTTGATGCTGGCGTGGGCATCGAGCAGGGCGCGCACCGCGGCGGGCCGGGTCAGGCTCTGCCA